>Ga0255184_1000039_pt1 | contig 53683 bp, 49 predicted proteins | sample Miss_Cont_RepA_0_FD_189954 | JGI IMG/M metagenome (GOLD analysis project Ga0255184, IMG submission 189954) | Freshwater microbial communities from Mississippi River, Louisiana, United States - Miss_Cont_RepA_0h | ecosystem: Environmental > Aquatic > Freshwater > River | place: USA: Louisiana...
AGGTCCAGTCATGGCCAAAGTTTCAAAAATTATAAAGCTTCCTGAAGGGGAAATTTATACTCGAACAGAGTGTCCAAGAGGCGAGCTCGGGATTCACATTATTTCCGATGGAGGAAAAACTCCTTATCGTTTAAAAGTGAAGTCTCCTTGTTTTACACACGTTTCTTCGCTTCCGGCCATTGCACCTGGAATGATGATTGCCGACTTGGTCGCAAGCATCGGATCCATTGATATTGTCTTAGGTGAAGTTGATCGCTAATTTTTTTTAGGTAAGTTAAAAGGAAAAGATAAAATGGAAACAATCCAACTAAAAAAAGCTCCAGAACAAGAATTAACATTCGGCCAGTGGTTTAGAAATGTTTACGATGCTGTTAAATCTACAGCTGTCGGTATGGGGATCACTTTTAAATATGTATGGGGTGTAAAACCAGTCACTATTGAATACCCAGAAGTAAGAGAAGAGTTGCCTTCAAACTCCCGCTCGCGCTTATTTAACGATGCAGAAAACTGTATTTCTTGTTTGCAATGTTCTGTGGCTTGTCCTGTGGATTGTATCTATATTACAGCGGTTAAAAGACCTGCTGATGCAGAAAAAATTAAAACAAAAGACGGCACACCTATTAAACTTGATTTAAAGCAATATACAATCGATACAGCATTATGTTGCTACTGTGGATTGTGTACGACTGTTTGTCCGACGGAATGCTTAACTCACACTACTGACTACGAATTCTCGACCTATACATTGGCGCAAATGAAGTACGATTATCTTGCACCAGATATTAGAGCGTGGAGAAAACGTCTGATCAAAGATTAAGTTGAATTTTTTTTAGTTAGTACTATTTAAAAATTTAAAAAGTCTCTTATGGCAGTTTGCATTGTCTGTTTTGATAATATTATAAATTTCTTGTAATTCTTTCTGTAGAAAACTGTACTCGCTTTTGAGTGCGTGGAATTTCATTCTTGATGCAGCTTTTTCTTCCGCATCTTTAACAAGATGGAACAACATTTTTTGCCTGAGTAGATCTAACCGGTGACCTATGGCCCCAAGTTTGAGTGAGTATTGACTGCGACTCATGGTTGCGTTCTGGATATAATTTTTTCTAAGATACATTATTTTAGCTTCGGCCAATCCAAAAGAGAGCTTTACGGCCATAAATGCATGCTCCTTACTATTTTCTAATTGTATTTGATTTTTAGAGATTAAATTTTGAAGAAGAAATTCTTCAAGTTGCTCACTTTGAAAAATCGTTTTAAGCTTGTGCAGGAATGAAGGATTATTTTCAGAATTCAATTGATCCTTGTGAAGTTTGTTTAGTTGTATTTTTTCAAAATATAAACGCATTTTAATTTTTAAAAATAATAGTTTCACTGAGTCGGAGAGATCTGCATTTATTAGAAAAGGAAAAAGATGATAAAGTGAGATCTTAATTCCTTCGCTCATGGTGCGAGAAAGTAATAGGATGAGTTTACAAAGTGGAATTGGACTTAAGTGGTGTTCGATTACTTCAAAGCTCAAGTTAATGAGGACGTAAATCGTGCCATAACGTCTGAAGCCTTCGACTTCATTCCACCAAAGCTCAGATAGAAAATGACTTGAGCTACGTTTAAATTGTCGCCATTTTTCGACAAATTTCTTTTTAAAAATTGTTTCATTTTGGGAATTATAGATGGGGAGACTGCTACTTAAATTACACTGACACTCCCGTTCAATATTTCGAATGTTTTGAATATAAGCATGCATTGCGGAATGGTAGAGATCAGACAATGATTCGTCAGTTAAGAAAAAATGGCCCTCATTTGACTCGTCTTTTAATTGATGAAGGGAATCCTTCGATAATGAGATAGGAGTGGATTTCAAAAAAGGAAGAAAGTCTTCTTGTTGAAAGAGCTCCTGAAGTGTCTTTGGATTTACTCCCAATGACATTTGTGAATATAGTAATAGAAATGAAATAAGGTTAATAAGGGCCAATTTATTCATTAGCCAATGTTAAAAATATTAGTTCTATAAGTCAAACTTATTTTTACCTATTGAAACTGGTTTTTATATTCTTTAACTCATCAAGCCAACAATGAAACAATCCTTGATCGAGATCCTCTGTTTGATCAACCGCCAATGTACCAGCAAACAGGTCATGGAAGGTCTGTTTTCTATCATTAAAAAAAGCAAAGAAATAACCTAGAATCAAAAAGAAGGCTGAGCAATAGGAAAGAAGTAAGCGTAGTAAAGATGTTTTGAAAGAAATGCGATTGCCGCTTAGGTCTGTAATTTTAATTTTCATGAGATATTTACCAGGCGTCGCTTGGGCTTTAGAACTTAAAAATATGGGGTCGTAAACGAGTCTTAAAATAACTGAAAAAAACCAACCGAAGGGAATAAATCGGTTAAAGAAAAAAGTAATCATCAAAGTAATAATAAAGTCGATAATAAGTGCAAAAAATCGATTGATGATACTTGTAGGTGTACTCATTTTGGCCTCTCTTTTTTAAGAACTATCCCTTTTAGGTAGTCCCCCTCGTAAAATCCCTTTGATGGAATATAATCTTCATCTAGTTTAAGAACTTTGACTAGCTTTAAAGTTAAAGAATGTTCTTGAATAATACCTAGAATTTTTTCTTGAAACTTTAAGCTACTTACTCCGTGAGTGTTTAAAAACAAAATAAGATGGCCAGCTGGTTGCAAAATTTGATTCATTAAGGGCAAAAGTTCAGCGTAATCTTGGAGTGCATTGGTGCGTTTTTCTCCATCGCTCGAAGAGGAAGGAGGGTCGCACACAATTAATTGAAACGCTTCTTCGGGAGATTTTAATTCTTGGGAAAATTTTTTTAAACTTTCTTTCGAGCTGCTGCAAATCGATTCGTGCGCCGATTGAAAATGGGGATATTTTTCTTGATTGAGTTGAATATTTTCATCCAACCATGCGAGATATTTTGGCGATAAATCGACAGAATAAACGCGCGCGCTAGAGTTTTTAAGAGCAAAAAGCGAGATGGCTCCAGTGTAGGAGTAAAGATTTAAAATGCGTTGGGCATCTTTCATATAGGGAAGCATCTTAGGTCTTAATGCCGCCATGTCGGAATAAATTCCCAAGTCGTAGTGTTGATTGAGCTGAAGTAAATAATCGATATCGTATTCTTTTAAGATGATTTTTTTTTCTTTTAGGTTGGGATCGGTCAAGCAAATGAGATTGGCTTTTCGTTCGTGTTCTCTTTGTTGTAACCAAATGTGTTCTATTTTTTGATGTGGCAAGTGCTGCGAGATAATTTTTAAAATCAACGGAGCAAGATCATAGGCCAAATCCTGCCAAAAATAAGCGTAACATTGAATGAGTATCTGATCTTTTAAAAGCAGGATGAGTAAGCCGGGAAGATAATCCGACTCGCCATTTACAAGTAATACATTTTCTCTCGCCCGACTTTCTAGCAACTCTTTTCTTTTGAGGCAGGCTGCGACTAAGCGCTCTTCTAGTAAAGTTAAAAAAGAAAACTGAGCGTCGGGTTTTTGAATTTCATTTAAAATAAGACGCGCCTTAACGTCGGGATGCTTTTTATCTGCTAAAAAATATCCGGCAAAGCTTTGTGTTTGTTTATCGTATCCAGCGAGCACCGGCGCATCGGGAAACTTGGCGGTGAAACTATCTTTTGTGACCCAGAAGTGACCTTTTTTAAGGTGCTTTACAGTCGCAGGATGCAAAAAAACTTTAGGTATATTTTTAACGGCGATGGATTGTTTTAACTTGCTTTGAGCTTGCATCGTTTTCTTCTTAGTATTTTCTTTTTACTTAATCATTATTAAAAATTAGCTTTTACTTTGAGTCCTGGAATTAGACATTGGAGCATTGGTGGGTATTCGTGACTTGAGCTCTTGTAATCCTTGCAATTCCTGTAATTCTTGAATCGAATCTTCCATCAATAGGATCAATCGATTGGTCAGTTGAAATGGATCGTCAAAATGAACAATTCCAAAAGCCTTTAGTTGATCTTTAATCTCTTGTTCAACATTTCCAAAAGGATTGAGTTCTTCACAAATCTTTCGCAAGGAACTGATGCGATTTTCCAGGATCAAGGCGCGTTCGGCTTTTTCATTTTCTGAAATGAAAAATTGCTTCAGTGGATGATTTTCTCGATCGTTAGTTTTGGGGGAATTTGTCATATTTGAATCATGTCAAAAATGGCCTATATCGTCAATGGCTTAAACTAAAGAGGTTCCAACGTGTGGTTGTATTTTTTAATTTTTTTAGTTCTTCAGGTACTTATTTTTGCAGTTAAAAAAGAGATTTATTTTTTCTACTGGTCAAAGTTAAAAATGAAGATTTTATTTTTAAAATCAACTTTAGACCAACCTCGTTGTCAGGTCGTCTTTTTTCAAAGCAAGAAAGGCGAGAGGCTGATTCATTTTTTATGCGACTTTAACGTGCTGTTAAAATCGGGAGAGTGGAAAAATTTAAATGCCATGCCAAACTACAAATATTTTACTCGCCTGTTGACGAAATTATTATTGTTTATGAAAGAACGCGGCGGCGATGTGGATGCATTTATCAGTCAAAGTAAAAAAATAATCGCAAGCGATGTTGTGTGGGAAAAAAAAGTAGAAAAGGAAATTAAAAGCGCTTTGTTGCAAATGTTTTCCATGTCATTTTTTATCCTCGCTTTTGTTCTGATCAGCGATACCATATTAGAAATTAAAAAAAACAAACAGCTCTATTTTTTTATTCTCGCATTGCATGGCGCGGGTTTAATGCTTTTTATTTTTATCTTGGGCCGCTTTCGTCGGCGATGGATTGATCCGATTGGGAAATTGATTGAAACACACTATTTTTTTAAAATGTCTTTAGAGTCGGGGATGGGGTTAAGTGAAGCTTTGGATGTATCGAACGTCCAGCATACTGCTTTTTCGAACCAACAAAAATATCAATCCTTATTTTCATTTTTTAATTTGAGCATCGAGCATTTAAAAAACAAAGGAGAGAGTCCACTGGCCAATTGTCAAATGATTATTGATTCATTGTGGTTTGAAGCGAGCGAATCGTTAGAAAAACTTAAAAAGGCAACCTCCTTTCTCAAATTTCTTATTCTCGTTTGCTTTTTCCTAAGCAGTTATTTTCTTTATTGCTTGAGTCTCTTTAAGTTTTTCATGGAACTCTAGAGGAAAATTAGGTAATTTATCTCCATCAAAATTTATTTTTAGACAGGAGATGACATGTCATACGTCAACGATAAGCAAATCATTTATTCCATGCATAAAGTAGGGAAAGCCTATAAGCAAAAACACGTTTTAAAAGATATAAGCTTGTCTTATTTTTACGGGGCAAAAATTGGAGTCTTGGGTTTAAACGGTTCGGGTAAGTCGACTTTACTTAAAATCATGGCAGGCCTCGATGCCGATCATTTAGGTGAAACACATTTGTCGAAAGGCTACACCGTGGGTTTTCTCGAGCAAGATCCACAAATTGATCCCGAGCTCACTGTGCGCGAAGCAGTGTCACAAGGGGTGCAACATATCGTCGATCTTCTCAAAGAATTCGACGAAGTGAATGCTAAATTTGGCGAAGAGCTTTCCGATGCGGAAATGGATAAACTCTATACTCGTCAAGCTGATTTACAAGATAAGCTCGATGCAAGCGATGCATGGGATTTAGATTCGCGTCTCGATTTGGCGATGGACTCATTAAATTGTCCTCCTTCCGATCAAAAAATTAAAGTTCTATCAGGGGGAGAAAAACGCCGAGTGGCGCTATGTCGACTCTTACTTCAAGCTCCAGATATTTTATTATTGGACGAGCCCACTAACCATCTCGATGCCGAAACCGTTTGGTGGTTAGAGCGACATTTACAAGCGTACAAAGGGACAGTTATTGCCGTCACCCACGATCGTTACTTTTTAGATAATGTCGCGGGATGGATTTTAGAACTAGATCGCGGACAAGGGATACCTTTTCAAGGAAATTACACTTCTTGGCTTGAAACAAAAGCGAAGCGATTAGAGATTGAAGAGAAGCAAGAATCCAAAAGACAAAAATCGCTCAAAGAAGAATTGGAATGGATTCGCGCGGCTCCGAAAGCGAGACAAGCTAAGTCAAAAGCAAGAATTCGCGAGTACGAACAGCGACAAGCAAAGCAAGTTGAATCGCGCAATGAAACCAATGAACTTTTTATTCCGCCAGGCCCGCGATTGGGAAATATTGTTATTGAATTTGAAGGAGTCAGTAAAGCATACGATGAAAGACTTCTTTACGAAGGACTTAATTTCAAACTTCCACCGGGGGGGATCGTGGGTGTGATCGGGCCCAATGGTGCGGGGAAAACCACGCTCTTTAGAATGATTACCGGCAAGGAAAAACCGAGCACGGGAAGTATTCGCGTTGGCGACACAGTCAAGCTTGCCTACGTCGATCAAGACCGCTCCCTCGATCCAGAACAAACAATTATCGAAACAATTGCACAAGGTTTAGATCTTATTCGCTTAGGCGGCCGAGATATAAATGCTCGCGCTTATATTTCTCGTTTTAATTTTACTGGTGAAGATCAAAATAAAAAAATTAAAGAATTATCTGGTGGCGAGAAAAATAGAGTGTTCTTAGCCTCCATGCTTAAAGAAGAAGGAAACGTTCTACTATTGGATGAGCCAACCAACGATTTGGATGTCAACACACTTAGGGCGCTAGAAGAAGCGCTAATGGAATACGCTGGTTGTGCCGTCGTTATTTCCCACGACCGTTACTTCCTCGATCGAATCGCTACACACATGATTGCATTTGAAGAAGATCAAGTGGTTTATTTCGATGGTAACTTTTCGGACTACGAAGAAGATAAGAAAAAACGAATGGGCGATAAGGCCTTAATTCCAAGTCGTTCGAGCCATAAAAAACTCACCAGAGCTTAGGATCAAAATATGATCGTCGCAAAGTTTGGTGGGAGTAGCGTGCGAAATGGAGAGGCGATGCTCTTCTCCTCCAGTGTTATTGAAAATCAATCGGAGATTGGGTTTTCCATTATCAGTGCGACTTACCAGACCACAAATCAGTTGGAACAATTGGTGAAGCTTGCCATCGCTTCACCATCATTTGATCAAGTTCTGCTCGAATTAAATACGCTTCATCTAAAACATAAAAATATTGCCGAAGAGTTGTATTCTTCTCGCGAAGTGTACAGTTTTATCAACGCGGAGTTTGAACAGTTGCAAGCAAGCTTGCAAATAATATTTGAGGAAAGAAAATGTTCTCCGGCGATGATGGATCGCGTTTATGCAGTTGGAGAGTTGGTCGCGTCTTTTATATTTTTTGACTTACTAAAATTGCGTTTACCCGATCGCGAAGTTGAATTTCTTGATGCTCGCGAATTGATGATCACCAATGCAGATTTTAACAAGGCTCAACCTCTTCTCGAAGAAATTAAAGCGAGAGTGGATTTAAAAATTGTAAAAGGTTGTCCGCAAAAACTTTACGTCACTCAAGGATTTATTGGAAAAACACCAGAAGGGGAAACAACAACTCTCGGTCGCGAAGGATCGGATTACTCTGCGGCACTTTTTGGAGAAGCCCTCGATGCATCTGAAATACAAATATGGACTGACGTAGAAGGGGTTTTTAATTTTGATCCCCGCGTGGTCACAAATGCATCTGTGATCAGGAAATTAAATTACAAACAGGCCACCCTGCTGGCGGAAAATGGGGCAAAAGTTTTATTTGAAAGAACTCTCGATCCGGCCTTAAGAAAAAATATTCCTGTTTTTGTAGGGAATTCTAAAAAGCCTCACGCTGGGGGAACAATAATTTCCTCGTTAACTCTACGCGAGTATGATTCAACCAAGAAACCACCGATGGTGCTTGGAATGGCGGCCCTAAAAAATGAATACCAATGGATAGTGACATTTGTTTTTTCTCAAGATGCCAAAACAATAAATATCCAAGAAAGAAAAAATCAATTCGCCGCAAAGTTTATCCAACATCCAAAAATGCTTGTGCATAAGTGCCAAATATATTTTTCTGACGAAACAGTTTTTAAAGTAATTAATGAAAAGGAAGTCATCGATTCTAGAAATGTAGAGCATGCTTGGAATCAACTTCCCGAGCAATTTTTAATCGATTGCTTTCAAGTCATGGAGGAGCTAAATGCCTCTAGTCTTTTTTTAAGTGAATCAAATTAAGAAAAAATCACCCTCTCAAATAATGGCAATTCTTTTTGTGCTCCAAGGACTCTTATGACTTCTTTGATTTTTTTATCTTTGAGAAAAACGACATAGTCGAGATTGCCAAAAATAAGTTTTGCAAAAATTTCTGGGTTTAATTTTTGATTATCTGAATAAAGTGAAAATAAAGTATGAAGCCTCAAAAGAGCATCGTAAGCTGAGTTCGCATGTATCGTGCTCATCATACCATTGTGTCCTGTATTCATACTTAAAATAAAGGGAATGACCTCGTGAGAGCGCAGTTCTCCTAAAACAATTCGATCAGGAGCCATCCTTAAAGCATAGGCACAATAATCAACTAAGCTTTTGCCGCTGCATTTATTGTTTGAAACTAATTGCGTGATGGATTTATTGAGGTGTGAAGGGATGGCAATTTCGTGCGTGTCTTCGAGAGTGATGATATGTTCGCTCGCTGGAACCAAACTTAAGAACTCTGTTAAGAGACTCGTTTTTCCCGAACCGGTTGCTCCTGCGATTAAAATATTTTTTTTCTGTAGAATCATGTCGCGATAAAATGCATCTGTAGATGGTGTTAAAAAACTTTGGTGCATAGATTGGTTAGATTTTCTTATATACAAATGGGTCTTCTGGTTTGTGGTCGTACTTCGGTGAATGATGGTAAAACGGTAGGCATTAGTTTTGTAAGTGAGATTAAAAGAGGCAAATGGTTTTTGAAAATTCCAATCTATTCCATTTTTGATACAAAGAACTTCTAAAGATTTTTCAAAGTCTTGCGAAGAATAGATCCCCATTTTTTCTTGAGCGCTTTTTTGATCCGTGGCATTTTTAAAAAAGTAGTGCTCGCCACCTAAGAAAATAAGCTCTTCGAAATGAGCTTCATGACAAAGATCAAAAAGATACTTTTGTTCAATATTGTTAAGATAGATATCAAATAAGCTAGAGCGTATTGTATCTGTAAACATGATTTTTAGTTCAAGTTCGATCATTTTAATCAATTCATCAAAGCTGATAAAGTTGTTTCGGTCGACTTGAAAATACAGTTTTTGTCGAAAATAGCTTTGAAGTTCATTAAAAAATAGTTGGTCATCGAGATTTATATTACTTGCAATAATGTTTTTCATAGTTTCCTTTTATATTTTAGTAATTTCGATAAAGCCGATGATAGTTTTAAAGTTTTCCGATTGAGATTTGGATTTAAAGATTTCTCCAATCAGAGGAATGTTTGAAAGATAAGGGAGCTGATCGATAGTCTTTCCATCGGTTTTTAAACTAATATCAAATATTTTGATGGGTTTATTTAAACTAATCATTACATTGCTTTTCCCAATATTCCCAGCAACTCCACCGCTTGTATCACCTGTCGGTTTTGTGAGTTCCGTTTCATATTGAACTTTTAATTTGTTCAAATATTCATCGAGTTTAATTTTAATTTTCAAGCCGGAAAATTTCCACTGCACCATGTTTCGTCCTTTGTTGTTAATGGTCACGGGAACTTCCGATCCCAATTGAATCATCGATTCTTCTTTGAGGGTGGTTTGAAATTGTGGAAAAGCGAGTGTGCTTAAGTGAATGTGGTTTTCTTTTAAAATGACTTCATTCTTTCCGATAATATTTTCAAGACTCGAATGAAAGAAATCACTCAAACTTCCTTGAAGTTGATCGAAGCCAAGTTTCATATCGCGCCCATCCGTTTGCTCAAGTTGCAATATTTTTAATTTCACTTGGTAGTTTTCTAGTGCAAAATTTTTATTCTCATAAAAATCGATATTGTATTCTTTTTTTAAGTAATTTTTGTATTTGTCATTTAATTGAAGATTTTCTGGGTGGACACACAATATTTTATAGTTTGTCAGATGACATTTGATAAAGTCGTAATGATTATTAAGAAAGTCTTGGTAAATATTTGCAAAAATTTTTTTCAAGATATCTTTGTTTATCTCAAGGTCAACTTGAATATTGTTTTGATGCTCTTCAAATATTTTAGAAAGCCAATAAAATTGCTTGGGGGTGCTTATATCACCAGTGACTTCAATATAGGGAGGAGTTAAAAGTGTTTTAAAACCTTTTTCTCGCAAGATTTTTTCAATTCCATTAAGTTTTTGCTCTAAGCTTTTTTGAATAATTTGAATTGCAATGGTATAAGATGCACCATTTTTTGGGTGCACTTTGATTTCTGTCGACCCGAGTTTCAGGGCTTTAACGGTTAGTAAATTTTTGTGACTTGTGAATTGATATTTAATATTGCTCTTGTTCGTAACAGAATAAAGACTATTTTTTTCAAGTTTTAATTCAAGAATCTCACCAATAGTTAAGCTGTAGCTTTCTGACTGTTTCGCATAAGTATCTTTGGCCATAAGTTGCATTTGGGGGGTAACCAGGAAGGAGAGTGTGCATAGCGTTAGGGCCGAGTGAGAGTTGCAAAATTTGGGAAATGCTTTGACACTTGAGCTAAAAATCGGTAAAAAATGAAACTTATATTTTTGAAAAAAATGATCTGCTAAAGGGAGTGTTAATATGGTTTCTAGAACAAGAGTAACTAAAAACAGAAGAGCTGCTAAGAAAAAAACTTCTGGTGCAAAAAGAAAAGCTTCAAACAGAAATAAAGGAACAACTCCTAAATTTGCTGTCCATGAGAAATAATTAGAATTATTTATTTTTTTAATTTGATTAAAATAATAACAGAAGCCACTTAAGATAATTAAGTGGCTTTTTATTTTTTGCCTATTCATTGCTCTCTCCTTTAGATTCATACTTTGCTTTTGTGAACTCACCCAGCATATTTTTTAATACATACTCATTGGTAAAAACTATTTGTACTTCGTCATTTTTCTGCACACATAGATGAATGATCGTTTGATTATTAAGGGTGCATGCGCCTTTGATTTTTCTATGCGTTATGAAGCTTTCAGGGAAATCAAACTGCTCGCGCAGTACCTTTCTGACGATTTCAATAGATTTTTTATCCCCGCTGTATTCAATTAGAACAATCTCTCGAGCAGCGTAAAGGTTTGAAGGCACAGCAAACAGAAAAAAAATTGTAAAACTAAAAAGTGATTTCATGTTTATCCTTTGGTTGAGAAGGGGATCGGGAAGGTTTTTTTAGTGTTGGAGCTGTTTCGATTTGGGGTACTAGGGTGAGCTTAAGGTCGATATTTTTAATAAAATGCTTCATGTCTAACTGCGAAACTTCAATTTGGCAGTGACATATGCCCTCGTTATTGATCAAGATGGGGCGGCTTAAATAAACTTGAGAAAGGACGATATCTCCTTTTTCATTAATTATCGTGTAAGGTTTTTGATTATTTGAAGTCTCGGCAAGAATTTTTAATGTGACTCGCACCGATTCATAATTTGTCCTTGGTTTAAATTGCTCCTGCTTGGCTTCTGGAGGCTGCTGCTCGCTAAAAATGAGCCATGCAAACATGAAAGAGAAAATATTGCTCAATAAAATACTAATTATTTTTTTAGTTTGAGATTTCTGTTCATTTAGCTCGTGATGTATTTTTATTTGTTGCAACGTTTTGTTTTCTGATTCTTGAAGTGTCGATAAGCTCATACAATCCTCGATACATTAGCTTGAGATATTTTTTTCCACTCTAGTTGATGTTGCTCGAGTAACTCTGTTTTTTTGTCGAAGAAAAATAAATTTATTTTTAAAGCACTTATTATTAGTAAGCTTAGGGTGAACAATATGAATGAAGTCTCAAATGCGCTCATTCCATTTTGATTTTGAAGCATCAAATGAGTGGCAATATGTTTACCTTCATGGGGAGCAGAATGTTGGTAAATTGATGATGAAGTCGAATAGAGAGACTTGTTTTTCTTAATAACTTTTTTGATTCTATAAAGTAGTAAATATCCCATTGCTCGCTCCTTATAATGGTCAGATCAAAGGGGTTTAGTTCCAATTGACCAGCCAGGTTCGTTTTATATGGGAGGTTTCTCATTATTTGAGTCTTTTGCGATAGTTGGCAGTATTGTGAGAATGCTATCTTTTTCACAAATGAAAGATGTTCTATTTGTCGCAGAAGCTTAAGTGTTGTGATGGCCGCTTGACTTTCTGCGGATAAGAACAAGGACGCCTTTCCTAGATTTAATGCAAAAATTGCTTGATTGAAACGGGCGACTTTTTGGGAGTATTTTATTTGAATTTGTGAAATTTCATGAATGCATAGATGTGTCTTGCTCATATTTTTAAGAAATTGGTAATTACTTATGAGCACTTTGGTATAGAAGAAAAAAATGAGTGAAAAAATAAAAATAAAGCTTAAGCCCATTAGACTAATAAAGCCTTTTTGGCTCATTAAAAGTGAGGAGTCCTTATTTACTGGACTCCTCTGAAGTATAGAGTATTGTAGACGCGTTTGATTATAAATAGATCTATGTATTTTTTCTTCTTGCTTAAGTTGCTTTTTTTGCAAGTGATTAAGGCTTTTAATTGAAGTTAGAAAAACGACCAAGATAATTGTGATTGAAACTAAGTATTCAAAAATCATAGCTTTTAATAGCCACTATCATTGATGTTTTTGATGTTATGAACAATACTATGCTCCATGTCTCCAATTCGTTCTCGAATCACTTTTCCAAATCCTTTAATTGAAACGATACAAACAATACCGACTAAGCTAGAGATGATGACGTATTCCATTACGCCTTGACCTTTTTGGTTTTTATGTTTTTTTAAAAATTTTGAAATCGACATAGAAATCTCCCTTTTTGTAATTTGTTAATAGGTTGGAAAGCATTTCATGTGCCAAAACGAAGACTAGGTTTTAGGGACTTAGTTGGTCATGTTCTTAAAAAAAATGAATGAAAGTTAAAAAGTTCATTGCCGATAAAAGAGAGAGCTATTAAGATATTTTAATGGACACACAAACAAAATTATACGTCTTCCACAAAAAAGAAGTTGCTCTCATCTTTATTTTTATGATTTTAATCGCAATTACATCTTTTGTTTTTGGTGTAAGAGTTGGCAAAAATTATGCTTATGATCTCCACGGTGTGACCAAAGAAGATAGAGAAAAAGTAGTGGAGTTACTTTCGGCCAAAGAAGAAGAACTCAATTCCCTAAAAGAAAATCCTGAATCTCACACAGTAGAAAGTTCTGATATTGAAAATAAATTACAAGAGAAAATTAGTGAAGAATTTGGGGGGAACGGAAGTCATCCTAACCAATCCATGGCCCACGATGCTCAAAATCATACTCCCGTAGATGGTGGTAAAAATGATCTAGCGAGCAAAGTTAAAGATCAATTGTCTGGTAAATTGACCATACAATTGGGAAGCCATCGGACTCTTAAAGAAGCTGAAGAGTTTGCACTTGGTTTTAAAGCTCGCGGATATGATCCTATTATTAATCAAATTGAGATTAAGGGCAAAGGAACCTGGTATAGAGTCAGCTTGGGTGCTTTCAAGGATAATGAAGAAGCAAAAAACTATATTCAAAAAGAAAAGTCGCTATTTATGGGACAGGATTTTACCATCGTAAAGATGCCATAATTTTTCATCAAAAAGATCTGGAAGATTTACCTACATCGATTCACTTAAAAAGCTGAATCTAGGCAAGCAAGTCATTAGTAATTTTTAATTTTCAGTACTAGAAAATTAAATTTTGAGGAGTGTGTATGCAAAAAAAAGAATCACAAGTTCTAGCTTTAATTATGGCCGGGGGAAAAGGCACGCGTTTTTGGCCAGAATCCACAGCAAAAAAACCCAAGCAATATTTAAATCTTTTTAGTGAAAATACTCTTTTAAATGAAACTTGTCTTCGCTTTAAAGATTTTTTAAACAAGGAAGAGATTTTTGTGGTGACAACTAAGGAGCAGGAAGAACTTTGTCGAGCCTCAACCGATCAAATGATCAACCACGACGGAATTATTTTTGAGCCCGAAGGGAGAAATACGGCGCCATGTATCTTTCTTTCTTTGTTGTCCTTGATTGACAAAGGAGCAAGTGACGACGACGTGGTGGTGATTGTTCCATCAGATCACGTTATTTTAAATCATCATGGATTTAAAAGTACAATTTTAAATGCTGTGCAATTTTCTAAAATCAACCAACGAATTGTCACTATCGGCATCACTCCTCATTTTCCACATACGGGATTTGGCTATATTGAAAAAGGGGAGATGGTTGATGCAGAAGCATTTCAAGTGGTGCGCTTTAAGGAAAAACCTCACTTTGAGTTGGCAAAGGAATATGTATCTTCGGGAAAATTTCTATGGAATGCAGGAATGTTTGTCGCACCAATAAGTGTTCTGATGGATGAATTTAGAAAACACGCTCCTGACATGTTTGACTATAAAGATCAAATACTGAATCATTTAAAAAATAAAACAGATCTTAAAAATCTCTATCAGAAATTGAAAGAAGATTCTTTCGATTATGCCTTAATGGAAAAATCGGACAAAGTATCGGTGATACCGGCTCAGTTTGATTGGAATGATTTGGGATCGTGGGATGCTCTAGCGAGCGTTATTCCCGAAAAAAACACCAATACTGTAGTCAAATCAGATGGAGAAATCTTTTTAAACTCTACTGAAAATGTGATCTTTGCTCCTGGAAAATTTGTCGCCTTAATCGACATGGACAAACACGTAATCGTGGTAAATGAGAAAGTTGTTCTCGTTGCACCTATAGAAAAATCACAAGAGGTCAAAAGAATTGTAGCCGAATTAAAAGTAACTAGGCCGGATTTAATTTAACCGAGTGCTCTTTTAAAAATGGCATCGACTTCTTTGGTGTATATTTTTTTTATTTCATCGCGATTCATTTCTTTTAATTGATACGTAATTCCGTGTTGATTTAGTTCTTCTTGAAGATTCATGGTGAATTCACTCGGGCTTTGCAAAGGCTTTTTAAATGCAGCTTTTTGCAAGATTAAATAGAGATCTTCTCTCTTTGCATGGGGTAAATTTAAAATCAATTCATGTAAGTAAAAGCTGGAAAGGTAATTGCCGTAATCAAAAACTTTTTGCTCCATAGTGTTGGTATCAAATTCTAAACCTTGAAGTAAGCTTTGGGTTCGCTTTAATACATAAAATAAAATTCCAAAATGATCGGGGAGATATAATCTTTCAGCGCTCGAGTGAGAAATATCCCGCTCGTGCCATAGGAGAGAATTTTCCATCGCCAAATTTAAATGAGATCTTAAGTACCGAGCAAGGCCTGAAATATTTTCCGAGGCAATCGGATTTTTTTTATGGGGCATAATAGAAGATCCTTTTTGACCTTTTGCAAATCCTTCAGCCACTTCTCGCACGTCGGAGTGATGAAGATGGCGGATTTCAATTGCAAATCTCTCTATAGCATTAGCGATTAGCGAAGTGATGCTGACAAGTTTGGCGATTCGATCGCGGGGGATGATTTGAGTGGAAAGTGTTTCAGGGATCAGCCCTAGTTTTTTAGCTGCATTTTCTTCAATCGATGTCGATAAAAGTGTGTAATTGCCAACAGCTCCCGAGAGCATGCAAGTAAGTGAGTGTTGGTAAAAATTTTTTAAATCTTGAGTGTGTCGTTTTAATTCTTGGTGAAAACCTAATATTTTTTGTCCAAGTGTTAAGGGCTCGGCATAGATGCCATGACTTCTTCCCATGCAAAGTTGATAGCGATATTTTAAACTAAGATCTGCAAAAAGTTTTAATGTATGATCTAATTCCTCCAAAATTAAAGTTAAAGCATCTTTAATTTGCAAGCTTAGAGCCGTGTCGATGATGTCAGAACTAGTGACACCAAAGTGAAAAAAACGCCCCACATGATCGGGCAGTTGTTCTGTAATGGAGCTGCAAAAAGCAATGACGTCGTGGCGAGTAATGATCTCGAGTTCTTCGATGCGTTTAAGATTGATTTTAACATTATTTAACTCTAAGTGAGTATTGGCTGGGATTATTTTTGCATCTTCCAAACAAGTAAGAAGGACTTTCTCTATCAGGAGGAATTTTTGAAATTTATTTTCATCAGAAAAAATGGCACTTATTTGTGGGATTTCGTATCTAGGAATCATATGGCCTCTTTTTAAATATCAGTTAAAAATTAACACTGAAATCTATTCCAGTTGTGATGAAACTTAAAGTTAAACTACGATGACTGCTGGTTTCTGCATCATTGTCTTGTTTTCTTTTTACAGAGTGAAGTTCATAAGTAAAAATTGGACCGATGGAAAAAAATGATGAAAGTTTATAGTAAAGAGAAAATGAAGTCACAAAACCAATACCCATAAAGTCTTGATTAAATGATTTTAAGTTTGAATAGGTTAAATATGCAGAGGATTTTTCATAAACATTATTGGATAAAAATAAATTTTTTGAAAGTTCAGTTTCGAGACTTATGCCGATCCCTATATTGAAGAGTGATCCCGCTTTAGCCTGGCCAAATTGGTCGTCACTTACTTTGGTTGCAGTGCTATTATTGACTGTCATCTTGTTTATACTTGCATTTTTGTATGATGCTAGGAGGCTTAGCCAATAGTCTTGCATTTTAAACGCATACTCAAAAGTTCCATTAATAATAGATTGTGTATTATATAAATTGGGATTAATTTGAGCTTGAAAAGAAAAATGTCGAGTGTAGTCGTATTCAATTGATGATTCCGTTTTAAAATCAAACTCATTAACTTGCCCCAGAAGTGACAAAGAATTGATAAGTATTAAAATAAAAAAAATAGTTGAAAAAAATGAGATTTGCGGTTGATTAAGTACTTTCATTGCGTTCTCTTTTATTGTTTTTTAATGTCTTTGAGATCGACATCGTCTTTATTTAGTTTTGCAAGGTGTTCGAAATTTTCTCCCGGGAAATCTTCAATTCCCATGATCTTCGCTAGTTTAATTTTTTCCTGTAAGTGCAAAAGTTTGTTTTTTTCGAAGTCGATCTTAGCGAGGATATAATCATCTAATGATAGTTTATAGTCATAGAATTTTGATTTTCCATCGAGGTAGCGATTGAGGATGTTTTCAAAAGTTTTTTGAGCATTGGGAACGCGAGCTTCATTAATTAACATTTGGTTTTGATAGGCATAGATGTTTTTATATGTGGAGCGCAAATCTGTTAAAAGCTGGTTCTGGCCGTGTTTAAGCTTTTCTTCGCCAATGTATTTATTGACCTTTGCTTTGGAAACTTTCAGCTGATTGAATAATCCATCTTCCCCAAAGATATCCCAAGATGCATTCAGTGTTGCAATAAGCTCGTGCTGGGCTTTATCATTTGCGACAGTATAGCGAGTAGAATTGTAGTTCTCACCAAAGTATTTTGCAAATGTGCCAAGTCCAACGCTTATTTTTGGCAAAGGGAGATTGTCTTTAAGGGCAGATTCATATTTGCGTTGAAAAATAGTTTGATCTAAGGAGAGCTCTTTTAGCAGGGGATTGGATTGTTGTGCGATTTCTTCAGCGTCATTGATGGAAAATTTAATTCTTAAATAGTTCAGGTCCTCAATAAATTCATAGCGTGTTCCTGCTGAATCTCCAATTAGCAGCGCAAATTCTTCATCGTGAGCTTCGGCTAACATTTTTGCTTGATGAAACTGCGATTGAGCTTTGAGAAAATGATTGCGAGAGAGTAGGTATTCATCGGATGAAATTTTTTGCGCTTTGATTTTTTCTTTATTTAAGCGATAGGTATAAGAAGCATGGCGCAGTTCTTCTTGATAGATATCTCGACTCGACTTACTGTTTTGAAGAGCAAAAAATGAATAGATTAAATCGAGCTTTAGTTCTCTTTCGGCATTTTTTAAAATGAGATTTTGCTTAGATAGATTATCCTTATCGTTTAAATAAAGAGCGTAATCCTTACCCCAGTTAAAAATTGTGTATGTACCAAAAGTTAAGCCGATTCCAACATTTGGAATTTTTGAGTTGTAAGCTGAATCACTTGGATTTTCCCTAGTGAGAAGAGAGATCAATTGATTAGAGGATACAGCCTCTAGTTTTATATTGGGAAGCCAAAAGCGGTTAAATGACGATTGAAACTCAAGTCGATTAAGTTCATTTTCTCTATCGCGCAAATTCTTTTTAAAATTTTTTCTGAGTCCTTGCTCGATGACTTCACTCAGACGTATGGTTTTTAATTTATCTTGTACTTTAAAGCGCTGTGCCTCTTTTAGGTACAGATCACTTTCTTTAGAACGCAAAGATTGATCTACTTTTATTTTACTTTGATCTTTGTATGTGGAGGTAGAGTTTGATTTTAATAATTCTTCTTCAGTGTAAATTTTATTTTTCGTCGTTTTTGCAGATGTCTCGCCAGTAGAGAGAGCATTGGATTCATCTTGACTCGATGGCTTTTCATTATTTTCAACTTGATTAAAGGTTTGATCCATTGCCTCAGTTGATAAATCACTCTCAAGATTTGTATCAGTAGAATTTGTCTCCTCAGAAAAAAGTAGCGTTGTGGAAAATTGGAAAACAATAAAAACGAGCAAGAAATTCTTGATATGGTGAGAAATCCACATGGCCATAATCCTTACGATGAGTTTGTTTAAAAAATGATATAACGATCGGGCTTTGATTTACAAGAGGTTCATTTTTAAAGAGTTAAACCAGGGCAGCCTTTTTTGATGATATTCTCTTCTTCTCGAGAAATTTTAGTTTCCATGAGACTTAATTCATTTTTTAATTTTGCTAAGTTTAATGCTAGTTTTTGCTTGGTGCTTATTTTGTTTTCCGGGGCTTTCTCTTGTAAGTTTTTATTTCTTTCAATCAAATCAATAATTCGCATTTTATAGGAGATCAACTCTTTTCTTTGATCAATTAGAATTTCGCAACGTCGCGTGATGCTTGGATCGAGAAGTAAACGACTATTGGAAAGTAGATTAGTGATCGGTATAAATAAAAAGATGAAAAGTGCCGCGACATTATTCATTTTGATTCCTTTTGTGTCTCAACTTGCTTAAAAGTAAAGTCAAGCTGGGTCTAAAACTGAGCTAAAAAGGTTTCACCTAGTCGTAAATTATACCTTTATCGACTTACATTACAAGCGAATCTAGTGGTGTAACTCATTGGCCATTATAAAATTGCATTACTTAAATAATTAAACTGTATGGAGTTTAACTTTTTCCTTTTCTATTCTTACTTCTTTTGAGATTTTATAGGAAAGTAAGGACCGTTTTTATGACTCAAAAAATCCTGATTCTGATTCCAGCGCGATTTAAATCTTCTCGATTTCCGGGAAAGCCTCTCTACCCCTTATTGGGTAAGACCTTGGTCGACTGGGTCTACGATCACTTTGCACACTTTGCGGAAGATTACTTTAAAATTCTTGGTGAGAAGATTGAAGCTAAAACGTTTGTCGTAACAGATGATGAAAGGATTGAAATGCACTTGCGTTTACAGCAACGCAATGTTTTAAGGGTCGATGATGATGTTCCTTCGGGGACCGAGCGTATTGCAATTGCTTATGATCGATTCTTGAAAACTGAAAATGCTGATTTAATTTTAAATGTTCAGGGAGATGAACCACTCTTGATGGCATCAGATGTGGTCGATTTGATACAAAAACATTTAAGTAGTCAGACTGAAATGGGAACGCTCGCAAGGCCGATGGATGGTATGGGGGAAGAATTTTATGATCCCAACAAAGTTAAAGTGGTCTTTTCCCAGGTAAATCATCAAGCTTTGTATTTTTCCAGAGCACCCATTCCATATCTAAGGGATAAAAATTCAGAAAATATTTTAGATTTTAAGTGGTATCATCACATTGGCGTTTATTCTTTTAAGCCAGATGCCCTCGAGAAACTTAGCCATATGCCTTTATCAAAGCTTGAAAACTTAGAAAAACTTGAACAGTTAAGAGCGCTCGAAGCTGGAATGAAGATTGTAGTAGGCATTACGCACAAAGCACTACAAGGGGTCGATCACCTGCACGACATCAAAGCAGTGGAAGATCTCTTAAAAAATTAATTAATAAATGACCAATAGTGAGAAGTAGAAGATGAGTTTAATTCAGAAAAACAAGAAATATATTTTTATTACCGGCGGCGTGGCAAGTTCGCTGGGGAAAGGATTGGCGGCGGCCGCTCTAGCTTCTCTTCTTGAAAGAAGAGGGCTTAAAGTTTCCATGCTCAAGATGGACCCTTATATAAACGTCGATCCAGGAACAATGAGCCCCACTCAGCACGGCGAAGTTTTTGTCACAGACGATGGAGCAGAAACTGATTTGGATCTAGGCCACTACGAGCGATTTACGAGTTTAACTTTAAGTAAGTCTTCCAATTTCACGACGGGACAAGTGTATCTCGAAGTTATTGAGAATGAACGAAAAGGAAAATATTTAGGCAAGACTGTTCAAGTTGTCCCGCACGTAACGGATGAAATTAAAAAGAGAATTCAAATAGCGCTGGGGGATTCTGAAATTCTTATTGGTGAAATCGGTGGAACAGTGGGAGATATTGAATCCCTTCCTTTTATCGAGGCGATTCGCCAGCAGTCCTGCGATGAAGGTTCCAATAACGTACTCTTTATTCACCTTGTTTTACTTCCCTATATTAAAGCCGCTCACGAATTAAAAACGAAGCCGGCTCAACATTCGGTTAAAGAGTTAATGGGGCACGGCTTATCGCCGCAAATAATTATTTGTCGCGCAGAAAAAGAAGTCGATGAAGAATCGCTGGATAAAATTTCTCGATTTTGTAATGTTCCAAGAAAGAACGTTTTTCACTCTATCGATCTCGATTCCATTTACAAAGTTCCATTGTCGCTACACGAGCAAGGCTTGGATGAACTCGTTTGTGAGAAGCTTGGTATTTGGGCGCCGAGAGCGAAAGTTGAAGACCTCACGAAAGTCGTTTATAATTTTTCTCATCCATTGCGCGAAATCCCCATTGGAATTGTAGGAAAATACACTGATTTGGTGGAGTCTTATAAATCCCTCGATGAAGCTTTAAAGCACGCGGCGATCTCACTGCAGCTTAAGTTGAACCCTGTTTATATTGATTCTGAAGAATTAGAAAAAGAAAATTTTAATTGCGATATTTTTAAAAATGTCGCGGGTATTTTAGTCCCTGGTGGATTCGGTGCCAGAGGTACTGAGGGCAAAATTAAAGCGATCCATTATGCAAGAACACAAAATATTCCTTTTTTTGGTATTTGCCTAGGGATGCAGTTATCGGTGATCGAATTTGCTCGAAGTGTATGTGGAATTGAAGCGGCGACTTCGGAAGAGTTTCAAAAAGGTGGAGAGTTATTGATTCACTATATGGAAGGGCAAAAAGAAGATATGCGTCTGGGTGGAAGTATGCGCCTTGGAAGCTTTAAATGTAGCTTGGAAAAAGGTACTTTAGCACATCGGTTGTATGCAGTGGATGAAATCACTGAAAGACACCGCCATCGCCTCGAAGTTAATAATTTATACTTGAGTCAGTTGGAAGAAAAGGGATTGACTATTTCTGGTTTTAATCGCGATTTTAATTTAGTGGAAGTTGTCGAAATTAAAAATCATCCATTTTTTATTGCTTGTCAGTACCATCCTGAATTTAAATCCAAGCCATTTTCTCCCCATCCTATTTTTAAAGGATTTATTGAAGCGAGTGATCGATATTTTAACGGCAAAAATTTGTCACTATAAAGAGAGGAACATATGAAAAAAAATAAACTTAATCTTTACATGGGACCATGTGTTCTCGAGAGCGAAGAGTTGGCTCTCGCGATTGCTGGAAAATTACTCGAAACGCTCCAGCCATTCGAAGATAAAATAACTCTAACTTTCAAAGGTAGTTTTGATAAAGCCAATCGTTCGTCGATAAAGTCCTATCGCGGGCCGGGAATCGATGAAGGATTGCGCATCTTATCTACCGTCAAAGAAAAATACGGGCTAAAAACTTTAACTGACTTTCACCTTCCCGAGCAGGCGATGAAAATTGCAGAGACCGTTGATATTTTACAAGTACCAGCATTTCTCTGTCGTCAAACAGACATGATTGAAAGTGGTGCACTTGCTTGTCAAAAATTTAAGAGAATTTTAAAAGTTAAAAAAGGTCAATTTTTATCTCCTCACGAAGCTTTAAACATCGTGGAGAAAGCATCTAGCATTTTACCATTGGAGCAAATTTTATTGACGGAAAGAGGTTCGAGTTTTGGATATAATAACTTAGTGGTGGATATGTCTTCATTTCAAATTATGAAAAGCTTTGGAGTAAAAACAGTACACGATGCCACTCACTGTGTGCAAATGCCCGGTGGACTTGGAACTCAAACGGGTGGAAAAAGGGAACATATTTTAACCTTGGCCAAAGCCGCGGTGGCAGCGGGATGTGATGGTGTCTTTATGGAAGTTCATCCTCATCCAGAAAAAGCACTTAGCGATTCGGCGACGTCTCTTCACTTAGATAAAGTTTATGAGATTGTCGATTCACTTTTAAAAATTTACGAGGTCGTATAAATGGCGAAGGCACTCGATCAAAAAAAATCTTTAAAGGACACGGCTTTAAAATATGAAGATCAATTAAAAAAAATAAAAGTCTGTCTTTTTGACGTCGATGGAATTTTAACCAACGGTGGCTTAACTTGGGATGGAGAAGATGTGGGATTTAATCGCACAACTCACGCGCAAGATGGATGGGCGATGAAATTCCTTCAAAAAAAAGGAATAAAAGTTGGCATCATTTCTGGCGGTGACAGTCCTGGACTTAGGCAACGGTTTATAAAGCTTCTCAAGTTAGACTTTGTCTATCTCGGGAACGAAGATAAGCGCGAAGCTTACAAAGCCATTTTGTCGCAAGGATATGAAGATGAGGAAATACTTTTTATGGGCGATGAATTTATCGATTTACCCATTTTAAAAAGAGTTGGATTTTCCGCCACAGTTCCCAATGCGAGTTTGGAAATTCAAGAAGCTGTCGACTACATCACTTACCGCGAGTCGGGAGATGCATGTGTGCGCGAAGTGATCGATATTCTAAGATACGCTCAAGATTTAAAAGTAGAGTGTTTGGAATTTTAATCAAAATGGGCGAGGAAAATAAGAGAAATTTATGAATCAAAATGAAGATGAAAATTCCCCCAAAAATAAAATGCCAGAAAGGTTGTGGAAACTTCGAATGGTTTTAGATGAAACGGTCACCTTTCCCACGGAGTACTTGTTTAAATTTATTGTTCCTAAGACGGAAGTGCATTTAGTGCATATTCATCTGGAAGGATTTGTAGTGGAGGAGCGCGCTTCGGCAAATGGAAATTTTGTAAGCATAAATGCTAAAAAAATTTTTCACACCAGTGATGATATTATTATTATCTATAAAAAAGTGGGTTCGATTAAAGGTTTAATTGCTCTATGAAAGCAGCTAAAAACTCGAAAAAAACAGCTTTGGTGATTGGCGCTGGATCTTTTGGAACGGCCATGGCCCAAGTGCTAACACATCACTTCGATCGAGTGATCATTAAGGTGCGTTCGATCGATATTTACGAAGAATTAAAAAATGGCGAAAATAAAACCTATCTTGCCGGTGCAACTATTTCTTCTCAAATTGTTCCTGCACTTACCTGGGAGGAAGTGGATACGCTTTGCGATGACCGCTTAAGTTTGATCGTTTCTGCTTTACCTTCATCGGGTATTGCAGAGTATTTTAAAGATCACTACGATCGTTTTTTGCAATATTTTATAAGTCAAATCCCTTTGCTTTCCCTGTCTAAAGGAATCGATCCACTCACTCTGGATTTATCGGACGATATATTTTTTGAAATTTTTCCTCAGTTTAAAGATCTAATTTGTTTTTTATCGGGCCCTAGTTTTGCCAAAGAAATTATGCTCAATCAAATCACGATCGTGACTCTGGCAGGTCGATCTAAAAAAGTTTTGGAGACAGTGGCTCAGCATTTAAACACCGACTATTTTAAAGTGCTGCCCAGTTACGATATCAAGGGAGTGCTTTTAGGTGGTGCTTTAAAAAATATTTTGGCCATTTCAGGTGGTATCGTCGAAGGCTTAGGTTACAATCACAACACGCGAGCAGCTTTGATCACGCGAGGAATTGCAGAAATGCTTCGTTTTGGTAAGGTCTTCAATGCGCGGCCGGAAACATTTTACGGTATGTCGGGGATGGGCGATTTGATTTTAACCACCACCGGAGATCTCTCTCGCAACAAGTCCTTTGGCCTGGAAATTGCCAAGGGTAGGAAGGCTGCTGAAATAATGAAAGATGCTCGCTTTGTCGTCGAAGGTTACAAAACAACTGAAGCCGCGCATTTGTTAAGTTTAAAATACGATATTAAAGCACAAATTTTTAGTGGGACCTATGAAGTCCTTTATCAAAATAAAGATCCTCGCGATATCATCAAAAATTTAATGCTTTCTCCTTCTAAATTTGAAATTGATTAAGCTATGATAATAAAAATGTGAATTGAATTAATCAAAGACTCCTTTGGAATCATTCAAATCAAATAACAGTAAGGTCGCGAGATGAGTCAACTTTTAAGCTTAGATCCAAAACATATTGAAGTCATTGCTCCTGCTTCCTTCTCCCCTCGAGAAGAGTATGAGTTTGCCAAAGTAAAGTTGGAGTCATGGGGCTTTAAGGTGAGTACTGCGCATGCATTTAATGCGGGCGAACATCCATTTTTTTCAAATACAGATGCACATCGCTTAACAGAAATCAAAAAAGCCATTTATGAGTCCGATGCAAAGTATATTTGGTGTATGCGTGGAGGCTATGGAACTCCAAAGCTTTTAAGTTCTATGTCTCATTGGGAACTTCCAAAGAAAAAGTTAAAAGGTCAAAAATGCTTGATTGGTTTTTCCGATATCACGGCTCTCCATCAATTTTTTAATGTCCAATGGGGATTTAAAACGATACACGGTCCGGGATTATCGAGTTTTTCAAATCCGCATCTCGATCCTAAATCGCTCGATGATATTAAAAAATTATTGCTGGGAAAAATTCCATCGGCGATGACACTTGAATATCTCAATAAAGAACTAGGAGAGGTTGACTTATGCGCAAAAACGACGGGGGGAACGTTAACCCTGATCAATGGTTCTCTCGGAACGCCCTTTCAGTTTCAATTTAAAAATAAGTTTTTACTTATCGAAGATGTGGGGGAAAGAGGATACAAAATCGATCGCTATTTAAATCAGTTATTGCTCTCTGGTTTACTAAAAGGTGTAAAGGCAATCGTCTTTGGTGATTTTACTTTATCAGACGAAAAAGATGGCAAGAACTACGTTAACTTTGCCATACAAGAATTTATTCATGAATTAAAAAATATTGGGATCAAGTGTCCCGTCTTTAAAACAAATGAATTTGGCCATGGAAATTTAAATCGGCCATTTATATTAAATGGCCTTTATCACATCAAGAGTCGTGGTGCTAAGGCTGCTCTAAAATCTCGCGAATCTTTGTAAGTGAGATCGTTTCGCCGAGAGAGTGTTCTTTGCCATTTTTATCATAAATAAAATATGCGGGGACACCAACTAGCCCTTTCGATCGCAGAAAATTTTCTATTGGTGCATCTCTTTTTGTCCAATCTGCAAGAACCAATTGTAACTGATGTTTATCAACAATCTCTTTAAAACCTTTTGTTTCAAGAACTAATTTTTCGTTTACTTTGCAAGTGAAACACCATTTCGCTGTAAAATCGACAAAGATCGGCTTTTGATTACTCTTTAGTTGTTCTATTTTATTTTCACTCCAAGCTGCCCATTTAAGCTCTCCATTGTTTTTTTCTTTAAGTAGTGCCGACGGCCGTTGATCCGAATACGATTCATTTTGCATTGGAATAAAAATTAAGGAAGTTATACTAGTAATACTTAAGATAAGAAAAAAATAAGTCCATTTTCTGTTTTTCTTAATAAAATAAAGCATGGAAAAAATAAATAGTAAGCTAGTTAATAAAACTTTAAGATGGATGCCTCCAACTGTTAATGAAATATAGACATCAATTAACCAGATAACGGTTAAGAATAAGCTTAATGCTAGAAATTTTTTAAAATGATTCATCCAGTGACCTGGCTTCGGTAAAAATAAAACTAAGTTTGGAAAAATTGCTGTCAGTATAAAGGGAAATGCCAATCCTAAAGAAATGGCCAGAAATAAAATAAATGTTGTTAGAGTGTCCGATGTAAAAGCATAGGTAAGTGCAGTACCAAGAAAAGGAGCGGAGCAAGGAGTTGAAAGCACGGTGGCCAAAACTCCACTCAGAAAATCTCCCCAATAGTCATCCTTTGTTTGTACTTGTCCCAATTGGCGACCTCCAGGAGTTGAAAATTCAAAAAGTCCAAACATATTGAGGGAAAAAATAAAGAGTGCCACGATCATTAACCCCACAAAGTGTGGGGACTGCAATTGAAAACCCCAACCAACTTGTGTGCCAATTTGTTTTAAAACAACAATGACTACAGCCAAGAGCATAAACGTGGAGCTAATACCTAAAGTATAAAAAAAATTATGTCTTAAAATCTTTATTCGTGAAGCATTTTGATATTTTAGTAGGCCAAAAAGTTTAATAGAAATGACTGGCAAAACACAAGGCATAATATTTAAAATGAGACCCCCTAGGAATGCGAAGAACAAAGTCATTAAAAAACTTTGTTGAGTGAGAGCGTTTTTTTTTTCAGGGTTTAAAGATGCAAGTTGATTGTATTCATTTTTAGGAATTTCATCTGTCGATGCTTGCTCAAAGACAGGATGTTTTGGTTCATAGGGAAGAATTTTAGTGATAGATTTTTCAATGATAAGCGCTCGATCTAAAGCAGGATCGGCCCAAAGTAATTTAATTTTGATTGGGTTTTTGAGATTTCCATTTAAGGGAAATTCCATCGGGGGGTTGGAGTACTCGCCATCCCATTCTAATTCAATATAAGAAGTTATGAAGTTAGGCTGAGATACTTCTATTTTTTCATGTAGAAAATGTATGAGAGAATCTTTAGCCTTATAAGGATAAATTAAGTTTTGTTGATTGAAAATTTCTTGCTTTGAAATTAAAGGGAATGAAGATTTTAAAAGCAAGATTTTGTCTTTTTTTGTATAGTAAATTTCAATTTTAGGTTGATACTTTTTTATTAAATCTGAAGTAATAGTTATTGGTAATTTGGAAAATGCCTGTTGAAGTATGTCTAGGGGGGGATTTGATTTTTCAAGCAAACTTTTATAGTTGAAGCTTATTTTTTTTTGTCCTGGTATACAAATGTTTTTACATATTAACCATTTTGATTCCAGCTCGATATTTTTATCAAGAGCCTGTTGTCCAAAATCATAAAAGAAAAAATATCTATTTTTTTGTCCATATGCCCATTGATTGCCATTTTCTATAAAACGATAGGGAACTGGCCAGGGGAGGGCTTGAAGCTTGACGCTTTTGCCATTAATCGAAAAAGAATTTTCGATAGGTAGCCCAGCATCCCCTGCAAATTCCCAATAAGTATGCCAACCATCTTCATTTTTAAAATCCAACACGAGTAAATTTTTTTGATTAATTTTAATTGCCGCTAGATTGAGAGTCAATTGTTGATCGTTTGCTCTTAAGTGTGGAACGTAAAAAGAAGTAAGCAATACTACAATAGCGATTAAGCTTAAAACAAAATTAAAATAGGGGGCTGATTTGAGGTTGATGCTTTTAAACATTACTGATCCTTTTAAGTCAATTACTAGATTAAAAAATAACCAATGACATGAATACCACGATTCATTTTAGAACGAATCTATTCGGTATAGTCTATTTTATACTCTGCTATTTAAGAAACACAAGACTTGAAGGTGAACTTTGTTGAGTATTCTGCTCGATTATGAGACTAGGTGATAATTTTAAATATTTGAAAGTTAAAATTTTTTTTGGATATTCCGATATAAAGTTGAAGAATTTGTTTAAGGGAAGTCTAACTATGAAATTTACAAATAAAAAAATTAAAAATGTATCAATGCTCTTCGTTTTGGTTTTTTCCTTTGGTTGTAAATTTGATTATAAAAAATTCGAACAAAAAGCTCATTTGATTAATAAATATGAATCTGCTGCATTGAAATTGGCAAAAGAAAATAGAGAGCTAAAAGCTGAGATTAAAAGACTTGAATATGAAAATGAAAAATTAAGGCAAGGTCAACCTAAAAGCGCTCATAGTGCTCATGTTGAAAGTACCCCATCGGATACATCGAGAGAAATTGCGAGCATACCAGAACAAAAACTTAATGTTGCAGTGGACTTAGTTGAATTTAAAACTTACAAGTGGAAAGCGGAAGATTTAGAAAAAATTGCTAACAGAGAACTCAAGAACAAAAATTATGAAAAGGCTGCTCAATTCTATCAATCACTAAAAATTCATTACCCAGACCATTCTGCACTTAATGACGAATTTTATTTTAAAGCTGGTTTGAGTGCATATGAAGCAAATTATTATGAGTGGGTAATGGAAAATTTTAATCACTTAACCTCCAATTATCCCAATTCTCCTTACTATCGTTCTGCAAAACTTTGGACTGCGCTCACATTTTTCAAACAAGGAGAAAAGCAAAAGTTTTTCTCCACAGTCGAGGAATTTAGAAAAAAATATCGCAACACAAAAGAATGGACAATATTAAGTTCTTATTATGAAAAAATAGAAGAGAAAACACATGAAAAATAAAATCATACTTAGTCATTTGATTTGGGCATTATTAGTGATGTTAAATTCGCTTCTAACATTGCAGGCAAATGAGTTTGGCCGAATTGTGAAGTTAAAAGGAGATGCTTTCATTTCCAGTAAAGGAAAAACTGTCGATGCTGCTAATGGTTCGATACTTAGGGTTGGCGATGAGTTTTTTTTGACTGAAAATGCAGAGGTTGATTTTGTCGATCTTGAAGGGCGCGAGTTCACACTGGCTGAGTTGGGTTCAATTACACTGGGCGAGAAAAGTCTTAACTTGCGTTCAGGGACTATCATGTTTATGGGAAAAAGCTTTCATCCCAAGTTTACAATTACATCAGTAAATTCGAGCATAGATTTTGAACATTCTTACGCGATTGTTCAATATGATGCGATAAAAGGTAGAACTCAAATCGTTCAGATAAATGGTCAATCTCATTTCGCCAATTATTTTAAACCAGAATTAAATACTTCGGTGCAAGCTCAACATTTTTCTTTTATTGATCGCAGTTATGAAGAAGGAGCTCCTCGTATTCCGACTAGCATAGGGGCAAAATCTTTCGAACAAATGGCGAGTATATTTATTAAAAAAATAGACCTGAATTCATTTGAGGGAAGAAAAGAGACTGCAAAAGAATATTCAAAAGCTATAGAAAATCACAAAGAACCTCTCCGGACAATAGCTTCAGTTAATCCGCCAATTGAGCAAGAGAAAGCGAATTCTAAGCAAAATGATCTGGAAATATATAAGTCGCAAATTTTAGAAAAAAAAGAAAAGCCAAAGTTCTTAAGAGTAACAAAAAATAAGTTGAATAATTCTTCTAAGAAACAACAATCAATTGTTCATGTTTTTGGAGCTTCTCGAGCTGCTTCAATAGAAAGAGCACCAGCTTCTATGAATGCACCAGAAGTAATTAAAATGCCTGAAAGCAATCTACCAAATATTGAAAAAACAGATATTGAAAATTCAGAAAAAGAATTACTAAATCGCCTTAATCAACTCTAATTTAAGTAGAATTTAAGCCAAAATGATTCTCTTTTTAAGAGAATCGGGGCATAAGTTGTCATTGGTATTTATATGTTTTAATGAATAAAGGTTAAATGATGGGGGAGTCTATATGGCCAAAATTAATGAAGATATGTCTCTAACATATGATGATGTACTTTTAAAACCAAAGTATTCGGATGTTTTACCTCAGGAAGTAGAAACCAAGACTTTTTTTTCAAGAAATATACAGCTTAATATCCCCATTGTTTCTTCAGCAATGGATACTGTAACTGAGGCTCCCACGGCAATTGTAATGGCCGAGGAAGGAGGTATTGGGATCATTCATAAAAATATGACGATGTATCGCCAAGCAGAAGAAGTTGAAAAAGTTAAAAAGTTTGAAGCTGGAATGATACTTAATCCAGTTTGTGTCGATGAACAGACTGATTTAAGCTATGTATTACAACTCAAAGAACAAAAAAAAATTACTGGTGTTTTAGTATTAGATAAAGATAAAAAATTATCAGGTATTCTAACCAATCGGGATCTTCAGTTTGAGAATATAACAAATCAAAAAGTCATTGATGTTATGACGAAAAAAGAACGCTTAGTTACTGCTCATCCTGAAATTACAATTGAAGAAGCAAAAAAAATTCTTCACAAAAATAGAATTGAAAAATTGCCTTTAGTCGGCCTGGACGGAAAAGTAAAAGGTCTTATTACTGTTAAAGATATTTTAAAAACTATTAGCTTTCCACATGCAAATAAAGACCAATACGGTCGTTTGCGCGTTGGTGCTGCTATAGGTGTAGGCGATAAAGAATTTGAACGAGCTTCATTATTAGTAGAAGCATCTGTAGATGCCCTCATTATAGATACAGCTCATGGTCATTCAAAAGCAGTGATAGAGATGCTTAGAAGAATTAAGCATGAATTTAAAAATGTAGATGTAGTCGCTGGAAACGTGGCGACGATGGAAGCTTGTAAAGCATTGATTGAAAATGGAGTAGATGCGATAAAAGTTGGAATAGGTCCTGGCTCAATTTGCACTACGCGTGTTGTTGCAGGAATTGGAGTACCTCAATTTTCTGCATTAAAAGAATGTGCTGATTTTTGTTATCGTCAAAACATTCCCCTTATTGCTGATGGTGGAATTAAACTCTCGGGTGATGTGGTGAAGGCCATGGCCGTTGGTGCTTCGTCAGTCATGATTGGTTCTTTGTTTGCAGGGACAGATGAAGCACCTGGTGAAATGATTTTATATCAAGGTCGAGCTTATAAAACCTATCGTGGTATGGGGTCGCTGGGCGCGATGGCACAAGGCTCGAAAGATCGTTACGGCCAAGCTGCAGTTCAAGATATGTCTAAGCTTGTTCCTGAAGGGATTGAAGGGCAAGTTCCTTATCGCGGACCTTTGTCGAGTAATATTTTTCAATTGGTTGGTGGTCTTAAGTCTGGAATGGGTTATGTGGGAGCAAAAAACTTAAAAGAGCTCTATGAAAAAGCAGAGTTTATAAAGATTTCTTCAGCATCTTTGAAAGAAAGTCACCCACACGATATTTTTGTCACGAAAGAAGCTCCAAATTATCGACAATCTTAAATCAATTTTAAATTTATTCTAAAATGGATTCGCTTGAAACATTTAGAAGAGACTAATGAGCCATTGGTTCATTTTTAATTTTTTTCAATTTTTAAATATTTAATGTAAGGAGTATGTGAGATGAATAAGAGTAAGTTTCAAAAAATTCTCATTATAGATTTTGGGTCGCAGTATACTCAATTAATTTCGAGAAGGTTGAGGGATTTGGGCTTCTCGAGTCTTTTAATGTTGCCTGCAGATGTCCAAGAGCTTTTTGAAAATGACAAGGAAAACTGGTCAGCCTCATTTTCAGCATTTATTCTTTCAGGAGGACCGCAAAGTATTTTTGCCGATACGAATGATTATCAATTTTTATTCGAACAAGCTATGAAACCAGTGCTGGGTATATGTTACGGGATGCAATTAATGGCACACCAGTTGGGTGGAAAAGTTGAAAGAGGAATACAAGGTGAATATGGCAACGCTCAAGTTACAGTTAATTTAGAAAGTCATTTTAGTAGAATTCAAAATAAGTTTAATGATCCATTTTCTGTTTGGATGAGTCATTTTGATCATGTCGTTCGTATTCCCGAAAATTTTGAAATCATATTTAATAGCGCACAAAATATGATTGCAGGCATTAAGCATTGCTCTAAACCTTGGGTCGGTGTTCAATTTCATCCGGAAGTTGAACAAACTATTAATGGCATTTTATTCTTGCAGCACTTCCTTGAAAAGTTAGCGGGGCTTGTGCCTGATCGCACTGAAGTTTCGACTCTGGAAGAGATTGAAGCTTATTTTTCTAGCAAGAAAGTCGGTCATATTCTTTGTGCATTCTCTGGAGGTGTTGATTCTTTAGTCGCTGCTCGTTTGTGTCAAATGCGGTATGGAGAAAATTTGCATTGTTTTTTTGTGAATCATGGTTTGCAAAGACTGCAGGATATGGAGCATATAAAAATTTTAGCTCGAGAAACATCACTTAAGATTGTCACAATTGAAGCTGAAGATTTTTTTCTAGCAGCCTTGCAAGGTATGACAGATCCAGAATTAAAAAGGAAAACTATTGGAAAACTATTTATTGAAGTCTTTGATAGAAAAGTTAAAGAATATCAAGATAAAGAAGGAATTGTTTTTACTCATTTATTACAAGGTACGCTCTATCCGGATGTTATTGAATCATTTTCGCCGCATGGAAAGCAAGGCACTTCGGTCACAATTAAGTCGCATCACAACGTTGGTGGTCTTCCGGATAAAATGAATTTGGAATTGTTGGAGCCGCTACGTACAATGTTTAAAGATGAAGTGAGAAAATTGGGAATACATTTGGGTTTACAAAAGGGAATGGTTTATAGACACCCATTTCCAGGTCCGGGACTTGCTCTTAGAATAATCGGAGAGATAACAAAGGAAGGCTTAGCAATAGTGCGCCAAAGTGATCAAATTTTACTAGATGAGATGTTAAAATTTGATTGTTATAATCAAACTTGGCAAGCTTTTACAGTCTTGCTTCCCATTAGAACTGTCGGAGTTAAAGGAGATGAGCGCGTATATGAAAAAGTGGTAGCGATTAGAATGGTTCAATCCAGCGATGGAATGACGGCTAGTTTTAGTCGGGTATCGTTTGATTTTTTAGCTGAAGTGAGTCGTCGCATTTGCAATGAAGTATCTGGTGTCACTCGCGTTGTCTATGATATAAGTTCAAAGCCACCAGCCACCATTGAGTGGGAATAGTTTATTGATAATTAAATTATGAGTCCATTCTTGTACACAATTTGTTTCGAGGTATAATACAAGAAACGTCGTCTATATTTATGAGAAGTGAATGAAACTACCTAAAAAAATTGTAATAATGATTTTTGTTTTAATCTGTTTTTTAATGACTGGTCCATCATTTTATCTCGTTTATTCCCAATATGAAAATTTCAATGATCAATACTATTTCACCTCACAAGAAATAAAAGGGATCGAACAACTAACGCAAGTCATGAGTTTTTATAAAAAGGTGATGTTAGACATCCCTTTTGAGAAAAGTGAGCTTAATGATTTTATTGAAAAGAGTTTGATTGAAAAAAATATTTTTAATGTATCCAAAGAGAGACTGAAGACTCTTAAAACTGATTTGGATCGAAAAAATATTCACAATAAAGAAGAGTGGGCAGATTTGTTTTTTTCCCCCATCATTAGGTTTATTGCCAATTATTCAAATTTGATTCTAGACCCTGAGTTAGGCCCATATTATCTAATGGATATTACCACGCTTAAAATTCCGAGGCTCTTTCAGTTGCTATCGAGGAAAAATGTCGATTATAAATTTGTAAAAAATGAAATTAGTGATATTCAATATGCCCTCTATATTCTTTATAATGAAGATCCTCAAAAAAGTACGATCCTTTTTGAGGATTCTGATAAAATGCTAAATCATTTTTCTCAAATTAAAAGTAGTTTTGAAAATGAGTTGATGAACAAAAATCCCGATGCGGAAAAAGATTTTATTCTGGCACTTCATGATTTTAATATTAGCTCTATGGTAAATTTAAAGTATCTTTTAGAGTTGAGAAATAAAAAACTCAAATCAGATAAGTTGTTAGTGCTTAAAACGGCGGTCGTAATTTGGGCGATTGGAATTGTATTGGGTTTTATGTTGTTTATTTCGATGGGATTAACTCAAGATAAATTATCAGATCAGGTTTCGTCTCAAAGTAGATTATTGGAAAAAAATGAAAAGCTTACGATGCTGGGTGAGATGGCAGCAGGGATTGCCCACGAAATAGCATCACCAATTCAAGTTTTACAATATGCAAATTTTAAAATATCGACACTTGCAGAAGATAAATTTTATGAAGTTCATAAGTATACTGCTCAAATAGACAAGATGTTAGCTCAGATTAAATTTATTGTTAAAAGTATTAAAGCTTTTTCTCACCATTCTGATAAATCTGAAACAGTTCCTGTCATTTTAAAAAATGCACTAGAAGAAGCCTTGCTGATTGTACAATTTAAACTTAAAGAGCAAGGTGTAAGAATCATACTTGATGAAAGTTTAGATCATGTAAACGTGAGGGCAACCGAGCCAGAACTAGCGCAAATTTTTGTCAATCTTATGAATAACTCAACAGATGCTCTCGAGCATACAGAAGTTAAAGTCATTTCTATCTCATCTCAAGTTATCATGGATGAGTTCGTTGAAATCAATGTGGTAGACAATGGCCCTGGAGTGCCTTTAGATTTACAAGAAAAAATATTTGATAGTCTTTTTACAACGAAGGATTTTGGAAAAGGTACGGGCTTGGGGTTATCTCTTTCTCGAAAAATTGCAGAATCACATGGTGGAAAGTTACTTTTATCTCCGTCTAAGGTTGGAGCTCATTTTAAAATTATTTTATTAAAAGCTTAAAATTTTAAAATAAAGAAAGTTGTTTGGCGTGAATTGAACTCAATTGAAATTCTCTCGTCTCATGTTCGAGAATTTCAAATTTTGTTAAAGAGTCTTTTTGAGTCTCAATCACATAAAAAGTCATTTCAGGGTAAATCCTTTTGAGGGCACGCATTTCTTCAGTGATTAATTCTATGTTTTTGAAGTCATCATCACTCATCCCGAAGCGGTGGTAAGGTGAATAACCATATATTTCAATTGCTTTTTCTACACTTTTTCTAATGGCCAATTTTTTTAATTCAGCCACACTTAAATTTAAATGATGATCACCTAGTTCAATCCGCGTCTCAATGTTGCTGACTGGATAAATTGTTAAATAATTGGGAGAGTGAGGGAGGTGTCCTCGCTCAACAAATTTATCAATGCCAGTCTTGATCGTGGGAATTTGATGACCTCTGGCAGTTATTATAGAAACGGGGCGGTGGTTGTAAGTCGCATGATAAAATGAATCCCAAGATGGTGCTTTAAAGTTGGTAAGATTTGTTTTTAAAACATGTTCTATGTCGCGGACAAATTTTTCTTGATTAATAAGATTGATATCCTGTGTTTTAAAAAATTGATCGCGACAATTGCGAAAAGTTCCGTGTTCATCATTAAAATCTAGAAAATAGTCTTGGTATGGGCCTTTGACTCCCACATCGCGGTGGATGCGAGCAAATTCTCCGCTAGAAAGTTCTAATTCAGTTTGATTATATTTATGGAATAGAATGACGGTGGTTTGTAAAAAAACGAGATTGTCATCAAAGTCAAAAAAGTAAAACGAGCGCCCTCCAAGATGGAAATTGCGATCTTTTTCCATAGGGAGTTGGTTGAATTCAAAGCTCAATTGGAGAGGGTTAAAGGTTTGAGTCGCTCGTTGTTTTTTCATATAGTTAGAGTAGTTTTTGGTAAACCAGTGGAATACCTTTCTACCGGTATTCTTAAGTTGTCTAGGTTTACAAAAATTACTACTAGGATTCAATAATAAAATAGCTGAAATGTAAAAAATGTATATGAATTTTAGCTCGAAGAATTAGAGACAAAGGCTTGCTGCTTGGGAGAAAATAGAGAAAATGAAGCCCTCGAGGGCAAAAGGATTTTCTCCATGACTCAGTCGACATCTTTTTTAGAAACTCATCCCGATAGTTTTGTCCATCTTCATCTACATACGCAGTATTCCTTGCTCGATGGAGCAATTCGCTTGAAAGATTTAATTAAGCGAGCTCAGGAGTTAAATGTTCCGGCCATAGCTCAAACTGATCACGGTAATATGTTTGGAGCCATTGATTTTTACACTCAATGTAAGGCGGCAAAAATTAAACCTATTTTGGGATCAGAAATTTATTTTACAACTGGATCAAGGTTTGAAAAAGGAGCGCTTAAAAAACAAAAAGTTGTTGGCTCACAAGATGAAATGGAGTCGAGACACCAAATCCATCATCTCATTCTTCTTTGTAAAAATAACAAAGGTTACGAAAATTTATGTAAGCTATTATCGAAAGCTTACATGGAGGGATTTTACTATAAACCGCGCGCTGACTATGAATTATTGCGAGAGTTTAGTGAAGGGCTCATTTGCTCCACTGCATGTTTAAAGGGTGAAGTTGGTTACCATTTTTATACCGATCAAGATGATAAAGCGCAAAAGGCTATTTTTAAACTGCATGAAATTTTTGGAGATGATCTTTATTTAGAAATTCAAGAAAATGGGATTCCTGAGCAAAAACCAGTCAACGAAAAAGTAGTCGCTTTTGCCCGTCAACATCATATAAATTTAATAGCCACTAATGATTGTCATTATTTGACGAGAGAGGATGCCGCCGCTCAAGAGGTCCTGCTTTGTGTTCAGACTGGTAAAACTTTAAACGATGAACAAAGAATGAAGCTCACGACTAATGAGTTTTTTTATAAAACTCCCGAAGAAATGCGTGCAGCTTTTCACTATGCTCCAGATGCTTGCGATAATACGCTAAAAGTAGCTGATAAGTGCAATGTCGAATTTAAGTGGAAAGATGAATCTGGCAATCAAATTTATCATCTACCCGATTATCCTATAGAAACAGATGAGACATCAGAAGTTTATTTTTCGAGATTGTGTCGAGAGGGATTAGAGGCGCGATTTAACGGGCCACATTTTGTGAAACTAAGACAAAGTGAAAATTGGGAAACTGAAATTAAGCCTAAGTACCTTTCGCGTTTAGAAGATGAAATTTCCATGATTTTAAAAATGGGATTTCCAGGATACTTTTTAATTGTATCTGATTTTATTAAATGGGCAAAAAAAAATGGCTGCCCCGTTGGCCCTGGTAGAGGCTCTGGTGCTGGTTCTATTGCTGCATATTCTTTGGAAATTACCAACGTCGATCCTATTCCTTTTAACTTACTTTTTGAGCGTTTTATTAATCCAGAGAGGGTTTCTATGCCCGATTTCGATGTGGATTTCTGTCAAGATAATCGCTATCGAGTCATTGAATATGTAACTAGGAAATATGGTGAAGAGCGGGTAGGACAAATTATTACTTTTGGAAAGTTGCAAGCTAAAGCCGTCATTAAAGATGTATCGAGAGTTTTTGGCTTATCGTTTAGTGAAGCTGACGTCATAAGTAAACTTATCCCTGAAGAATTAAAAATGACCATCGATAAGGCTCTTGAGCTCGAGCCAAAAATTTCTGAATTAATGGAGTCAGATGGAAGAATCAAACAGGTCATCAATATTTCTAAAAGGCTAGAGGGCTTACTTCGCCATGCTTCTATTCATGCTGCTGGAGTTATTATAACCAATAAGCCCTTGGTGAGTTACTGCCCTTTATTTAAAGGGCGCGAAGGCGAAAAAGTTATTCAATTTGATAAAGATTTTTCTGAAAAAATTGGCTTAGTTAAATTTGATTTTTTAGGTTTAAAAACACTGACAGTTATCGAAAATGCATCGCTTTTTATTCGTCGAGATAAAGACGCTCAATTTGATATCGAAGCCATTGATTTAGAAGATCCTGAAGTCTACAAATTTATTTCTCAAGGAGAAACGACTGGAGTATTTCAGTTAGAAAGTTCTGGAATGATCGACCTTTGTAAAAGAATTCAGCCTGGATCAATCGATGATATTTCTGCCATTAATGCACTTTATCGTCCAGGTCCTCTTGAATCTGGAATGGTGGATGAGTTTATTGAAATTAAACATGGTCGCAAAGAAAGACAATACCCATTTCCAACGCTCGAAGCAGTGTTAAAAGACACCTACGGAGTCATTATTTATCAAGAGCAAGTTATGAACGTCGCGCGAATCGTTGCGGGCTACTCACTTGGTCAAGCTGATATGTTAAGAAGAGCGATGGGGAAGAAGAAAGCTGATGAAATGGCCCATCATCGCCAAATTTTTCTACAAGGTGCAAAAGAGAGAAGTTACGATGAAGCAAAGGCAAATGACCTCTTTGATAAAATGGAGAAATTTGCTGAGTATGGTTTTAATAAATCTCACGCTGTTGCATATTCAGTTATTTCATATCAAACCGCATTTCTAAAAAAATATTATCCCGCAGAATTTTTCGCAGCATTGTTGTCCAGTGAATTGGGAAATATGGATAAGGTGACCCAGTATATCGCCGATGCAAAAAGATTTTCAATCGAAGTGCTTCCTCCTTCCGTAAATGAATCAATTTGGCATTTTAACGTCGTCGGTAGAAATATTCGATTTGGAATGGGTGCGATAAAGAACGTTGGAGAGGGTGCCGTTTTAGAAATGATTCGTGAAAGAAATGCTAAAGGGCCATTTAAGAGCTTTATGGATTTTTGTGAAAGAATAAATTTAAAATTAATCAACACAAGAGTTTTTGAATCATTGATAAAAGTTGGAGCTTTTGATGATATTGAAAAGCTAAATCGGAAAACATTATTGGAAAATCTGGAAATGATTTTGGCCTATTGTAAAAAACGTCAAGATGAAAGTGAGCAGGGTTTAATTTCACTTTTCGATATGGTTGATCAGACTGAAGTTCAAAAAGATTCACAGTTGGATATTCAAGTTGTCGCCGACTTTGATCACACCGAAAAATTGGCTTATGAGGCGGAGTTAATGGGGATATATATTTCAGGTCATCCCCTCGATCGATACACTAGTTTAATGAAAGAATTATCGACCATGAATTTGTCTGCAGTTCAAGATTGCTTGGGGAGCGACCAACAAAGAAGTATGACTTTGTCTGGCCAGTTAACAAGTAAGAAAGTCATTCTTACTAAAAAGGGCGACAAAATGTGCTTTGCTCAACTAGAGGACTTAACTGGTAAAATTGAGTGTATTATTTTTCCACGTACTTATCTTGAATTTGAATCTTTACTCAGTTCTGATTTACCTTTACTTATCGAAGGTAAAGTTAATCTACAAGAAAGTCCTCGGAAATTAATAGCAGAAAAAATTCATAAACTAAGTGAGCAGTCAGAAAACAGAATTACAGGAGTTAGAATAAATGTCTCAATAGAGGATTTATCTGAACATAAACTAGTAAAGTTAAGAGATGTCTTACTTAGTTATCGCGGAGGAACCCCGATGCATTTAGTTTTTGAATCGGACGAAGGACGTGCGAGGTTGCCTTTGGGGGACGAGTATTTAATTAATCCAACACCGCAGCTTGCCCATAGAATAAATGAAGTTTTTAACAAAAATGCAGTTAAATTTATTGTCGATGGTCGGATAGAAGAAGTTGGTAATTAAAACTAATGCTGAAAAAATAATGAAGATGAAGTGTTTACCTATAATGATTCCGTTTATACCTACAACGATTCACTTTTCAAGTGTATCTAGGCATTCAAATCATTGAAAATTAAACTGTGAGGAGTTTATGTTTTATAAAATCATATGTTCACTCTTTATTGCCTTTTTCATGCACGGTAATTTTTTTGTTAACGCAGTAGAGGAAAAATCTATACTCGATGATCGCGATCTCAGTGAACCGCATGAGTACAATGATGAACAATCTGATGGAATGCAGAAAAATAAATTAGCTGATTCTGCATTCAGAGATGCATTGGCAAAGATAGATAAAAATACTCTAGAACAAAAAAATGAAGAAAAATTTGATCTTGAATTGTTTATTGAAATAGACGCTAGAATTATTCCCCTAGAGTTTTATAAGTCCAAAACGTGGGAGAGTGTTAGAAACTCCGTGATGCAGTATTTGGAAAAAAATATCAAAGAGAAAATAGGACTAAAAAATCAAGATTTTAAAGTTAAGTTCTGGACCAATGAACAAGAACTTAAAAACAAAAATAACACTGATCCTCTATTGCATTTAAAACTGACAACTCTCATTGAAATTTTTTCGGATCATGCTATCAATCATTTAGATTATGAAAAGAAAATTAACAAGTTGAATATTTCTGGCAGTATTATTATACAGCAAAAGTCATCAGGATATTTATTATTTGGTCGCGATTATAAAATGGTTACTCGAGAGTTGTCTGGTAAAGATACATTTCCATCTGTTCTCGCTAGTGCTATCGCAAATATCTATTTTCAGTTTTCGGATTCAATCGACTTACTTAGTTATAGAGATAATTTAAAGACACCATCGGTAGAGTTAAAAATAAAAGGATTTAAAAGTTTAAGTGAAGCGATTAAAATAAAAGCTCAATTAGAAGATTTTTTAGGGAAGCAAAAAAAGTCATTTCAACTGCTCAAAATGAATTCTGATCAAGTGATTATAACCTTAAAAGAAGATTTATTGCCTTTAGATATAATCGCTAAAGAGTTTATAAAAACTTGTGAGAAAAAAATTGAGTGCTCAGTTCAATCAATGACCTTCGATCAACAAACAAATGAAATATTAATCATAAATCAATTGCCAGGTCCCATTTAGTTAAACGTCTGTTATCCATCTTGAAATGTCTTTGGATCAAGGTATACTTTAGTTATGTATGCCCATAAAGCATGTTGTGATAGATGAATAGATTAATAGTGGATGGAGTTTGTCGTGTATCGTAAAGCATTCAAAAGATTTTCTTTGCTAGTTCTAATAGGTGCAACCCTCTTACAGATTTCATGTGGAACAGCAGTAGTTAATCGCGATCCCAATGGTAAACGACCAAGAATTGAAGAACGAAAGACTTTCTCAGGGGTAAAGAAAAAAGTCGCTTTATTAAACTTTTTTAATGAGTCACCATTTGAAAATGAAGACTTAGAAATTCATGCGACTGAAGAGCTTCGATTGGAACTTTCGAGAACGGGAGAATTCTTACTCGATCCAAGTGCACGCAAGTTATTTGGCTCATCAAAAGAAATTTATGCAGGTGGTGGGCTCAAATTAGTACAACTTACGAGACAAGCGAAGAATGCGGGAATAAACTTTATTATTTTTGGACGCGTTGTTGATGCTAGGATAAGAGAAAAATCAGATGAAATAGGTTTTGTTCGTCAGACTAAATCCTATACTGAAGCGAAGGTAGAGGTGAGAGTTTTTGATGTGAATGCAGGAAAAGAAATTTTCACAGAGCAATTACAAGCATCTGCAGATGATTCAACCTATCGTTTTTTTGCCAGTGACCGCGAGGATTATTTAAGTTATCGCCGTGATCTAATGAGATACGGAGTAAAAGTTGCTGTTAGAAAGTCGGTACCAAAAATTTTTGATCTAGCTTCTAAATTAGACTGGGTAGGACGGGTCGCTAAAATTATCGGTACCAAAATTTACCTCAATGCAGGTCGAGACTCTGGGATTAACGTTGGAGATATTTTAAAAATTATAACTGAAGGCCAAGAGATTTTTGATCCTGAAACTGGAGCCTTAATCGGTATGAGTAAAGGTGACATGAAGGGAACGATAGAGGTCATTGACTACTTTGGGAATGATGGTGCTGTGGCCATTCTTCATTCAGGTGGCCAGGTCCTAGAAGGTGACTTTGTTCAGTTATATTAGAAATAACCAAAGTCTTGCATGTCTTAATTCAACTTTATAAGTGAATCGTTTTATTTACTTTCTACAACTTAAACTCCGCATTTAGAATGTTAAAAAATGAACATACTTTGTAAGCTTCGGTGAGCTTTTACACTTGGACAGAATGTGATTAATTTTATTTGGTATGCAATATGCACTAGTTAATCTTAGAAAGGTCATAATATTTGATTTACCCTAGGATTTGAACAAATGAACCTACTTAGGTTTAATTATCCACTTAAATGCATACTCAAATTTATGCAAAATTTGAACGGGTGTCTATTTTTTATACATCTAGCAATTCTGGTAACACCATTTTCCCACTCACATGCATCTAGTCACAATTGCATTAATATGAGTCAAGTATTTTTTAAATTGTTAACTAAAAATGATGTTAGTAGCTTATTAAGGATTATAGCTACAGAATTTGATAAATATAATATCGAAATTAAATACGAAAAAAATTATATTAAGATTTTGAATAGATCTGATGATTCGCTAATTAGAAAAATAATAATTAGTCCAGATTATGCAAGCCCATTAATTGCAGAAGATTCAATTGAAAAAATACTTTATCTTCCAGAGTCATTTTCAAAAGATGATCTAGATAAATATTTACCAAGTTTATTACATGGCTTTAGACGTGACTCTTTTAAAAAAACTAAAGTTAATAATGTTAGCATCTCATTAGAAAATGAATTAAAAGCAAAGTTAGCAATTCTCTTAAATCACAATAAGTTTAAAAGTAAAAATCATGAGCTTGAAATATTAACAGATAGTTTCTTAGGCTTAGAAGAAAGAGTATTATTTGGAAGAAACGGTCAATTGAATTCTAGATTTATACCTTTTATTTTAATGAAATTGGAAAAACAATTAGAAAATGGGAAAAGTATACTTATAGAATTTGATGATGACGTTGATATAGATATTCCAGAGAAAGTATTAACATTGATGTTTCCCTTAAGGAAAATAACGGTTCAGTCTCATTTTGCTCTTGATCCCAATGGCCAGAGTCTGCCAAATGATGCAATCGTACTTAAAAAGAGAAATGAGAGAATGAATTGGATGGCGAAAGAACATGACATTTATATTATGATGGCAAGTCAAAATAAAATTGAATTTTATTACTCTTTTATTCTGAATCTAATAAATGAAAGCTTTTCTAATGTTACCAAAAAAAGAAAAATAATATTAATTGGCTCAGAGAATTTTAAAGGTAAATCAAGTTTTGAAAATTTTAAAATTCTGATCAGTAAAGTGATGATTATTGGCAGTGAGTTTGATACTAGTCATTTTTTTATGTCAAGGTTTGGCATTATGCCTGACTCAAGACTGGATGACTTCTATGATGTGTTAAATAGATTTCTTATTCGGCCTACCAAGAAGAATTTACAATTGTTAAAAAAATTTTATTTGAGCAGTTATTATCATCAACTTTTTGATACTTTTCCAAGTGTCAAAAGTGATTTAGATGATGAAATAAATGATTTAGATGAAAGTATTCTACATGATACAGCTCATTCAATTAGAAAGTTACTACATTTGAAGTTGAGCAAGAAGTTTATTAAAAAATCGACTCTGGCAAAGTTACAATCTTCCAATGCGAATAAAGAAGATGTCCTTTATGCTTCTCTTGAACAAAATGTCATTTCTCAATTAGAAGAAATGCAATATTTGTTAAGAAGTTATCCACATATAGAAAGTGATTTCTATGATAAACATTATCAAAATTTATATGATCAATTTAAAAGAGTTAAAGATCCGATACTTGAAATATTTAAAGGTCAAAAAAATATGAGGCTTAATGACCAATATAAAATAAGTGAATTATTTAAAACTATAGAGTTTCGTAGCACCATTTATTCTATTAATTATGAGAAATACTTAGATTGGGATCGGCACTATTCAGTGAAAGTTTTTAATGATTATAGGAAGCAAATGATACTACTTTTAAGTTTTCTGGGAGAAGAAAGTCAAAGTGTTGACGCCATTTTAAATCATCCCCAATGGGGAAGACGTTTTCAGTTAGTGCTTTATTCGCCATACATGTTTGGGGAACTCTATAGAATGAGCCCAAAAAATGCATCGAGACTCATTCCATATATGCAAGTAAAGTCTTAATATTCAGGTGCAATGTAAACATCAATATCGGGATTAAATTCATCTCGCAAAATAGCCTTAATTGCTTCGAGCGTTCCCGTTGTTGAACTCGGACAAGTTCCACAGGCTCCTTGATATTTAATCATTAAAATATTTTCTTGATAGGTGAGAGTTTCGATATCTCCTCCATCTGCTTGCAGTCCGGGACGAATGGTTTTATCTAAAATCGCTTCGATGTCTTGTAATTCTTTGGAAAGCGATTTTCTTCTTTCTTCTTTGGGGTTTGGGTCGTCGTATTCCGCGTTGTGACTTGGCATTAATTCCTTCAATGTCTTAGCTACTTTTTCTTCGATGGTTTGCCATTCTTCGTATGAAAACTTTGTAAGGCTTATTACATTTTCAAAAAAGTGCAATTGATCCACTCCGCGAATACGAAAAAGTTCGCGAGCGAGAGGATTGTGTTCACATTCAAGCGGAGTGCGATAGGTTGATGAACCATTGTTTTTTACTGGGTAGTTTAAAATAAACTTTAGGGCGTTTGGGTTGGGTGTCGGTTCGATGTCGATGTCGATGTCAAATTCAATACTCATAATGATTCCTTATTTTAAAAAACTTAATGATTTATGGAGAGCCTTGATAAAATAATCAATTTCTTCGATGGTGTTGTACACGCCAAAGGAGATTCGACATGCAAAATCGATATTAAACCTTTGCATGAGCGCTTGAGTGCAGTGATGACCTGTTCTAATGGCGATTCCTTGCTGATTAAGCAAAGTACCTAAGTCGTGTGGATGAATATCTTTGATCACAAAACTTATAACGCTCGCTTTATTTTTAGCTCGACCAATAAACGTAAGTCCCGGGACTTCAGAAAGTTTTGCATGAGCGTATTTCATTAATTCTTGTTCGTGATTAACAATGTTTTCATAACCTATGTTTTGCACAAATTTAAGCGATGCTTTGAAAGCAAGCACTTCGGCAATAACAGGAGTACCGGCCTCAAATTTAAAGGGCAAATTGTTATACGTCGTTTGTTCAAAACTAACTTTTGAAATCATGGCCCCTCCTCCTTGATAGGGAGGCATGCGATTTAATAAATCCTCTTTTCCATAGAGAATACCAACGCCATTAGGGCCATAAAGTTTATGAGCTGAAAAAGCCAAAAAGTCGCAGTCTAGATCGCGAACATCGACAGGGAGGTGGGCAATTGATTGCGCGGCATCCACACAAAAAATAATTTGATGTTGGCGACAAAATTTGGCCACCTCTTTGATGGGATTAATGGTCCCAAGTGTGTTGGAGACATGGCAAAGTGAGAGAATTTTTGTTTTGGGAGTGATTATTTTTTGCAGGACTTCCAAAGAAATCTCACCTTCGTCGGAAATTGGTAGCTCAATAATTTTTGCACCCTTTTGCAAGGCCATCATTTGCCACGGAACAAAATTTGAATGGTGTTCCATGGTAGAAATAATAATTTCGTCGCCAGCACCAATCACACTTTCACCCAGAGAGTGGGCGAGTAGGTTAAATGAATCTGTCGTTCCTTTAGTAAAAATAATTTCGTGATCGTGTTCGGCATTGATAAATTCGGCAACAGCTTTACGGACATTTTCGTAAGCGATCGTACCATTTTCCGAAAGACTGTGGATGCCGCGGTGTACATTTGCCACAGAAAAAGAGTAGTAATCGGTTAATGATTGAATGACTGACAAGGGCTTTAAAGTCGTAGCGCCATTATCTAAATATACCAAAGGGTGATGATTCATCATTGTTTGTAGTTGAGGAAATTGCTTAATCACTTCGTCAAAAATCATCATAAGTTTTCTTCCATTACTTTTTGGATGTAAGTTTCGAGCAGAGGTTGATTGAGTTTCAAGACGAGCTCAAATAAAAAACCTTGCGAGAGCATTTTGATTGCTTTTTCTTTTGAGATACCGCGGGCATTTAAATAAAAAATTTCGTCTTCAGATAAGTCGCCAATGGTTGCACCGTGGGAGCATTTCACATCGTCGGTCGAAACTAATAATTGCGGCCTGGTATAGAGTCGCGATTTTTTTGAAAGAATCAGATTGTTATTTAACTGAGTGGATTGGACTTGGGAACAGTCTTTAGCAATGTCAATTTGTCCATTGTAAACAGCTTGCGTTTCATCGCGCAAAATACCTTTGTAATGTTGATGAGACTCCGTGTGGGGGGCGTTGTGTTTTAACAGGGTAAAAAAATCTGACTTCTCTCGAGCGGAAAGTGAATACATTCCCATCGCATGGGCTTGGGCATTTTCTCCGTTGAGTTCGATATAGCAATCTTGTCTCGATTGTTTTATACCCAAATCAATAGTGAGAGATTGAAAAAAACTATCGCGTTTAAGTTCAACTTCTAAATGATTGAGTACGACGGCATTTTTTAGACCATCTAAGATATTTAAATGGACAAGTCTCGCACCATTAGCACACTGGGCGTGAATCGTGCGATTAAAATTAAATTCAAATTGTTCTTTAATATTTGCCGATACAAGATATTCAAATCTTTCCACCAGCTGCAATTCGGCATGACTTTCTAATATAAAATGGAGGCGAGGGCAGATTATTTTTTGAAATGATAAATCGTCGATGGCATAAATGATGGTTAATGGTTTTTCTATTTTGGTATGAGCTGCTAACTTAAAACATTGAGCATCGGGAGCACTTATAAAATTAAGAGCATCAAAACTATGGCGAAAATCAGTCTTAATTGCAGGTGAGAGAGCCTTTAATCCATCGGGAAGCCGAGAGAGCTCGCGGGAAAACTGTCCATTTCTAAAAACGATCACTTGTTCTTTATCCAGTGCTTTTTCCCAAGGTGTTTCTTTTTGATGATCAAAGTTTTTGGATATCTTAAATTTAAGGTCTTTTTGTAAATCAAAATTCAAATAGCGCTCGTCGCTTTTTTGAGGAAGGCCATGTTCTTTAAAAAATTGAAAGGCTATTTTTTGCGCTTGTTGATAGCTGGGCGCATAGGCATTTTCCGTTTGCACGTGCTTGTCGAGCTCTTTTAATAATTCATTGTAGATAAGTTCATTCATTTTTTTCTCAGTGTAAAAAATTAAGCTTGAAAATTTTTAATTAACCAGTCGTAGCCTTCGTTTTCTAGTTTGAGTGCGAGTTCTTTATTGCCAGAGTGAATGATTTTTCCTCGGTAAAGAACGTGGACGAAGTGCGGTTCGATATAGTCTAAAAGTCTTTGATAGTGAGTGACTAAGACCACGGCATTGAATCTGGATTTAAAATGATTCACCCCTTGCGATACAATTTTAAGCGCATCGATATCGAGACCCGAGTCAGTTTCATCGAGAAGAGCTAACTTGGGGTTGAGTATGAGCATTTGCAGAATTTCATTTTTCTTTTTTTCTCCCCCGGAAAAACCCGTGTTGACTGGTCGATCTAAAAAAGCTTCATTCATTTGCAACAGCTCTAGTTTGGAGCGAAGGAACTGGCGAAAATCTTCGGCATTTAATTCTGCCGAGCCGTTAAATTTGCACGTTTCATTAAATGATTCGTGGAGGAAGGTAAAATTGCTGACACCGGGAATTTCGACGGGGTATTGCATCCCCAGAAAAATACCGGACTTTGCTCTTTCATCTGCTTCTAGTTCAAACAAGTTTTTCATTTTACCATTGTGTTTAAAACTGACTTCTCCCGCAGTGACTTCGTAACTAGGATGTCCAGCAAGTATTTTTGAAAGCGTACTTTTTCCCGAGCCGTTGGGCCCCATGATGGCATGAACTTCTCCGGCATTTATTTTAAGATTAATGCCGTTTAAAATTTCTTTATCCCCAACTTTTGCATGTAAATTTTTAATTTCAATCATATGTGATCCTTTTTTAACCAATACTATTTTCTAATTTCATTTCAATTAACTTGACGGCTTCCACCGAAAACTCCAGCGGTAATTCTTTGAAGACATCCTTGCAAAATCCATTGACGATCATGGAGATACATTTTTCTTCGGAAAGTCCGCGCGACTGTAAATAGAATAATTGCTCTTCAGAAATGCGCGAGGTGGAAGCTTCATGCTCCAACGTTGCCGAATCATTTTTTACGTCGATATAGGGAAAAGTGTTGGCGCTTGCTTTAGTGCCAATCAGCATTGAATCGCATTGAGAATAATTTCTCGCACCCGTTGCGGAGGGATTTATTTTGACCAAACCGCGATAATTATTTTCCGATTGATCGGCGGAAATTCCCTTGCTGATAATCGTCGATTTTGTGTTTTTGCCCACGTGAACCATTTTAGTTCCCGTATCTGCTTGCATAAAATTATTAGTGAGCGCCACGGAATAAAATGCACCCTCGGAGTAGTCTCCAATTAGATTACAGCTCGGGTATTTCCATGTAATAGCGGAGCCTGCTTCGACTTGCGTCCAAGAAATTTTAGAGTAATCCCCCAAACAATTTCCTCGCTTAGTGACGAAATTATAAATTCCACCTTTGCCTTCTTTGTCGCCGGCATACCAATTTTGCACCGTCGAATATTTTATTTCGGCGCGCTCTAAAGCCACGAGTTCAACAATGGCGGCGTGAAGTTGGTTTTCATCTCTCTGAGGCGCAGTACATCCTTCGAGATAATTCACGAACGACCCTTCGTCGGCGACAATTAATGTGCGTTCAAATTGGCCGGTTTGCTTGGCATTGATTCGAAAATATGTCGAAAGATCGAGAGGGCATTTGACATTTTTTGGAATGTACACAAACGATCCATCGGAAAAAACAGCGGCATTTAAAGCGGCATAATAATTATCCGAATGCGGAACGACAGTTCCTAAGTATTTTTTAACTAATTCGGGATGCTCGATCACGGCTTCGCTAATAGAACAAAATATAACGCCAACTTTTTCCAATTCTTCTTTGTGAGTTGTCCCTACAGAAACAGAATCAAATACGGCATCGACAGCAACTCCAGAAATTCTTTTTTGTTCGGTTAAAGGAATTCCAAGCTTGGCAAATGTTTCTAAAAGCTCGGGGTCGATTTCATCCAAACTTTTTTTCTCTTCCATTTTTTTAGGGACGGAATAATAGTACAAATCTTGTAAGTCAATGTCTGGAACGGTGAGCTTCGCCCACTTGGGGGGAGTCAAAGTTAAAAAATGTCGATAAGCTTTTAAGCGAAACTCTAAAAGCCAAGCTGGTTCATTTTTCTTCTGACTAATAAGTCGGACGATTTCCTCACTCAATCCCTTGGGAAACTCGGCTGTTTCGAGATCGGTGTAAAATCCATATTTATACTCATCACTTAATTTTGATGATGGGGGAGATGATTGATCATTCAATGTCGGCTCCTAAATAGTTCAGCTATGGTTAAATTTTCTAAAAAATGTTGTAATTTATGATTGAGTAATTCGACTGGTGTAATAATATTACAATGCTTCAGGTGTTCGCAGGGGCCGTGCTTTGTATGGCACTTATTTTCTTGTGTTTGATTGTCTTCGATGGTGTTAACGAGGTTGCCATAACTCAAATCATCTAAGGACATTTGCAGACTATAGCCGCCTTTTATCCCTTTGACCGATTTTAATATCCCGCGATTTACCATCTGCTGCATCACTCTCGCCGTTGGATCGAAAGGAGTCTTAAAGTGATCGCAAATTTCGCGCGTGGAAATAAGCTTATCCTTGTTCTCCAGGAACTTTAAAACCATGAGAGCGTACTCAACTTTCTTGTTAATTTTTAACATCGAAAACCTAAATTTTTTTATTTTTGGAAATATAGATCAAAATAAGTCAAAAAACTACTTATTTTGGTTACTTTTAAGAACTGACCTCTTTGAGTGTGTTTAGACAATCGCACTTGCGATACGTGATTCTCGTAATTTAGCATTTGTCGCTAGACCAAAAAGAAAAGGCAAGCAAGGCCCAAGCAATTTTTAATTCAAACACACTCAAAGAGGTCAGTTTGTTTGAAAGGTAACCGATAATAGGGCTATGAACTTAAGGTTTATAAAGAACATAATTTTTGCAGTTACGCTCCATTTCTTCCTTGGAAATTTAGGGGCTAATTTATGGGCCTCTGGACCCAATGAGGCTTGTCGAGATTTCGAGCAAACATTACTTCAGGCAATTCAACGCGAAATTCAATCACAAGGCTTGCCAGTCACCCAAGTTGATAAGGTTAAAATTTCAGAAATTTTAGCCAAGCCGAGTGTTCTAAATTATATGAGCCGACACAAAAATGAATTTTATATCGGCGGGAGCGAAAAAGAAGCAGAGTCCTATAACCGAGCCTTTATTCGTTTTATGGAAGAGTTACAAAATAAACCTTTGCAGTTTAACGAAGATCGTTACGTGACCTTTTCTATAGAAAATTCCATTTTGAAATTAATGAACGACGAGATTTTTAAAGATAAAGAAGTTGCCAATGCGGTTATGTCTCATTTTTTTAAAAAGCTCCATGAGAATATTCAAGCACGCGGAAGTCTTAAGAGTCAGTTGGCTGCCGTAAGTCCCGATTTGCAGTACAAAGATTTTAAAGGTTACATTGCAATTTTTTCAGTTCGAGATGGGCAGAATAAAAGCAAACTCATTAAAGAGCTGGAAGAAGTTTATGCTAAGACGGCAAAAGAAGTGAGCGATGAAATTAATAAGACAGACCTGAAGGAATTATTTTCGATGCGCACAGACGCAGCTCTTCATCCAGAAAATTGGTTTTTGGCGGGGTTTGGAAATACGCCTTTGGAAGCCAACGTGGCCATGAGAAAGGCGCGAAAATTATTAAGTGAAACAAAAGGACAACAAGGGATAGCACCAGTGCATTTTGATCAACATCTCGATGCATTGTTTGAAGAGCTGGTAGAGATTGAACAAGCGCGAATTCTGGTGACGACCCATTCAGCTTTTGCCAATAGTCAAATGTTTCAAACTTTGCCAGCCGGAAAAAAAGTTTATTCGCGATCTTTAATTGAGGCGATTCGCGGCCATTTGAGTGAAAATTTTAAAAGTAAAGAAGAAGCTTTAGTGCACCTTAAAAATGAGTTAAAAGATCGATTTCAAATCGAAAAATTAAGCGATGAAGAGTACGACATTTTAGTAGGCTATCAAAGAGAAGTCGATAAACTCTCTCCCAATATCTATCAGCGTTCGCGCAAAAGAATTAAATACGATACCAATGACAATGGAATCACTTCAGTGGATTTTACGGGCGTGGGCGTAGAGAATATGGAAGCGCAAATGCAAGCTCTCGCAGGAGTTGATCTCAATCTTGCTAATAAATCACAAAAGGATTTCTTACTTGAAACCTATCGACAAGTTTCTAAAGGTGTCGATGAAGTCACTAAAAGAATGTGGCAGGCCAAAAAAGATTTTAGATTATCTATTGAAAGAATATTGGGGCCAGAACAAGCTTCATTGGTGCAATTTTCAGGTGATGATGGTATTTATCTTCCGCCTTTTGGGTCTCTCAATGAAAAAATTAAAAAACAATTAATGCAAGCACTCATGGATGCCAGTAAAGAAAATGCACCTAGTAAATTTCGACTGACATTTTCCGAAAGTCATTTTAAAAATGGAGCGATGGTCGATCCCCTGAAAAGATCAGCACTCAATGTAAAAGCTGAAAAGAAAGAAAAAGCAATTCGTAAACTTATGATTAAGGAAGGTGTGAGTGAAGAGTTGAGAAAAAAAATTATGATCGTGATGGATTATGCTCCAGAAAATTTTGAGCGAGGCGAGTTTAAAGTTTTCATCGGGAGCAAGCAAAAATTAACGCCTGTCGAACAATCGACACTTGAAAATGTTGTCAGAAAATCATTTAATCAAGCAAGCGATGTATTAAATAAAATAGAATTTATAAATAATTAGGTTTGAGATGAATATTGTTGGTGAATTAAACGATGAGAAAATGGCCGAAAAAATTCTACAGGAATTTGAAAAACACGATATTACTGGAGAGTATTTTTACCACGACGAAATAGGCTCATTTGTGATTGGAATTCATGATCCAGAAAAATATATTAAGGCACAAGATATTTATCGCGTTCAAATGGGTATTGCAAAGCCGATGGAAATTGATCCCGAGTGGATTAAGATAAAATCAGTTCCCCCTGGATCACTCAATCGAAATCTTATTATCTTTACTGTTTTAATTTATATCTTATCGTTGTTTGAATGGGGTAAGGGGTTAGTCCATTTTCTTTATATTAGTGAAAGTAAAGTGGGGCCGCTATTCCTAGAGGTTGCTCAAGGACAAATTTGGAGGACAATAAGCCCCATTTTCTTACATATGGGAATACTGCATATTTTATTTAATATGCTGTGGTTAAAAAGTTTAGGCGATATGTTCGAGCATGTTTTTGGTAAAGTGTTTTATTTATTATTTATTCTTGTCGTTGCACTTTTTTCGAACATTTTACAATATTACTTCAAGGGGCCAATGTTTGGAGGTATGTCAGGGGTTATCTATGGATTCCTTGGTTTTATTTGGGTGTATAAAAAATTGAATAAAGATTTTGAGTACCCACTTCCAAAGTCTGATGTGGTTATTATGTTTCTGTGGTTTTTTGTAGGTTTGTTTGGCATATTTTCAAATATGGCGAATTATGCTCATGTGGGCGGACTTTTTATGGGGATCACGCTAGCAATTTGCATCGATTTTAAGCTTGAACTTAAAAGAATCAAATATTTTTCAATGGCGACAGCGTTACTCGTGATTTGTTATTTGATTGAAAATATATTTTAGTTTAGTTAATTACAGTTCCAAATTTAACATCACAAAATAATCTTTCTTTTATCGACTCTTTAATTTTTTATATTCTAACTATACAAAGCTCTGGGGATTATGTATGAGCAATGTCGTAAATCTTTAATCATGGGTCTTAAAAGTTTGAAAGGTGTTTTATGAAAAAGTTTCAGGAGTTAGTCGATTCATTAAATCAAATGGAGTTAAAAGAACTTAGGCAATTAAGAAATAGAGTCAATAATCGAATAACCTCATTTGAAAACGAATTAAGTTTTGGAAAAAAGCTTCCTCACTTGTCTCCAAGTCATCAATTAAGTTCATTAAATTTTAAGGACTGCTCGGAGCTTAAAGTAAGTATTTTAAAAGAACTTAAAAATAGAGCCTAGTTTTTTATAAAAACTTTTAGCCCACAAAATTTGCCACTGTCAGAATGTTATTATTCGCATCAGTTCCTAATACTTTAAGACTCTTGAGTTAAAATTCAAAACTCATTTTCAATAATTTACCGAAATAATCCGATAAGAAATTAATCTAAAACTGTATATTAGGATTCTTTAGCTTTGAAAGGAGTTTATGTGCAAAGATTGAAAATTGGATTACTAGCTTTGCTCGTATCAATTTTTTCAGCATGTAAGATGGATGGACTATCGAGTCTTAAAGTAGCTCCACAAAAAACAACAGCAGTTTCATCAAAAACTAATCCAGTGGGTCCAGTGTCGAGCGTACCGGTTAACGTGAATATGAGTGAGGCACTAACGTTGTCGAAGGATCTAAACAATTCAATTTCAAGCGAAGTTAGCTTATCGACAAAAAGTATTAATGCGAGTGCAGCAAACAAACAAGATTACAATCAAGAACTCGCTTTAAATCAAGAAGTGACAGCGGCGGAATCGAGCTTAAGCTTAGAAGAAGCGAAGAGTATTTTAGATTGCGCAGAAAAGTACACAGTGGATGAATGTAAAGATCAAGCAGTGAAACAACTTTAATATAAAATTTTACTGAGAGCATTTATGAAAAAATTAATTCTGTCATTGAGTCTCTTCTCCTTAGGTGTCTACGGATTAACGATTTCGGAATACGGAAGTAAAAACTTGGCGAGTGAGGTTTATGCGCAAACTAAAAAAGATCTATCGCCAAGTTTGAGTAAGTTGGAAGCTTATTATGCACAGAAGTTAACTAAGACTGGCTTGAGTAAAGAGCAAAAAGAGAATTTACAAAAGGCATTGGACTTTGCCAAAAATTATCATTTGTTAAAAATGGATAAATTTAAACAAGACAGGATCGCATACTTAAAA
>Ga0255184_1000046_pt1 | contig 47013 bp, 45 predicted proteins | sample Miss_Cont_RepA_0_FD_189954 | JGI IMG/M metagenome (GOLD analysis project Ga0255184, IMG submission 189954) | Freshwater microbial communities from Mississippi River, Louisiana, United States - Miss_Cont_RepA_0h | ecosystem: Environmental > Aquatic > Freshwater > River | place: USA: Louisiana...
AAGGCTTTTAAGCGCTCTTTTTCTTTAAGCAGGTTGTAAAATAATTTTTTTTGTTCGTTGGTGGTGCCGATTCTGACCATGCGAAAATTTTCTAGGATAAATTTTAAAATATAAGATTTGATCCACCAACTGGCATAGTAAGAAAGTTTGGCGCCCTTGCTGCCATCGTATTTGGAAACGGCCTTCATTAAGCCAATATTCCCTTCTTGAATCAGGTCCATCATATTTTGCCATGCCGATCGGTATTCCATAGCAATTTTCACTACCAAGCGAAGATTGGCGAGCACCAATTTTTTCGCAATTTCGATATCGCCTGTTTCTTGAAGTTCTTTTAAGAGGGCGCTTTCCGTCTCTGGATCGAGTAATTTATAGCGGGAAATTTCTTTTAAATAGAGAGTAAAAGGATCCTGCTCTCCGCTACTATGAGTTGCGGGTAAATTGGTCAAAGTATGACTTATTTCTCGCACCTGCTGTTCGCTTTCAGATGAAATTGGTATGAGAGAATGATTCTCATCGCGGGAGATCACGACAATTTCTTGTTGTGAAATTAAATTTTCATCTTTATGCAGAAAATCATGATTTAAATGATTTTTTTTATTTTTACTTTTATTCATTTTTGTCTCACAGATATTTATTTTTTACTCGATAAAAACTTTAACGCAAATGGAGCATAATAAAAATTGAGCTTAAGTTGCACTTTTTCATTGGGCTGAAACTTTAACTCATTTAAATCTACTTTTGAGAGTCTCTGGGCCAATGCCGAAGACAAAATTCTCCCCAAACGATCGTTCCAAGAAAGTTGAAGCATTTTATATGATTGATCCTTGATGGAATTAGCATACTGATCTTCCAAACGAATTAATAAGGCGTCAGTATACTGTTCACCTTTGATCAAACTTTCATCCCATTCTTTTTTAAAGTGATATAAAAAACTTTTATTCAAACTTAAATCAAAACTCATTTTAAGTTTTCCTGCTCGCAGTAGGCTGCGATCAAATTCTCCCATGTTGACATCAAAATCAAAATGCAACATTTGTTCAAAACTAGTGCGTTCAACTGATGAGCTTAGTTCTTGCAACTCTACTGATAATGGTTCCTCGTAATACAAATCTTTTGCTTCTGAAGACAATTGCATTTTGGCCCAATTTTTAAAATACTCGCTAATGCGATCTTCACTCAGCTTTAAGATGTCATCATATTTTTCAATGTAAAGGGGAAGTGCCGGAATTTTTGTGATAAGTGAGATAAAATATTGGGCAAGCATCTCCGCTTGCCCATCGTCGATCATCACTTGCTCTAGTTCTCTTAGCCGGGGATCAATGACATTATAGCTAAATCGCTTTCCGTGTTTAAATTCAGTGCAAAAATTCCGATGCAAGTCGAGAGCTAAATTTTGACTACCAGAACTCAAAATAACATTTTCATCAAAAACTTTATTGGACATTTTTCGACAGACATATTGCTGACACCAAACTTTACTGCTCGCCTCTTTCTGCTCATGAGAGAATGCATTTTTTTGCGGAATAAACTTTTCTTTGCGGCCAACATACTGATCAACTAAGAAATCATAAATGATCGGATTTTTTAATTGAGTTGCAAGAAGTTTTGCTTGATTGAGTTTCCCACTGTAACTACAAGCAGTTTTAAACATCAAAATGGCATAATAAAACTCTCGCTCGCGGATCTTCATTAATTTCTCGTCATTTAATTCCAGAAATTTTGGGTAAAAGGGGGAAGTTGCGATAGCTGGTAAATATTGATCTAACGATCTTTTACTTTGATTCGAATCATCTAAAGTATTACTAAAATTCCTCTGGAGAATTTTTGTCATTTGCTTCTTGCCTATAATACTTAAATTTTCAGAGCAATTCTCTCCGACTAAAGTCTTTGAATAAGCGCTAAACTCTTCTGCTGTGAAATCGTATAATTTTGCATAAATTGGCAGTACTCGAGTGGAGTAATCCAAATAAAAATATACCAATTGCGCCAGGATCGACCGAAGGACCGTTTCCAATTCATCACTTGATTTATATTGAGGAGGAGTGAGTTGCCGACAACTTAAATTGAGACGATCACCCGCTTCAACTAAGTAACGATGTTTGAGATATTTTTGATCTTCACTTTTATGTTGATGTAAGTCTAGTGATAATAAATCCTTTAGAACAATAGAGTTAAATAAATTCCCCAGTGGATCATTGGACAATAGCTCGCTCTGGCCCAGATCAGGTTTTTGTTGATCCAATCCAGACTGAGGACTTAAATTTGTGGAGAGAGTTAATCCAAGCAACTTATTTTCAATGGGTGTTAAGGCGATTGTATTGCAACTCATCAAGGTCAATACACTGCAAATTAAATGGGCCAATAAATTACTATCCAGTGAACGCTTCATCTCAATTTCCTCGACCGAAGTACCGACTATTTTGCTCAGTTTTCAATCTTACCTGCACTCATCATTTTTTTAATCTCCTCGGATAAAAACTCCGATTAATTGACATGGAATCAAATATGATAAAAATAACCAGTAATGAATTGCGACGAATAATAATGACTAAAGCATGCCTAGTTAAAATTGCTACATCATTAATCTGGAAGCTTTGCCTAATTGTTTCAGTCCAGTACTCACTCTATGCAATCGAATTGCATCAGAATACAACTAAATTCTTACCGAGCCAGCTGGAAGAATTTATTTACGATGAACCCGAAGTAAATGCTGATATAAAAATGAGTTCAAACTCTATCCTTAGGTCTGTTGAAGAACAATTTTATAAAGATCAAAAAAACCTTCAAAAAGCAAAGTATCAGCTTATTAATGGTCGGCCAGACAAGGCCGTTTTATTTTTATCTAATATTGATGACTACAACTCTAAATTAAAACTAATCAAATGGAGATATCTGGCAATTATTTATTTTATTCAGGGTGAATATCAAAAATCAAATGAGAGTATCGAAAAAGTCTTAAGTGTTAAAAATAATGCTTGGGAACATTTCTGCATTTTAAAATTCACTAATCACTTAGCTTTACAAGAGTTTAGTAAAGTCAATGAAAGTTTCAATCGATGTTTAAGTATTAATAAAACAAAAGTAAAAAATGATTTTTTTCTCATCGAAAAAACCAAACAAGCTTTTAATCGGCAATTTTCTCAAATAAAAAAACAAATGTTAATCGATATAGAAAGAGAGACTGATAACTTTGAAATGTTGCGAATATGGGCGAAGACATCACTTTTTCTCAATCAAGAAGATGAGTTTTTATCTAAAATCAGTATTATTCCAACTGAATCATTACGAGAAAATAAACTTCGAGAAATTTTGGCGATGATTTATGCGCGAAGAGGAGAATGGACAAAGTCTATTTCAATGATAGATGACCTAGAGAGCGTCAATGCATTTAATCTAAAAGGAATTTACTTACTTAAAAATAAAGAATTGGAGTCTGCATTTTTAACTTTCAAGCAGACTCTCAAGCTTAAATTTAACTCTCAAAATGCTCTATACTACTCAATTCCACTCTCCATTTCGCTCGAACGACCTGACGAAACACTCTCCTATTTATCCCAACTCAAAGTTCAAAATAATAACTTGCTCAAGCGAAACTCTCTTACTCTTTATTCCTTTATTAAATTAAATGAAATTGACCGTGCTCGCCAACTCTTAAACCAAATGCAAGATCGATATCAGTTCCAAATGCCTTTTGAATTGGCCATTATTCAGTCACATTTAGAAATAAGCCTCAATTCTCCTCAAATCCATCTTGGTGAAAAGTACCGAGATAGATGGACTGATATTTTTTCATACGCTTGTAAAAATGCTGATGGTTTTAATTGTTATCTCTATGGAATGAACTTAAGCCACGATTCACTAGCTAATGATATGGCCCAAAAAAAAGAAATAAATAAGTTTAAAAATTTTCAAATTGAAGATTTGAAAAAAGCGAGTGATTTAAAAATAACACCTTTAATTGAAGATAAAATTTTAGATCAAAAAGATATTGATGAACTCGATGACAAAGAAGGTTGGCTTATCAATTAAGCTAAGCCACAACTAAAAAATAAAACCAGGTAAAATTTAGAATCAAACTACCAAAGAGTTTTACCAATTCGGTACCACTGAAATCGGTAATCGCTCGGTCCCACTTCATCTAAAATTGGACTCATAAAAGAGAACCAAACGAGCATGGCTTTACCACGAATGGCATCTTCAGGCACAAAACCCCAGTACCTAGAATCCATTGAAAAATCGCGGTTATCTCCAACAGAGAAATACTGCCCTTCTGGCACTTTAAAGCGCGGGATATCATCATGGGGAAGAACTCGATCAGTCGTCTGATAAACAAATTCGCGATCATCGATTTTGGATTGATAAAATCTCAATTTTTCACCGCGAAAATCGCGATCAAAATATGGGTCAACTTGAGCATCATTTAAGGCTTCACTTTTTAGAGGCTGTCCATTTAAATAAATCTGCTTATTGATAATTTCAATTTCATCACCTGGAAGACCAATCACTCTCTTAATAAAACTGATATCGGGATTGTTGGGATATCTAAAAACAAAAATATCTCCTCGCTTAGGTGGTGAAAACTTGGTTAAATAAATGGGCTTCTCAAAAAAACCAACAAAAGGAAAGCGATAATCAGTAAATGGAACTTTAAACCCATAGGAAAATTTATTAATTAAAACGAAATCACCAATAAAAAGATTGGGGATCATGGAGCCAGTTGGAATATGAAAAGGTTCAAACAAACTCGATCGCAACGCCAAAACGACAAACACAATGACAAATAAACTTTTAAATTCTTTGATTATCTTTTCTTTTGAAAACACCTAATACCTCTTTTAATTGGGATATTGATTATTTTAGTATGAATCGCAAGAAAAGTATAAAATTAAATCACTGGCCCTTTTTTAAATTCTTCGGGTACCCTTTCCGCTTCGTTTTCCTCTTCTATTTCCTTTTCTATTTGTTGTATTTGAGGAGCGCGGTTTTTAGGTAGCGAGGGAACAACAGATCTTTTTAAATTCGTCGTTTCTTTGAGTTTTTTAAATCTTATTTTAATCCCCGTGTCGGTTGTTTCATATTTAGGATTGGATGCATCGATTCCCGCCGGCAAGGTCATCTGTCTTTCAAAGATCATTCTATGTTGAGAGGCAGGAGATTTTGCATCATCAGTTTGGCCCTCACCCTTAATTTTAATCAAGCCATTTTCAATTTTTATATCGAGAGGAGCATTCTTTTTTAACTTCGCTTTAAGATGCAACACCAGCTCGTCATTTTCTTCCACCCATTCCATCTTGGTCACTGATTCCCTGGGAAAAAAAGCAGATCCGCGAGAAAAAAAATCATCCTCATCAAAATCTTTCATCATATCTCTCATGCGCTTTTCAATTTGGTTTAAATCAAATTGATCGCCATTCATGAGATCGCGCATCATCTTATCTCGATAAGAAAAATAATCTTCCAAGGCTTGCGAATTTTTTTTCTGTTGGTCAAAGGCAAACGACCTCGGCGATATGAACATTAGAAGAATCAATAAAATGCCAAACATTCGATCTCCTTACTCATTTAAAAAATTTATTTTGAAATATATGTCAAAATGATTGAGAGTTTTCATTCTAAGCATAATTAATTTAAACTTCTTCTAAAAAATTTTCAAGCTTAAGAATCCCGTAGGCGACTTCTTCATAGGGATGCACCGCAAGCATCGCCTCAATCACATTTTTAAGGTGTTCGTTTTTAACCAGCATTTCGACTTTCACTTCGTCGATAACGACTAATTCTTCTTCCGTTCCAATAAAAGGCTGAGCCCCTTTTTTGGCCCTAAATTGCCCTTTGCCAAAGGTGCTGAAGGCACATTTGTCGTAGAGCTTAAAATCCCCTCCCGACGCTATAAACATTGCCTCGCTCACTTTTTTATAGTGATCTAAAGGGGCATAAAAATAAACTTGATACATCTGAACCTCACAATTAATGACTGTCATCTAATGTAAGTTTACCATATCTGATTTTTTTGGTCAGATAGAATTAAGATCAGCCGCACTTTCAAGGAGATGACATGTTGAAAAAAGGTTGCTTAAAGAAAACATTAAAGGCCTTAACTTTATCTAAACTAGCAATCTTAACCAACATTCACTTTGCCTATTCTTTTACTCATCAAGCAACTTTTGAACATGGACGCAATGGATTCTTACCTGATAATAATCTACAATTTCCTGCTGATGATAAAAGTTCTGGATTGGATCAAAAATCTGCAGAAAAAATTATCCTGTCCATCCAAAAAGAGTTTAAATCAGATATCGAAAAGCGCGGCGGAGTGCTTAAGATGAATTTGGTGTGGCAAGATCCCTCGGTCAATGCATTAGCATCGCGTAATTTGGAAAATCCCAAACTTTATGAAGTTAAAATATTAGGCGGGTTGGCCCGTCACCCAATGATGACTTCAGATACGCTGGCCTTGATCGCTTGTCATGAATTAGGTCATCATATCGGAGGATCGCCAACTAAAAAAGCCGGTGCTTCGATGATGAGTGTTGAAGGTCAAGCGGACTACTTTGCAGGTCTTAGATGTTTAAAAAGAGTATTCGCATTAGAAGATAATAGAGATGTCCTGAAGAAATTCCCCCGTGAAATCGAAGCCAAAGCAGCACTTGAAAAATGTTCATTAGTCTACGGAAATGAGAACGAGCTCAATGTATGCCTACGCATTGCTCGAGCATCACTAGAAGTCGGTCGCCTCTTTCAAAGCCTCTCGAAAAAAGGGACACGAGTTTCTTTGTTGACTCGAGATACAAATGTCGTTGATAAGATATTCGAGGGGCACCCAGCAGCACAGTGCCGCGTAGACACACTTATGTCGGGAGCACTTTGTGATAAAGATCTGCTCGACCAAACATCAAATAAAGATGAAAATCTAGGTGTCTGTAGTCAAAAAAATGGTGATCAAATCGGCTTGCGTCCAAGTTGCTGGTTTGTTCCAGCAGCTTAAAAATAAAAGGGCTTCAATGATTGAAGCCCTTTTCTATTTTCTAAAAGTATCCTGACATTATTTCTTTTTTGCAGGTGCAGCTGGAGCCGCTTCTGCTTTTTCGATACCAAGTAGTTCAACTTCAAAAACTAATGTATCTCCACCTTTAATTTTTGGTGGTGCTCCGGAGTCACCGTAAGCGAGATCGGAAGGAATCACAAGCTTTGCAACTCCACCTACTTTCATTTGCTGTAAGCCTTCAGTCCATCCACGGATAACGCGATTAAGCGGAAAAGTGACTTCTTGTTTTCTTTCGCGAGAAGAATCGAAAACTGTACCATCAATTAAAGTCCCATGGTAATGAACTTTAACAACATCAGTTTCTTTTGGAGTGGCACCAGTCCCCTCAGTTACGTGTTTAATTGCTAATCCTGAAGGTAACTTTGTTGCTCCTTCTTTTACAAATTTTTCAATAAACTCTGCGCCCTTTTTCTTTACGTCAACAGCTTGCTTTTCCATACGAGATTTAAACATCTCTTGGATTTTACCTTGGTAAGCCATTGGGTCTACTTTTTGTTTTTCATTTTTTGCTGAATCGCGAAGACCTTGTGCTAAGGCATCAATTTCTGCATCAGACATTTGTAATTGAGTTAATCGCGAGCCAAACATAGTTCCAATTGAATAAAATGTTTTCTCTTCTTCTGTTTTTGGCTCTTTGTTTTTAGAACAGCTCACTGCGAGTACTGAAGCTAAAACAACCACTCCTAAAATGGATTTTTTCATGGTAACTCCCTCTGGGTTTCTGTAATGTTGTTAGTGACATTATAACGATAAATCTGTCTCAATCAAAGATCAAGTAAAACTATGCACCGAAAAAAACTCAATACCTAGTTCAGTAAAAGGATAAAAAGTTATTTAGTAATTTTTTAAAAACCTGCTTCATCGAGAGCAAGGTTGGCAAGTTTATCGCAATACTCATTTTGGGGATGACCTGCGTGACCTTTAACCCAGATAAACTGAATGGAACTTAATTGAGATCGCAACTGATCAAGTTCCTTCCATAAGTCGACATTTTCTGGAGCTTTGCCATCAGCTTTTTTAAAACCGCGCTCCTTCCACTGCGGTAGCCATAAATTTAGTCCATCGACGACATATTTTGAATCTGAATAAACATAAACAGGCACATCGCTCTGAGAAAATCCATCTTCTAAAAATTTTTGAAAGAGAGCCTGAAGACCTTGAATTATTCCCATTAGCTCCATTTTGTTATTCGTCGTCTGCATATCTACACCAGAAGATTCGGTAATTTTATCTCCCATTTGATTGAGCAAAATAAATGCGTAAGACCCTGGTCCTGGATTCCCACGACATGCACCATCTGCAAAAAGTCCAAATCCAACGCGCTCGTGATCCTTTAAATTTTTAAGCTCTGGAGGAAGATCTAGTGCCCAAGAGTCGCCAGGTCCTTTACTTTTGTGATCTTGGGGCCATGCACTCACTTCAGATTTTAATACATTTAATGCATGAAACAGAGGATGCTCATTCTTTAGATTGGAAGAATTTTTTTCATCGACATCCGAAAAATAGAGTTTACTTAATTTTTGATCTAACTTTTGTAGAAAGCTTAAAGCTTCTTTTTTCTTCATGCTGACACCTTCATTACTTTGCTCGTAGTTTAATTTTCAAACCCTTAAAATTAAAAATTCCATTGACCTGTATGCCTAGATTCTGCTTTTAAAATTAAATCGATGTACATATATATTGGTAAAATTTTGGCATTTATAATCAGTCATGATAAATCTTATACTCAACTTCATCAAAGTTTTAGTCTTAAAAATTGGAGCTCACGTGATTGATGCTAAAAACACAGAGATAGATTCAGAGCAATTATTTTCTATCAAAGTCTATAAAGAATATTTTAACTTCGCGGCTTCGCATTTTATGATGTTTAAAGATGGATCCAGAGAGCCTCTCCACGGCCACAATTATCGCGTGATGCTAAAAGGCAATGCTCTTAATCTCAATCATGACATGGTATTTGATTTTCTCGACATTAAGCCAATCGTGCGCGAAGTTTGCAATGAACTTGACCACAAACTGCTCATTCCAAGCTTATGCCCTCAGCTTACATTTACGGATATTGAAAATAATATCGTGATCAAAACACCGCGAGATTATTTTAGCATTCCACGAACGGATGTTTTAATGCTTCCCATACTTAATAGTTCTGCTGAGCGATTGGCCATTTATTTGGCCCATGAAATTAACCGCCGAGTAGATCAGAAATTTCAATTTAAATTTTCAGAACTAGAAATAGAAGTTGAGGAGACGCGCGGCCAATCAGCGCTCTATATTTTAAAAAATAAACTTTAAACTCAAAAAGTAAATCATACGCAACAAGGAAACTTTATGAATTTTTTAAAACTTCCATCTGCCATATCCCCACAAAATAGAGAAATTGAAGCCTTTATTACGGAAAAAAAATCTGACAAATATATTTATATTTTAGGAGCAGTCCACGGCGATGAAATTGAAGGGGCACATCTGGCCAAGAAATTATTCGAGTTTTTAAAATCACAAGAACAGCTGGATATTCCAACCGTAGTCGTTCCAATTGTAAATGTCGATGGATATGCACTCAACACGCGAGTGAATGCAAATGGAGTAGATTTAAACCGCAATTTACCTTCGGATAAATGGTCTCCAGAGGCACTCGAAGCAAAATATTTTCCGGGAAAAGCACCCATGTCTGAACCAGAAAATCAATTCCTGGATGAACTCTTTAAAAAATATCCTCCCAAATTTATTATTAGTTTTCACTCTTGGTATCCAGTCATTAACTATAATGGAGCTTGTAAAGAAGTTGCCGAATTCCTGGCAAGTTATAATCAATATCCGATAGAAGCAGATTTTGAAAATCACCCAACACCAGGATCACTGGGAGAATATGGGCCTCAAGTCTATCAATGTCCAGTTCTTACTTTTGAATGTCCTTTGGTTTCTGAAGGCCATACGCTCGAGGGGATATGGAAAGTTAATCAGAAAGGATTTGAAGAACTCTTTCTATCGGGAAAAATCATGCAGTTTAAAAACTAACAAAAAAAAAGCCTCAAGTATTTGAGGCTTTTTTATATAAAAAATTAACTTAAAAAATCTTAGCTTACTTTCGTAAATTTAATGACTTCAACTGGACATGCTTCAGCAGCTTCTTGAATTTTTAAACCATCATCCAAAGGGGCCCCAGGACGAATGAGACAAGTCGAATCCGTTACTTCAAACACTTCTGGAAAAATTCCTTCGCAGGCATTACAGACAATACAGCCAGGTTCAATCCAAACTTTAGACACGACATAATTTACTTTTGCAACAGCTGCTTCAGCAGATCCACCTTGAGAAAAATCTGAGGCAAAAAGTGGGTTAGTCGCGAGTTTGAGCATTTTAGCCGACTTTGGTAATGGCGGAGAAATAAAAGTTTTTGTCGGTATAGAAAACTTGGCCTTATCCGCTTGTGGCTTATTTTTAAGATTAAAATCTTCAGCAAATTCGTACGATGAACTTGAAAGTCTTAAAAACTCTGCACCTTTCATTGTCACAGTGTGGTAGTTTTGATCTTGAGATGAAGACACCGTAAACTCTACCGTAGCAGTTTCAAAACCTTTTGCGTTAATCATTTTTAAAACTGCATCACCAACCTGTACATCAGTTGCAAAATCATGCGACTGACCATCAAAGTCACGCGTAAACTCAAGAGTCGTAGGGTGCCCAAAGGGATTGTACATTTGAACTTTTATCGTATCCATTTTAGCAGGCATTGCATTTTGATCCCATGTAAAACCAAATGCAAAGCCCTCTTTTCCATGAATACTTTTTAAAAAATAAATTTTAGGTTTTACAAATAAAAAGTTTAAAGCACCAGACAACAAGCTCAGCAAGCCAATACCTGCGAGAAGTGAAACACCGATTAAAATCGCCACAACCATAGCAATAAAAGTTGTATTCACAAGACATCTCCTGAAATTTCAATTCATTAATGCTTACAATTCTAACACAATTACTTATTTTGTCTCGTCTAAATTCGACATTTTTTCCTCTGAACTCGTGGCAGAAGTTAAGCTTATCCTTAATCGAAGCAATTTTTTTATGTGAAATGAGGCATAATGGCCGTGGGTCAATTTAAAAAATGCTTAATTGCCATGGGAAGATTGAAGACTGCGACAATCTCAGTTTCTTTAATGAGACACAAACCCAAAAGAACCCCTTCGGAAAAAATCCACGCCAAATTTTGATCGCTCTTTAAATACTTTTCGCGCTCTATTAGACAATGGGCTTTATGCAGTGGCACTGGACGTCCTTGCAAATATTTTCTAGCGGAAAATGCTTCGACGGCGAATTCCGTTAATTTAAGCACTTCATTAATTTTAAGTCCGTGCTCTTTAATAGAAAAATGTCTCTGTTTTTTAAGGTCAGGCCACAGTTCTTCGGGGATCGACTGATTCATATTTAAATCGCCAATTTGAGTGCGATAAAGTTCTTTTAGAGCGCCAAAGCCCCCCAGCAATTTAGCCACGTCCTCAAACAATGTACGAATATAAGTTCCGGAGCTCACTGTCACTTCAAACTCTATTGAAGGATAACTATAATTTATAATTTTAAAATCAAAAATTTCTCGCTCAACTTTTTTCCGTTCAACCACCACACCGTCTAAGGCCAATTGGTACAACCTTCGACCTTCAAACTTACTCGCCGAAAACATGGGCGGTGCTTGAAAGTGCTGTCCCAGAAAATGAAGTCGAATGAAATATTCAAGTTCTTCTTTAGAAAATGTTTGAAATTCAATTTTGATGTCACAATGATCTTTAATTGGAGATGTTAAATCGAGAGTTTCAGTTAAAGGCCCAAAAAGCGCAATCGCCCGATAAGTTTTAGGCATCCATCGATGTATATAATCATTAATTTTCTGGGCACCCTGGACACCTAACAATAAAAGGCCTTCTGCAAACGGATCGAGTGTCCCAAAGTGCCCTATTTTATCAAAGGGATAATTTAAATTTTTTTTAAATTGGTACACCACTTGAAATGAAGAAGGCCCACTAGGTTTGTAGACATTAAAAATAAGTGGCGTTTGAAATAAATCAGAATCAACTAAAATTTCTCGCATAGAAGTTTATTCATCACTTCCATGGCGAGTTCGATCGATTAATTGAGTCATTTTCATTTCTTCTTCAAATTGATTATCGTAAACAAAGGTAAGTGTCGGCACATGACGAACTTTTAATTTCTGTGCAAGTAAGGTTCGAAGCTTGCTACTTGCTTCATCTAAAGCTTTTTTAGAATCACCACGTGTATGGGCATCATAAGTATCCCAAAATACCGTCGCATAAGCGAGATCGGAGGACAACTCAACTTTAGTCGCACTGACCGTTTTAAAACGTGCATCGCTCATTTCAAAGCGAAAAAGACTATTGATTTCCATCAATAGTCTTTCTTCAAATCGATCTTTTCTAAATGGATTTTTTTTCGCCATATTATTCTCTATCTCATTCTCTATAAAACGGGTCTGTTTTCTTTACTTTGATCCAAACCAAAACCTGCTTTATCTTCTAAGGTTCTTTTCTTTTGAATCATCATATAAGCTTCAAATATATCGCCCGATTTAATGTCCTCATAGTTTTCGAGAGCAATACCACACTCGTAACCATTCTTAACTTCTTTCGCATCATCTTTGAAACGCTTTAAAGAAGAAAGTTTTCCATCGTGCATAATTTTACCATTTCTCAGGAGTCGAATATTACAACCGCGCTCAATTTTACCATCGATAACATACGAGCCGGCAATCACCCCTGCTTTAGGAATGTTAAACACTTCTCGAACTTCTGCCCGTCCAATAAACTCTTCTACAAATTCTGGATCGAGGAGTCCTTCGAGTGCCAATTTCACATCATTTATAAGTTCATAAATAATGGAGTAACTTTTAATATCGACGCCTTTATCTTCTGCTATTTTTCGAGCTGAAGTTACTGGGCGCATATTAAATCCAATAATAAATCCTTGTGATGTATGGGCCAGTTGCACGTCTGAATCTGTAATCGGTCCGACACCTCCGCCTAAAACTTTCACTGAAACTTCATCATTACCAATGGACTCCAGAGCTGATTTAATCGCCTCGTAAGAACCTTGAACGTCAGAACGAATAATTAAATTAAGTAACTTTTTCTCTTCAGCTGAACCAGTTGCATTTGCAAAGAAATCTTCCAAAGATGTTTTCTTTTTCTCTGGTGCTTGTTGAAGAAGCTTTCTTTCATTAATTCTATTTTCAGCAATTTTTTTCGCTTCTCTTTCGTTTTTAACAACATTGATAATATCACCTGGTGTTGGAGCATTTTCTAAACCTAAAATTTGCACCGGTGTAGATGGGCCAGCACTATTTAGTTGAGCTCCCAAATGATCTTGTAACGATCTCGCTCGTCCAAAAGTTTCTCCCACAACAATTGAGTCACCTTTTTTTAGCGTTCCAGATTGAACTAAAATCGTTGCCATTGGACCACGTCCTTGCTCGATTTTTGATTCAATAACGATTCCTTCTACATTTCCATTTGGATTCGCACGCAATTCAAGCATTTCCGCTTGGAGTGCAATCGCTTCGAGAAGATCATCAAGACCTTCACCTTTTAAAGCTGAAACACCTACAAACTGAGTTTGTCCTCCCCATTCTTCTGGCATCAAATTAAACTCAGTTAATTCTTGCTTCACGCGGTCAGGATTCACTCCAGGTTTATCCATTTTGTTAATCGCTACAATAATAGGCACGCCGGCATTTTCACAATAACGAATTGATTCCTTAGTTTGAGGCATGACCCCATCATCTGCGGCGACGACAAGAACCACAACATCAGTTGCATTAGCTCCCCTTTGTCGCATGGCCGCAAAGGCTGCGTGACCTGGAGTATCGAGGAAAGTAATTTGTTTTCCCGATTCAGTTTGAACCGAATAAGCACCAATGTGCTGAGTGATACCTCCAGCTTCCGATTGAGCAACTTTCCCTTTGCGGATCGAATCTAGCAAAGTAGTTTTACCGTGATCGACGTGACCCATAATCGCCACTACTGGTGGTCTTACAGGAAACTCAACAGAAGAATCGGACACATCATTTTTGCCGAGGATTTTAGATTCATTAAATGCCTTGTCTTCAACTCGATATTGATAAAGAGCACATATTTCGCGCGTTAATTCTGGCCCAACATAATCTGTCTCTTTTACTAGAAGATTGATTTTAAGACATTGATCAATTAGGTCTTTAAATTTTACGCTGAGTTTGCGAGCAAGTTCTCCTAACTCAACACCTTTGTGTATATACACAACTCTTTTTGATTCTTTCACTTCTGTTATTTCTGTTTGTGAAGTCGGGCCGTAATACTCTTTCTTTCTCATAATTTGAGTGTAGATAGGTCGTCCAACACCACCTAATGTCATATATGATTTTAATTCATCATCAGCGCGAGTCACATTGATCGCTTGAGATTTTGAAGCCACGGCTTTTTTACCAGTCATCAAACTTGCCAGTCCACCCATGCGCTTTTTATTACCTTCTTCTTCCGCAAGTTTTCTTCCGCGCGCTTCATCATCTAAATCATCCATAGATGCAGTCGCAGCAGAACCCAGCGGAGCAGTCCTTTGAACAGGTTTCTGCATCGCCTTTTGCACCTGTCTTTTTTCTTCTTCTAATTGAAGATTCTTCTTATGATTTGGATCTTGAGATGGAATATAAACAGGAGTAAAACGATGAACGCGATCTTTAGCCTCAACTCTTTTTGTCTCGGGCTTTTTCTCTTCAACTTTTACCGTTTTATTTTCTACTTCAGAGGAATCGACTTTTGCTTTATTGACGACTGGCTTAGAAACTACTCTTAGACCAGAGGTCGATTGTTGTGTTTTACTGGCACCATTTTGTCCATCTTCTGCAGAATGAGTTGATGTTAAATCCTCTGAAATTTCCATATTTTCATCAGAATCAAATGTAACAAATGAATCGTTGTAAAAATCTTGGGAAGAAGAATGATGTTCATCATGTTGATCTTGACTTTGATCTAAAAAATCGCTCTCTTCGTCACTAGAAAACTCCGCATCTGAGCCATCCGTTTTGCGTCGTATGACCGTCGACTTTTTCTTTGTTAAAGATGCCTTCTTAAGGCCAGATGTCGCCGCACTTGCATTTTCGTCTTTTTTCGACTCTTGCAATTTTTTTTCTGATAATTTCTTTGTAGCACTCGCACCTTCATCGGAAGACGCTGCTTTTTTCCTCACTACTTTTTTCTTAGAATCAGAAGAAGACTTTTCATCTTCTTTGGCTTTTCTTATTTCACCTAAAAATTTCTCCACATCACTGTCGGAGAGCTCAGCCATGTGATTTCTCACAGGAAAACCTTTAGATTTGAGAAGCTCTACTAAATCGAGAGGCCCCATCTCCAAATCTTTGGCAAGTTCAAATACTTTTTTAGACATATTATTTTCTCCAATACTTTTAAATAAATCGAAACACTTCCAAAAAAATATTTACTTTAATTTGAAGGCAGCTAACTCTTCTCTCAATCTTTTTTCAGCCTCATTAAACTTATCTTTAGTGTCAGATTTATCTTCACGATGCTTATCAATTAAACCTTTATAGACTGGGACTGCAGTTGCAGAAACCAACTCTTCTTCATCAGTCTCTAAGCTCACTGTTCCTTTTTCAATCGCTTGATGAGTCGCATTTAAAACATTCTGTGCATCTTCAACCGAAGCATGAATAATTCCAGAAAGAACTTCTGCATCCATCGATGAAAGATCACCAACCGTCATAATTCCATTTTGTACCAGCATTTGAGCGCGAGCATCCGTCACAAAATCAATCTGTATTAAATTTTCTACAGCACGTTTAATTTTTTCCTGTAATTTAGTTTTTGATATAATGTTAATTTTATGGCCAGTTAACATCGCGGCTAAACGAACATTTTGTCCTCTGCGACCGATGGCGAGCGACAATTGATCTTCTTCGACAACAACATCCATTGAATGCGATTCATGATCAATTTGAATATTAACAATTTCAGAAGGTGCCAACGAAGCTCGAGCAAAAGTTTCAACATCGTTGTTCCATCGAACAATATCGATTTTCTCACCTTGAAGTTCATTGACAACATTTTGGACGCGGGCTCCTTTCATACCAACGCAAGCCCCCACTGGATCGACATCTTTTTCTGGGGTATAAACTGCAATTTTTGCTCTTTGTCCCGGTTCGCGAGCAGCAGATTTAATTTCAATTGTTCCCTCTAAAATTTCAGGAACTTCTAGTTCAAAAAGTTTAACTAAATACATTGGGCTCGTGCGCGACAATCTAATTTCAGGGCCGCGATTAGTCATCACAACTTCTGATAAGTAAGCTTGAATACGATCACCCGTTTTAAAGTTTTCGCCAGGAATAATTTCTTTGCGCGATAAAACAGCATCCGACTTTCCGAGGTCGACAATAACATTTCCGCGTTCATATCTTCGCGCAATCCCTGTAACCAATTCACCCTCGCGGTGTTTGAAATCCGAGAATAAAATTTCTCTTTCAGCATCGCGAACTTTTTGGAAAATAATTTGGCGAGCCGTTTGAACATCCACGCGAGTGAAGCTTGGATTTTCAATGCGTATCCCTAACTGATCTCCCACTTCAACTTCACCATCGAGATTTTTAGCCTCATTTAATTGAATTTCTACAATTGAATCCTTTACTGATTCAACCACATTTTTATATTGATAAATTTCAATTTCATCTTCTGCTTCATTGTAGCGTGTTTCGTATTCACCTTGAATCCCGAATTTTTTTCTAGCTGTTACTAAAAAAGCTTGTTCGATCGCGCGAATTACAACGCGTTTATCGATGCCGCGATCTTTACCTAGAGTTTCAATCATTCTTCCTAATTCAGAAAAGTTCATCTTCTACCTACCTTTTAATTCGATTCTTGATCGATATTTGCTTTTTTAATTTGGTTATATGGAATATCAATTTTGAGTTCTTTTAAATCAATCGCTACCCCAGTGTCGGTGGCATCGCAAAGCTTCGCTTTTATTTTTAAATTATTTCTCAAAGCTTTTGGAAAGTCGGGGTACAAGACTTCATCGATTTTTTTATTGAGTTGAAATAAAACAGTTTGTCCGATCGCTTTTTGAAAATGCTCGATCGTCGATAAGTGCCTATAGATCCCGGGACTCGAAACTTCCAAGGTAACATTTTCGGGGATAAAATCACTTTCCTCAAATGTTTGCGAGAGCGCACGATCGACCTTGATACAATCATCGAGATTGGCAGTATCTGTTTTCTCATCAAAAATATAAATCACCATGGTCGCCGAACGGCTATTCCACGTCAGGTCGTATAACTTTAATCCCACCTCGTGAATTTTTGGCTCCACCACTTGGATCATTTTCATTTCAAATTCTGATTTTTGTTCGAGGACCATTTTTATTTTTACCTTCTACTGTTTATTTTTTAACAGAGACTTTTTCTAACCCATTTTCTATAAAAACCAAAAAAAAAGGGCGGAATATAAATCCACCCTTCGTTATCAAGATTTCATTAAGTATGATCAGTTCTAATTTTTTATTTGAACCAATAGTTTGAACGAAAAAATCGCAAACAATGGGCGCAAATAAGAAACTATCACGCTATTTAAAATTAAATTCTTGATTTTAAATTTGGCGATAAATCAAATGGATTGCATTTAATTTACGACCTAACTATAACAAATTTTTAAAATATTGCAAGCTTTGATCCGCAGTTGTCTCCATAATTACGGCTCGTTCCAAACCCTTCCAAAAATTTTTTATACCAGTGAGCTTAAGGAAGAATTTTTTCCATCACCCAGGCATTGTCGCCATTGCTGTAAAACTTTTTTTTAAGATGCAAGGCCTTAAAACCCCATTTTTCATAGAGCTTGATAGCAGCAGTGTTTTTCTCCGCAACTTCCAAATACACTTGGCGAATCCCCACGTCACAAAGCATTTCCAGCGCTCTATTTAAAAGTTTAGAACCTCGCCCCTTCTTTCTGTCTTTAGGATGAGTCAGAATTTTATATAAATGCGCAAAGGAGTCTCGGCAGTTTAGTTCAAAAAAAATAAACCCCATTAATTCATCATTTAAATCTGGGTCGAGAATAAGCAGAAAATCCCGCGCGAGGGGGTCAATTGAAGTCAACATTTGAAAATTTTGCATGGAAGGAAGGAGCAATTCACTCCAAGCCTTAAGACTCCACGGTTCGGGAAAATAAGCTTCATCGAGCTGAGCGACTTTTTCGAGTTGAACTAAGTTAAATTTCTCGGGATTAAATTGCTTTGCAAATTGCTCTGTTTGAAAAAAAGTTGGGGACCCTGAGTCCCCATACTTATTTGTTTGCTTTAAATTGAGAAGAAGGCTTGGGCCTAAAAAATAAATCTGCATCAAGAAGATCGATCTTAGACTGGCGAACTCATATCGACGTTGGCGATGGCGCGGTCGGAGTTCGTTTTTGCCTCGGAGTAAAAACGAATTTTAGTGCGCGGGTTAAAGGTATAACCATCTTTTCCGCGGATCACGTATTTACACTTATTATCCCCTTCTTCCGGCTCGATTAATTTTCTCAAGCGACTGACGCTGGTATAAATTAATTTGTCGTGAATTAATGGGTTGTATTCGTCTTTCCAAATCATGCGCGCCAATTGTTCCTTGTCGAAATATTGGCCGGGGCTTTTAGAAAGTAAAAATAAAATTTCGAGCAAGACAAAGCGATGTTTAAAATCGATGACGCCCAGAGTCCTCTCGATAATTTTTCGATTGGTGCGGTCTAAGTAGAGATCCACGGTTGAGTCGTTGACGTCTTCGATTTCAGCTTCAATCAAATGATTAAGTCGTTTAAAGACGGCCGAATCAATGGACTCTTGCGCCAAGTGATAGAGCGATAAAGCCGCTTCAAATTGGCCGGAGTTTTTAAGTGCCGTCGCTTTTCCTAAAAGAATGTAGCCGTAGAGGTTCCAGCATTTTTTTGACTGTAAATATTCATTGGCCATTTTAAAATAATCGAGGGCTTTTTCACTCTCGTTTTTTTCGATGTAAATTTTTGCGTAGTAAGAGTACATCGCGCCAGATAAGTAGAATTTTTTTATAATTTTAAGTAGATCGTTGAGTTGATCGAGGTAGCGAAGAGAAAGATCGGAGTCCTTGCGGTAAAAGGCATTCGTCGCAAGCGAAAGTAAACACTTCGATAAAAGTTCCGGATCGTTTTCTTCCGATGATTTTGTAAAGGCCAATTCAAAATTTTTTCTCGCTTCCTCGAATTGCCCGCTGTAATTTTTAACCACGCCTAAGTTGTAAAAATATTCGGCATTTAAAGTTGGCAAGTGTCTGCCTAAAAGATCGATGAGCTTTTCACTTTCTTCGATACACTTTTGCGCTTTTTGATCTTCCAACTTTTCCGAAGCGATACGAATCAAAAATCCATACGCCTTTAAAATGGAAAAACCATCTTTTAATGGATCAAAAAGTTGCAGTGATTTTTCAAAAGCTTCTTCCGCTTTATCCAAATCTGCCTTGTCGTAATAGATTTTACCGAGTTGATAAAATGATGTTCCTACATCCGTGCGAGTGACTTCTCCCTTTTCAACGCCAAGCTCTTGCAGATCCGATTCTAAAAGCGAGAGAGCTGGATGGATTTCGACTGTCGTTAAAGATTGATTCATGCGTTGCATCTCCTAGGCTAGAGTTTTCCACGATTACCACGGAAGGGATTATGAGAAACTTTAAGCTGGCAAGTTCTTTTAATCGACACTTGCACTTAAATTCATGATTGGATACCATGATGAATATCAAGCGTCAAAATGTTAAATGTAAGATTTTTTCGAGATTATTAAATAAGCTCTTGAATTAAAAAGATTCATGCATATTTTATACACTGTCAGAAATCTAGTATTTACTAACATCTGGAGAATTCATTATGGCCAAATATGACTTGGATACTATTCGCCACTCAACGGCTCACCTCATGGCCCACGCCATCGCAAGACTCTATAAAGATTACAACCCGCAATTTGGAATTGGGCCCGTCATTGAAAACGGTTTTTATTACGACATCGATATGGACCACAAAATTCACGACGACGATTTAGAAAAAATCGAAGCGATGATGAAAACAATTATTGACGAGAAAATCGCGATTGAAAAAAAAGTTTTTACTCGCAATGAAAATTTGGAATTTTGGAAAAATAAAAATCAACCGCTCAAAGTTGAAGTGGTGGGAGGCATTCCCGAAAGCGAAGAAATTTCCTGTTATGAACAAGGTGATTTTATCGATCTATGCCGCGGACCACACGTGGAAAATACCGGTCACTTGCCGAAATTTTTTAAACTGATGCACACTGCGGGAGCATACTGGAAAGGCGATTCAAAAAATAAAATGCTCCAACGCATTTACGCCGCTTCATTTACCACTAAAAAACAATTGGACGATCACCTTATCTTTTTAGAGGAAGCCAAAAAGCGCGATCATCGCAAAATTGGGAAAGAACAAGAATTATTTTTGTTCGACTCCATCGCGCCGGGCTCGCCCTTTTTTATGCCCAAGGGTACGATCGTCTACAACGAACTCGTGTCTTTTATGCGCTATATTTATCAAAAATTTGATTACACCGAAGTCATCACTCCCATGATGCTCGATTCGGAACTATGGAAAACCTCGGGCCATTACGACCACTATAAAGACGATATGTATTTTCTCCACGTGGACAATCGAGAATTTGCCATGAAGCCCATGAACTGCCCTTGCCATATGCTCATGTATTCGCACTTTAAATATTCTTATCGCGATTTACCAATGCGTTTTGCCGACTTCGGTCGCTTGCATCGCTTTGAACTCGCCGGTTCGCTGGCAGGACTCACTCGCGTGCGCTCTTTCTGCCAAGACGATGCTCATATCTTTTTGGCCCCCGAACAAATCCAAGATGAAATTAAAAAATTACTCTCGATGTTTTTTATCTGCTACAAACATTTTGGTTTTACCGATTTAAAAATTGGCCTATCGACTAGACCGGAATCCAAATCGGGAACGGATGAAGATTGGGATGTGGCCGAAAAAGCTTTAGAAGAAGCCCTCAAACTCTCCGGCCAAGAGTACCACATTAACGCCGGCGACGGCGCCTTCTACGGCCCAAAAATCGATATTCAAATTTCCGATGCCATCGGACGCCGCCATCAATTGGGAACAATTCAATTAGATTTTCAATTGCCCGCGCGCTTTGATTTAAAATTCACCGATCACGACGGATTGGAAAAACGCCCCGTCGTCGTCCACCGCGCTCTCTTGGGATCGTTGGAGCGATTTATTGGCGTGTACCTCGAACACATCGCCGGCGTCTTCCCTTTCTGGTTGGCACCCGTCCAAGTGGCTATCGTTCCCGTTTCACTCGAAAAGCATTTAGATGCATCGATCGAACTCGAGCAAGAATTAAAAAAACTCGGCGTGCGCGTTTACACCGACAAGCGAAATGAAACCATGGGATACAAAACCAGACAGATTCAAACTGCCAAAACTCCTTTTATGATCGTCTTGGGCGATAAAGAAATTGAAACAGCGGCTGTCAGTCTTCGCGCCTACGGAAGTCAAAAAGCTGAAAGCCTCACCAAGGTTTCTTTCATGGAAAAAATGCAAAATTTATTAGCAGAAAAATATCCGGAAGAATTGCGATAATCCCATTCATTTCACTTAAAAAATTTTCCAAGTGGTGCTATTTTTTTGCGCCACTTTGGAAAACAAAAAAAAGCACTTATTTCGTTTTATTCAACAGACTGTCTAGTTAATGATTGCGGGATTCCCCCCAAAACTCATTCTTAAAAAAATTGCTATTTTTACCATGATCAAGTCTAATAGATAGAGACCACAAAAAAAGGAATTGATGCCTATGAAAAATATTTTATTAGTCTACGGTGGCGGTGGAACCGAACACGCCATTTCAAAAGTTTCATCCAAATACATCGAAGAAACACTTAAAAGTCTCAAAAATTATCGCGTGCTCTATGTCGAAATGATGGCCGATGGAAATTTTATTTTGAATCTTGAGAGCGAGACCTTTCAGCTTCAGCTTCACCGTCCTTTCAATACCAAAAAATGTTGCGCACATATCATTGACTCCAAAGGTGCTCTTTATGAAAAAGTGGAATTGGACTTGGCCATCCCATGCATTCACGGACCTCCAGGCGAAACAGGCGACATTCAAAGTTTATTTGAATTTTTTTCTTTGCCTTATATTGGTTGTGGCCCGGAAGCCTCTAAAATTTGCTTCAATAAAGTAAGTTCAAAACTATGGTTTAATGCTCTTGGGATTCCAAACACACCTTTTATGTTTCTTTCTTCCATGGATCGAATAGATGAAGTGTATACATTTTTTAAAAATTCTGGAGAAGAAGTTTTTATTAAAGCTGCATCTCAAGGCTCCAGCGTAGGATGCTATTACGTCAACGATGCTTCTCAAATCGAAGAAAAACTGCGCGAAGCTTTTAAATTTTCTTCCTATGTATTGATCGAGAGAAAAATTGTGGGAAGAGAGTTAGAGATTTCTGCTTACGAATATCGCGGAGAAGTACACACCACCGTTCCCGGTGAAATCATATGTCCCTCGCAGTTTTACTCTTTTGAAGAAAAATACAATCAAAAAAGTCAGACCACAACTACTATAGAAGCGCAGGGTTTAAAACAAGCAGAGATCGACCGTTTGCGCTCAATTGCCAAACAGGCCTTTACTCAACTAAAACTTCGCCACCTCTCTAGAGTTGATTTTTTCTTTACTCAAAAAGGAGATATTTATTTAAATGAGATAAATACTTTTCCAGGCATGACTCCCATTTCGATGTTCCCCAAAATGATGGAGCATGGAGGACTGCCTTTCGCCCAATTTTTAGAGGATATTATTTCATCGACTCTGCTGGAAAAATAAGCAATTTTATTAAGAGGTGCCAATGAAGCTTCCATTGATTAATAGTAAAGATGCCCAAAATGCAAAACAAATCCTCGAAGAGTTTTATCTCGATGAATTTATTCCAGCAGAAAAAAAAACTTACTTAAGTCAGCTCGAAAAATGTATCGGACCTTACCTCGCGGTAAAATCTGGCGAGGGCCAAAAGCAAGATGATGTTCATTACTTGCTCGATGCTGCCTCCCAAATTGCCACCTTAGGTCTTGGCTTTAACCCCATCAGTTTTTTTGGTACGGCCCATTTTAAAAATAGTTGGAATAATCAAATCGATAGCGAAACTTTTTTTCTGAGACAAAAATTTAATGCTTTCTTGCAAAGAAAATTAACGGAGCATCCCCAACATATCTTTAAAGAACTTCAATGGGATTTAAGACTCTGTCACTCGGGTGCTGAAGCCAATGAATTGGCCCTTGGCATGAGTTATGAAAAAAGAGTTCACTCCAAAGCCCATAAAGTTTTAGCCTTTAAAGGCTCATTCCACGGTCGTATGATGACGACACTCATGGCCACTTGGAATCAATCGAAACGCCTCCCTTTTGAATGGAAAGATTATCTCACGGAATACGTCGAATATCCCGAGACAAAATGCTCGGACATTAATCGCCCTATATCCGATGCTTGGAGAATTTTTTGGTCGCAATCTTTTTTAAAAAATTTTCCCATTGGTGATTTAAATCCATTTCACAATAGTTCAGAATTAGATCAATTTATCAAAAATTTAATCCAAGAAAAATTTCGCGATATTTACGATCTTGATTTAGAAAAAGAAGTGGTCGCTCTCTTGCAAGTGCGACAAAAGATTTTAACAAATCAAATTTTTTCAATCTTGATCGAACCGATGCAATGTGAAGGAGGCGATGCCTATGCTACTGATCGATTTCACACTGCTTTAATTCTCATGTCTAAAAGCGCACAAGTGTCGATTATTTACGACGAAGTACAAACGGGATTCCATTTAGGTAGACAATTTTTTTGGCATCGACAGTTTAATTTATTCGATCAAGACCAAAACCCCCTCTGGCCCGACTATGTGACTTGTGCCAAGAAAGCTCAAGTGGGGATGGTGCTTTTTCCTCGATCTAACCATGAACATAAGGACTCCTGCCTCTTTGGCCTTGAAGAATTTTCAGTGGCTTCTTTAATGCGAGGATATACCCACGCCTTGATGTTAGGGCAAGAAACAGAAAATATACTTAAACTCGAAAAAATGGCCCATCAATACTGCCTCGAGCTTTGCGAAAAATTTCCTGCCCATCTAGAAAATCCTCGCGGCTTGGGGATGTGCTTTGCCTTCGATCTAAAAGATGCAAGTAAGCTCAATGCATTTGTCGATGCAAGGTTTAAGTTTGGTCTTCTCTATTACCCCGCTGGAAATCAAACCCTGCGTTTTCGTCTCAACACTGCATTTAAAGCTTCCGACTTTGAATTTCTATTTCAAAGTTTGGAACAAATTATTCGCGAAGTCTTGTTAAATGAACCGCAAACTCCACCCGTTTTTGTCGATCGTAAATTAGCTAAAAATGCCCATACCCATCTTTATGAATGGCAACAAATGTTACTCGAACAAAAAAGAAAGACATTAACTTCGAAAACAAAATCTTCATCCGAAGAAACTTTTAACCTACTTCAAGATAAATTTCGAAATCAACATCAGGTCGATTTAATTGAAATCAAGGCACAGAACTTTCTGCAATTTAGACAAGCTATCATTGAACTTGAAAAAGAAGTTTACGAACCTAGCCGTCAAACTGATATCGAAAAATTTGAACATAGTATTTTACATCCGCACTCCATAGCCCTAGGTCTGTTACAAAAAAATGAACTCATCGGGATCGCTTTTTGTGGACCGTTGAAAATTTATCCACTGGAGCGCGGGGTTCGCAACGACATTCACTTTAATGACGAAAAATGTCTATATATGTTAGACCTCACCATCAAAAATAATTTTAGTAAAAAAGGCTTGGGACAAAGTCTCAAATATGCCTTGACGATGATGGCCCTTTCTAAAGGAATGACTAATATTCAAGGCCGAAATCGCGATCAATTGGCGGCGAATATGCTTAATATCAATTTAAGTCTTGGCTCCATCGAACAAAATTATTACCAGGAAGATTATTTAGATTTTGAAAAATTTCGCGATGTTTACTACTACACCACAAATCTTCAATGGAAACAAAAACTAAATAGCTTGAAAAGTGCGATCAACTCTCCAGTGAGTTTGCAAACTTTAACTCGAGAATCGATGCAAGAACTGCTTCCATTTCTAATTAACAAAATGTGTCTTTCTAATTTTGTGTCAGAAATTTTTCTGAGGAAACTAAAAAATTTCTCGCAAATATTATCGCCAGACTTGCGCCACTTTTTTACTTGTTCCGGTCAATCGGAAGCGGTGGATAAGGTGATTAAGAGCATCTGGGCAAATGGCCCAGCTGAGAAAAAATCCGATCGCCCCAAAATTATCAGTTTCAAAGGTCACTACTTTGGAAATGGTTCAAATTTAGCGAGAAGTCTCAGTGGCATTGGGGACCCATATTTTAATGTTCAATTATTCGATCATCCCGATCGCGACTTAAAAAATGAAAACCAAGTTCTAGAGCAAATTAAAAACGAATTGGAAAAAAATTCTATCCTGGCCATTATGATAGAACCCATGCTGCAAAAAAGTATGCAAAAGGTTTCAATTGAATTTTTAAAAGCTCTAAAAAAACTTGCCCAGAGTTATAAGACACCGCTTGTCTTCAACGAAACTGGAGCGCAATTTTACCGCTACAGTGAAGATTATTTTGTCCCTTCTCAAAATCCAGAACTCACTCCCGATGCGGGAATTCTCTATGCCAGTGGACAAGCTGGTTTGGTGTATATTAGAAACCAGTATTTTTATTCCGCACCACTTATGATGATTTCCACTTGGGATGGAGATGAGTTTTCTTTTTTATCTTATTTTAATCAAGTGGAGTATTTTGAAAAAAATAAAATCCAATGCTTAAAAACATATCAAACTTTCCATCAAAAAATATTGCAGGAACTTTCCACCTACAGCGATTTTCACGGGAATATTGATCGAGGTTTTGGCCATTTTAAAGCTTCCATTCCTCAACATATTGCAAAGCTCTTTCATCGCTGTAAATTAAATAATGGTGAGCAAAACTTTATTCTCAGTCCTAGTCTCGATGAATGTCACGAATATTTAAAAGGTGCAATACATGAATCATAAATTTACAAATTGTCAGTTCCCCATCATTCGCTATGAAAAAAACTTGTCATTTTTTGAGTGGGGATTTCACCATGGTTCGCAATTTAAAATAGCCATTAATGAACTGGTTGCTATTAGAAAAGAATTAATGCTTAAAAAAAATCCACGATTAAAGAACCATCTAGACCAACTGGCCCATGAACAGTTTAAAATCAGTCAAGCCTACGCTCCCTATATCGCCGAAGAAATAAAAGGAATCGCACAAGGCGCTGAATGTACTCTTACCGATATTGTTATTTTAAACAACTACACTGATTTTCGCGACATCGAAATGCCCGAGGAGGGTTGTACTACGATGGCCCATTTTTATGCCCACGAAAAAGTCATGGGGCAAACTTGGGACATGCATCGAAGTGCCAAAAATTATTTATGCATGATTGAAGTTCTAGGCAACGAACATTCGGAGCCACAACTTATTTTAAGCTTAGTGGGCTGCGTGGGTCTAATGGGAATCAACTCTTCCTTGCGCGCCATCGGCGTTAACAATATAAATACTTTTAATGCAAGAGCGGGACTCATCTGGCCCTTGCTCGTCAGACAAAGTTTGCTCGAAAAATCATTTGATCAAATGCGCGAGCGTTTAGTGAAGGCTCCAGTGACTTCTGGACACAACTATCTTATCGCTTGCACTGAAGGAGCGGAGCATTTAGAAATTTTGCCCGATCGTTACGAATCAGTGGGGCTGATTCCCAAGGCTCAAACCCATGCAACCTCGCACATGATTTTTCACACCAATCATTGCCTAGGGCCTGAAATTAAAAAAGTTGAAGATCAAAACTCCATGAGCTCTACGACATTTGATCGCTATAATCAGGCGATGCAGTCCATCGAAAGTTTTAATCAGCTGATCAAAGATCAGAGGGTGCCAGCTCTTTTTAAATATCAATACGATTTTCTAACCTCTCATCAAAACTTTCCAAAATCCATTTGCTCCCATTTTGAAAATGGAGCGCAAGATCCATCTTTTACTTGCGGAGGAGGCTTGTTTGATTTGCAAAATAAAGTTTTTCGCTTTTGGCGCGGTTGTGAAACTCACGACGATGATTTTATCGCCTACGATTTTAAATTAAGTGATGCAGGATTTTTACCAACTAAAATTTCTTTTTAAGGAAAGAGTATGCAGCCTCAAGAACACCCTTATTATTTTACTTGGTGCGCTCAAAATAAAGCCAAACCTTTGACTTTTAAAAATGTCAGCAACACTCATTATTTTTTAGAAGATAATCACTCGCTTCACGAGCTCTCTTCTATTAGTTATTCGGCGAGTTTTGGTTTTAAACCACCGGCGATTGCTGAAGCAATCAAGCATCAATGCGATCAATTTATGGCCATGGGCCCTAAAGCCGTGTTTGATTTAAAAGAACGGGTCAGTCGCAAACTTTTAGATTATTTGGAACTTCCCTCGGGTAAATTATTTTACACAACCAGCGGCGCTGAGAGCGTAGAAAACGCTTTAAAAATGGCGCGGGATTTAAGTCAAAAGAAAATCGTTTTAGCGAGAAAAGATGCCTATCATGGAGCGAGTATGGGTGCACTCACCGTCACGGGTGATTGGCGACACGACTCCCAACAATTGCCGCGCGATTGGATGCGAAGAATTCCAGGCCCTCGCGACATAAACTCCCTCGCAGAAATTGAAAAAATCATTCTTGAAACAGGGCCTGAGCAAATAGCGGCCATCATATTAGAAACGGTCACCGGAGGTAATGGAGTGATTATTCCTGAGCTTCATTGGCTAAAAGGTGTGCGGGCCCTGTGCGATCGATATCAGATATTTTTAATTATGGATGAAGTGGTCGGAGGTTTTCATCGCACTTTAAAACCAATGGCGCTCTCACATTTTGATCCCCATATCGCCGACTTTATCACCTTCTCTAAGGGCATTACCGGCGCCTGTGTTCCTTTCGGAGCACTATGGACTTCCTCCCAAGTTGCCAGTCGCTATGCCGATCGAGTGCTCTCTTGTGGACTAACCAATTACGCTCATCCGCTGGGATTGAGTGCCCTCGAAGCAGTTCTCCACATGCTTCAAACAAAATCATTTCAACAAAATTTAAAGGCCTGTGCAGATGAACTGCAACAAGCTCTCGAAAAAATAAAACGATGTTCACCTGTCATTGAAGTCAGATCCTTTGGCATGCTAGCGGCAATTGATTTTTTAAATTCAAAAGAATTTTCTCTCACGCAAGAAGACTTATTCAAAGCAGGCTTGAGCCTTATCTTGCAAGACGTTTCGCAAGCGACACTTGCCCTACAAAAAATCGATGTCGCAAAGGCTTTGCAAAGTGAAAATGCTGTCTCCACAAATGAAGCGCATACATTTGGCCGCATCATCCTCGCTCCTTTTTTAAATGACGATCCAAAAATATTAAAACAATCGCTGGAAAAACTTCACATGCTTTTTTTAGCGAAAGGCTCCCACCCATGCAAATAAATCAAACATCAAGTAGCAATTATGGCCTAGGACAAACGCCCGCAAATTTTTTAAGGCCAGAGTTTCCCAAAATATTTCCCGATGCTCGCGCCGCTTTATTTGACATAAGTGATGGCATTTCACTTATGAGTGGAGGGTTTGGCCTGTGTGGAATTCCTGAAAATTCTATCCAAGCCCTATGTGAAATGGATATTAAAAATCTCACTGTCATATCAAATAATATTGGGAACTCGAAGCGTGGCCTTGCCAAAATTCTAGTCCAAGATAAAATATCGAAAGCCTTTTGTTCTTATGTAGGAGGCAACCCCGATTTAGAACAAAGAATCATGAATCGTGAAATTGAAGTCACTCTCATTCCACAAGGAAGCTTTGCTGAAAAAATCCGCGCCCACGGCATGGGGATTCGCGCCTTTTACACGCCGACGGGATATGGAACATTGGTGGCCGAAGGAAAAGAAGTCAAAGTCTTCGACCGTCCTTGCATTCTAGAAGAATCTCTCGGTGCCGACTTTGCCATCATCAAAGCGCAATACGCCGACCCTTATGGTAATTTGTGGTTTAAAGAATCGGCCCGCAATTTTTCTCCTCTTATGGCCATGGCCGCCAAAGTCACCATTGTCGAAGTGGAAGAAATTGTACCATTTGGTTTTTTAAAAGCAGAAGACATTCACACTTCGGGAATTTTTGTGCAAAGAATTTATCAAGGAACCAACTATCAAAACGACATTGAGTATTTGCTAATAGATGAAGATGAAGACGAAGCGAAACAACAACTTGATCATCGCGAGAAAAAATAATGAGTACACTAAATATCCCCGTTAACGAAAAAAGCTGGTCTTTACAAGAAATGGCACTTGAAGTGATTAAGCTGATCAAGCCTAACTCTTCTGTCAATTTAGGGATCGGCATGCCAACGATGGTGTCCGAATTAATTCCCAAAGATATGAATCTCATGATTCATTCTGAAAATGGTGTCTTGGGAGTCTCCAAACGCCCTAAAAAGTCCGAAGTCTCCCCCACCTTAATTAATGCTGGGAAAGAAACCATCTCTGTTTTAAATAGCGCTAGTTTCTTTGATAGCAGTTTAAGTTTTGGCATGATTCGCGGAGGCCATATCGATTACTGTGTACTTGGCGGAATGGAAGTTGATGTGCACGGAAATCTGGCAAACTGGATGGTGCCGGGAAAGAAAATTACTGGCATGGGTGGAGCGATGGATTTAGTCAACGGCGCAAAAACTGTCATCATCATGATGAATCACTTTTCAAAAGACGGCGAACTCAAATTAAAACAAAATTGCACTTTGCCTCTCACTGGAAAAAATGTTGTGCATTTTGTGGTGACTGAAAAAGGAATTTTTAAGCCCAATGGAACAGAGTTTGAAATAATTAAATTAACCTAAGAAATAAAAAAGGGGCCCTGCAAAGGCCCCGTTTTTCGGCATCCTGCCTATCTCGTAAGAAACATCCTGTCTCCCACTCTCTTATTATAACCGAAATTTTCTTTATGATGTTAATAAATCTTTTTGCGGAAAACTTTTCCACAAAACATTTTTTAAAGGCCATAAAAAAATAATTCTATAATAGGAATGAAGCGAGAGAATTTTTTAGTTCAAAGGATTTTTCATGATTCATTTTAGATTAAAATGGCCATTTGTTTTTTTTAAAAATACCATCGCGACACCGCAAATTCATACATTTACCTACTATATTCCTGCACCTCCACCAAGAAGCACTTATTACAGAGAAAAAGAGTTTGATCAGATATTAAAACTTATTAATCAACTTCATTTTAAAATTATCTCTATTAACTGTACGCCTTGTAATAGTGATAAACAGTCGGGTATGTGGGCCATGATTCAAGTGAGTCCGCTTAATGAAAGAGCTAGCTTGATTACTTTTGACGAATTTGATGATTGCTTGGCCCAACTTAAAAAAAGCCAGCGCCCACCAAGCGATGATTTTTATCTACTCGATGGAGATCACGAGGGCACTGACTCATTTAATCAGGTCTCCACATTAAGCAAATTTAAAAATTTTAAGTAAAGTTGTAACAATGAAAAGATACTTCTATATTCTGTTATTATTGGCACAGTTGCTTAACTTGTCATCATGTAGTTTATCACCAACCAGAAAAGCAATTTTTTATACTGAATTAAATCATGCAAAAGATCCATCTCTGAACACTGATCAAGAACTATGCCAAAGTTCTCAATTTGAGATTTTAGTTTCCGATCAACATCCTATATTGTTTAAAATTTTAAGTGGTGCGAATTTTGAATTGAGTGAAACAAATAATTTTTTTGTCCAATTTTTTAAGCAAGCTAATATCTATGAAGCATTTGTTTTTATTCATCTATTGCAAATGAAAATAAATCCAGAAAGACACTCTCCATTTTCAACAATTCAATTTGTAAGTTCGTTCCCCAAAAAAATCAATCATTTTTCAACCATCGATCATTTCAAACACAAAAATGAGACAATTTACTTATTAGATTTTTTAAAATTTCTTATGCTAAAACACGCTAAAAGATTCAGTTTTGAAGATCTCTCAAGAATCATCGACCGCGAACTTGATCATAAAATCTATATTAGCTCTGAGCAAGCAAAGTTTCTAAAGTCCATAGCTCATAAAAATATAAATTCTTATTTCTATCAAAAATATTTTAGTCGCAATGGGCTTCCATTAATTGAAAATGAGAGAAGAGCAACTCCCTCTCTCTCGCAGCTAAAACTATTTACACAAATTGATCAAAAGCATCTTGAGCAAACAATTAAACTCCAAGAGTACACTGCTCCTTTTTGTGAATTTTCGAAGGAGGAGAATGAAAATGCCCCTTACTCGATTCCAATGACCATTTCAATACGTCAGGGAGAAACCATTTTAACTTCCACAAGTTATTTTCAATATAAATTTCCTTTCACAAGTAAAGCACAACCGATATCTAAAACTCAGCTCCGAGAAGATTTTTTTGATACAATACTTCCCACTAAAAACTTACCACAATGTTTATTTGCGACAAAAAATGGAAGCGTGTATCTTATTTCGACTGAAGGACAACACAAAGAGCAACATCTTTCACATCTAAAAGAATTAAAATTTTCAGAAACATCCAAGCTCTCTGAAATCAAAGCGAGTCTCGCCTATTCTCGTCATCTTTTTCTAACCCATCCCGATCGCCTGCTTTATGAAACAAAACGTGGACGTGCCGAGCACATCGAAAAGCTTTTAAATTTAACTATCCCTTTTTACCATGTTGAAAATCTTGGACATATTCTCGGCTTTTATCTACCTCATAATGGTCTAGTTAATATGACCAATTTACTTAATGATCCAAGAAAAAAAAATGTCCACACATGTCGTTAGGGTAAAATGAGTCCATTCATCATTGAAGGTGTGAGTAAGTATGTCAGTCAAACAAATAGTTATTAAGGGTCGGGCCAGTCAAAGAATTTATTTTCAAGGAGAATTGCTCCCCGAAGAAAAAAAATTAACGATACTAGAATTTATAAAGTTAAAGGAAATCCCTATCGCCTCTAGTTGTGGAGGTGAAGGTGTTTGTAAAAAATGCGTCATTAATGGAAATATTGTTTCCTGTATGCACCTAATGACTCAAGTCAATCAACTGCTTCCTGAGGGAGAAATCATCATTTTTTACCTCTAATTTAAGCTTTTATAGACAGAAGGTGCACAATTTTTTAGCATGAGTTGAAATTCTCAATAATGTACACATTGCCTAAATGATAGGCCAAGCAAAAGGATCAAATCAAAATGAGATACTTATCAATTGATATCGAAGCAACAGGGCTTAAAGAAAATGATTTTATGATTGAATTTGCCATGATTCCCTTTTGCACCGAAAATTTTTCAGTTGAAGATCATTTGGCCAAAACATTTTATATTAAGTGTCCGTCCTTTGAAGAGCTTAAGCCTAACCTCGACCCTTGGGTTATCACTCACAATGAATCATTAATTAAAAAAGCCCATCAGCAAGGTATAAGTATGGATCAGTTTCGCGATGAGATTGAAACTTACTTAATGAGCAAAGAAGTAAAAGAGTATTTTCGCAATGATAAAAAAGAAAAGATTATTCTTTTTGGCAAATCCATGAGCGCCATCGATTTACCTTTTTTAAATCGCGACTTGGGATGGGAATTTATGCGCAAACATTTCCACCATCGCAATCTCGATCTTTCATCGACAGCAAATACACTCATTGACTTGCACTTCCTGCCCGAAGAATGTTCCTCAGGATCGCAATTAATGAAACATTTAGGAATGGGCGATGTAAAACATACGGCACTTCAAGATGCTCGCAACACCGCACTTATGTATTTAAAGATTCTTAAAATGTTTCAGAAAAAAAATACTTAAGAATTTGAGACAATAAATGTTTGTGGATCCATCGATTCGCCATTTTTACGCACTTCAAAATGTAAATGCGGGCCTGAGGATCGTCCAGTATTTCCAACTAGAGCAATCACCTGCCCTTTAAAAACTTTTGTTCCTTGATCAACAATAATCTTTTTAACATGAGCATAGACGGTAAAAAGACCATCTTTGTGGGCCAGAACTAATATATTTCCATATCCGCCCATTTCATTCCCTGCATAGACAACCTGGCCATCAGCGGCGGCAACAATACTCGCACCAATTTTAGCAGGAATATCGACGCCCTCGTGCATGCGTCCCCATCTTCTTCCGTAACCAGAACTAATTGTTGCGGAAGTAGGCACAGGCCATAAAAACTCTCCACTTTTAATAAATTTCGAAGGATCAAAACTAGATGGATGTATGAGGTCTGCTATAATTCCTCTTTGAAGAGGAATAAAAACCCATTCGCCGGGAATGAAGTTTTTACCTTCATTATGTTCGAGCAATGCATTTTTTGAAACTTTATACTCTTCTGCAATCTTCTCCACACTATCGCTATCACCCAACTTAATATAGTGACCGCTTTTCATTGAAGAGCAACTCCAAAGAATCATCATTAAAAAGAAAGCACAAAATATATTTTTTACACTGAAGGTCAACATAAGATTTCCAAATACAAATTAGAGTGAATGACTAAAATTACTTCGCACAACTCGAATCTCATTCACGATTTTTTTATTATCGATTTGACGATAATGGGTTTCGACCTTGGCATCAATCGAGAGATGAATCTCATTAATAGCTAGGTAGTCGAAAAGACTTATATAAAGATTATCACCCCATTTACATTTTAAGACAATTTTAAATTGAGAAGAAAATAACTCCGCATAAGCTTCATTGGAAGCTTGATGTTCTCTAACTTCCATTTCACTAAAAATACTTTGCAATTGTTGTAGTGAAGGACGAAGTTTTCCTTGATGGAGCAAGTCTTTCAACAAATCGAAAGGAATAATAAATCCAGATAAGCCCTTCATTTGGTATCGGGCCAGTCTAAGATGGTGGAGTAATCCACTCGACAAATCTTGACTAAAAAGATCCTGTGGGAGCTCCAAGAGAAAATTTTCTTGTTGTAAAAAATTAGTTAATTCATTTCTACCATTACTTGATTTATTCAAGACTTCAATCAGATGATCAGTAGAAAAAATAAAAGTATTTTGAAAAGTTCCTAACTCACTAACGTCTTTTGCTAGCTTTAAAATCATTGGATCTAATATATGTTCAAATTGAAAATACCAATGGATTTTATGTTCGCGATGACGACTGAGCATATCTAGTGCTTGATACTCAGGTATGAATTGAAAACTTTTTGGTCTGAAATCTAGACCATAGTGATAAATATTTAAAGGAGATAAAACTTTGATGACACTATCGTGATAAATTCCAGTGATTGCAATATGTTTTGGTAATTGCTTCATCCATCTAATATTATATAAAGTCTTAATAAATAGCTAGACTAGGAAGAATGGGTCATCGCGACTAGATTATACTTCTCACAATTTAATTTTCAAGTATTGAAAATTAAACATGACCAATGACTTGTATGCCTAGATTCAATTGAAAAGTGAATCGTTGTAGGTGTACTCGACGATTTATCGTTTAAAAAATTTTTTAAAAATATTTTTTGCTGGCGATCCAATAGATTCTGGATGATATTGCACAGAAAGATGGCGGCCATATTCAATTTCATAGACTCGATCACCATAGAGGATTGCTTTTTCATAAGAACAATTTTTAGCAAGGACTTCCAAGGAATTATAACGATAGACATTAATATTTCCAAAAAAATTCGATTTTAATTTAACAGCTTCAGCATGCATCACCTCTTTGGATCTAATGACCTGATGACCTAAGACGTATGCCATTAATTGATGTCCTAAGCATATACCAAAAACTTGCCACTTATCTTGAGTTAATAAATCAGCGATAAATAAGAATGTTTCTGGATAGTCTCGCGGATGCTTAGGGCCTGGACCAAGAATTAAAATATCTCTCTCTGATAAGGTCGAAAGAGTTTGGTGATAAGAGAGGGGGTGAAAAAATTCTCGGTAAAAAACGACTTTGACTTCGCTTGAATAATTGAAACATTCGCGAGCAATATTAAATGTAAAACTGTCCTCAAAATCTATAATGAGAACGCGCGGCTTTTCCATCTAAAAAAGTCCCAAAGGAGCGAAGTTTTTTTCATTATAATTAATATAAAAAATAAGACCTAGTCGACTTTCAATTAAATCCTTCGCAAAGTTAACTTCAATTTTCCAACAATTATTTTTAGGTGAATACATCAAAGAGTAAAATGATTTGGTCAATTCATGGTTTTGAATATTAAAATCAAAAATATTTTTAAATGTTAAAAGATCAGAAAACCTTAATTCCGTGCTCATTCCCAAAGTTCTTATTATTTGAACTGTCGAAGAATTAAAAGAATTATAAGTAAAACGCCCCCCCCATTTCATTGCATCGAAATGGAGCATGGCCTCCGTTGTAAATTTATGTTCACCAGTCAAATGATAATAAAACTCTTGTGCATTTAAACTACCTCGATCTAGATCCACTGAAGATTGCAAATAAAGTCTTGTTAAGCGTCTAGAGAATTGTTGATTCTTTAAACTCAGATCCACCCCTTGTGAAAGATGGAAAGAGTAGATGTTTCTATAATCAAAATTATCTTTTAAATAACGTCCATTCTGATAAGGATCTGCTCCCTTGGAGGCTTTCCGAATGAGAAAATTATTCCATTGAAACTCCAAAGTATTTTTAAGCGGTAGTGAATCGTTGGCCGATATAATGTTTTGCTTATACTCATTTGACTTCAGTGCATCCAAGTAATCAAATTGACCAACGTCATTTTTTATTTGCTCATAAAAATTTAGGTTGCCATGAAACCTTTCTTTACTTAAAGCATAGTGCTTTAATTTAAATTCTTGGACATGACGATAAGAATAATGCTCATTTTCAATGCTCTCTACAATTTTTTTCGGATTTAAACTTGGAAGAGTGGAAATGAGATTTAAATGATCTAAGGATTGGTCGTCAATTAAATCAACTTTCTTTTTCTCTTCTAAATATGAAACTCCTACAATCTTCTCCGCTTCTAGTTTTGCCTCCGTTTCAAAGACAAAGCTGCTTTTGTTAAAGGTCCTCTCTTGCTCATGAAAAAGGTCGTAATGTTGCATATTAAAACTAGCTTTATGTTGAAAAAAGACCGGCCCTAAATTTCCCAAGTTCCACTGAAGCTCCTGGCCTAAGTTTAAACGACCTGCATTTCTAATAGTGCGATTATCAAATGATTTATTTTGCCGAAATAATGTCCCTTCAATCGTCGAGTGTGTACTTACTTTTTTAAGCAAGGGTAAAGTAGAAGAATACAACTCCCATGGCATGGTGTGCAGACTCAATTTCGGAAGTATTTGCACGTAAGTTTGATCGGTTTTTAAAGGATCGGCAAAAAGTAAGTTTTGATTGTGGTAAGCTTCGAGATCGACACTTATGCGATTAAACCTCGCTTCTAAAAATGCCCCCACACCAAACTCTGTCCCGAGAATTTTATCGTCGACACTTTGGCTAAAATCTCGCTTTAAATCTAAATCCGAGCCGCGATTAAAATAGAGATGACCGTTTAAAAATTGACGATAAATTCCATGCAACTCTCCATTGGCAAAATAGCGAAATTTTTTTCCACCCGATAACTCAGCATTGTCTTTATAAGGAGCGTAAATTTTATCGTCGATAAAAAAGAAATTCGTCTTCGCCCAAGTTTTTTCTCCAAAGACGTGGCGGTATTCAATATCGCCTCCGTATCCCCTCGAGCCAAAAACACCGGGAGAAATCGTGGCATCGCTTTGCTCGTTGATGGCCCAAAAAAAAGGCTGTTGAAAACGCATCCCTTCATTTTTTTTATGTCCCATCATGGGAAATAACAAGCCCGTTTCCCTTTGCTGTTTAATGGGAAAAATAATGTAAGGAAGGTAAAAAACAATCATGCCATTTACTTTAAAATAAGCGTCGTGAATGCGAACGTATTTCCCCACCGTCACATTGATACTCTTTCCAAAAACACTCCACGATTCAGGACAATCGCGACAAGTGGTGTACTCGGCATCGTAGGCTTGAATATCGATGGGACTGGTTTGATACACTTTTCTTCCCACGATGGAAAATGAGTCGGATAAAATGCGAGCGTCTTCTAAAAAGATTTCCTTGCTTAAAAAATTATAAGAAAGTTTGGAACCGTAAAAAGTCACTCCGGGAGAAATGAGACGGACGCTGCCTTCAACTTCCGTGTGCCCGTTATTAAAATTTAATAATGCGCGATCGCCATAGATGGCGTTTTTAAGGTGCGTGATCACCACATTGCCAATCGCCTGAAATTCATTTTCTCGCGTGCGACGATAGGCTTTATCGGAAAGAATATTTATTTTTTGACCTAAATCAAATTCAAAGGTCTCGCGGGAAAAAACGTTCGAGGTGATGCTGAACATCGCCAATAAAATAATAGGAACCGAGAAAAAGCCAGCGCTTTTTATTCTCGCTCCCAACGTCTTGTAGCGAGCGTCCTTGGCCCATAATAGTTTGCAGTATATTTTTCCAATCATATATCGTCTGATCAATATTATGACCGAAGTTGGCGAGGACGTCTTCTAAATTTTTGGAGTCGAGCGCTTTGAGATGCTCAAAAACCGTGGGGTAAAGGGCGGTCATTAAATGCTTTTCGCGCTTATAGTAATTCAACGTTTTAAGCATACAGGTCACATCCGCGAGATCTCGCTTGGAAAAGGCACAAATCACTCCTTCAAACTGAAGTCCATTTTGTTGCAGTCTTCGCGCAGTTTCCCGCATTCCATCGGGATTATGGGCCCCGATAAAATGAAGTTCCACGCGTTTAAAATAGCTCCAACACTCTTCGCGCGCCTTAAAAATTTCTGGCCTGGATTGATCGATCTTTTCCATAAGCGTTGGCAAGTGAAGGTTTAATAAAAATGCCATCTCGTCAAAGAGCGTGCGCGCTAAAACCAAATTGGCCTTAAAATAATCCACCGGTGCTTCGAGGGAAATATTTTGATTTAAATGTTTTGCTAAATGTATGGTAAGCGGCTGCCATTTGATCCTTTGCTCTTTTGTGTACTCCATCGTTTTTTGATTTAAATAATCTAATTTAAAATGAGTGAATAATTTTTTATGTGGCCTGGCCACGCCTAATTTTTCATACAAGATCAAATCGTAGCGCGGCCCCAAAATCGCCTGATGATCGCGAGAGATCGAAGTGATCGCCGCCAAATCGCAATCGAGATGATTGACGGCATCGAAGCGCCCCCCCAATCCCACTTCTAAAACTAAAACTTTCAAAGCATCAAACTGCGCGGACCATTTTAAAAAAACCAAAAACAAAAACTCGTAAAAAGAAAATTTTTTATTGGGATGTTCTATCTCGAGACTTCGATGACATTCATTTATCAAATCCCACAAAGTATTAAGCTCAATCAATCCTTCAGAACTTAAAAATCGCTCGGTGATAGAAAAAATATGGGGAGAGCTCCACACCGTATGCACTATCCCTGTGGCTTTTAGAAGCCTACTTAGTTCGTAACTGGTTTGCCCCTTGCCGTTGGTCCCGGCGATCGTCACCACTTTCACTCCGCGCGCTTCAAACTCATTTTTAAGCTGAGCATATAATGGATAACTTCGCTCCAATCCCGGCGTGAATTGTTCAAACCCATAGTGCTTTAATAAAAATTGATCGATGAGAAAACGCTGATTTATTTCGCTCAAAAAATAATCCTTTTTACTCGGCCATTATTGCCCTATCACCTTAAATGATTTTGACAATCTTGAATACGTAAAATCGCAAGTCTTCATCATGGCCAATTCAACAAGGCCCTGCGAGGAAAGCCATTGCCTACTTAATAAGTCAGCACTTCGAAGCCTTTTACTAAAATTCAGGTACTAAAGGCATTTCTTAAAAGCTTAAAATTTAACTCATTGATAAAAAATTCCGATATTTATCCAAGGGATAAGGCCCATATGTTGGGATATAATATGATCAACCTCGAGTTTTCTTTCAAAGATTCTTGAAAGAGACATAGACATACTTGAAAGAGACATAAAAGAGACATGAAAGAGTCATGAAAGAGTCGATATGAAAAAATTTGAGTGTTTAAAAAAAATTATTGCGAGCTTTTCTATCGCGGCTTTCATGATGACGGCTTTGCCTTTGTGGGCTAAAGGTAGAGATGCTTGCGGTGACCAAAATAAAAAATATATTGAACTTTATAATAAATTACTTGAATCCCTTAATTATGAAAAAGATATTGGCCCGGGAAAAATATTTGAAACGGCACTTTATGGTGAATATCAAAAGGTCATTCGTAAGTTGGGACAAACTTATGTGAATTATTTAAAGGTTGAAGACAACCAACAACAAAAAACAAATCTCGTTACATTTTTTAGAGCGATTGATGCTTATAAAAAAAATAATCAATTTAATTTAAACATAAATGATTTTAAAAGCGCCCTCGATGACCTCAAGACTAAAAATTTCTCCCCCGAAGAAATTTATCTGCTCGAAAAACTTATCATCCACGCCAACGACTTTATTGTTCGCGTGAACAGATTAGAAGATCCTAAAGCAACGTTTAAAAATGGTGAAAAAGTAAAAGCACAAAAACAAAAAGTCAGCCCACTTAATCGCCTCGTCCTACTTTTTTCCGACTTAAACAAATCTTCTTCCATAGATAATACTCATGGTGCTCAAGATCCCAACATCAAAAAAGTAATCGATGATGCAGTTAAAGACAACTTAAACAACTTACAAAAATTTATCAACGATCTTTCTCCAGCTTGCTTAAAAAGTATTAAAAAAATGAGCCCCAATAAAAATCTACAAAAAGAAAACTACGACTTATTTTTACAATCCTTAATTAGTTGTCGCCCCAATCAAGCATCGCTAAACAATAATAAAACCATTACTGATTTAGAAAAAATCCTGCATTTTATTAATACCAACGAAATTCATGAAAAATGGTATCGTCAAAAATCTGTCACAGTAACACCCAATAAGCAAACCGGTCTCGAAGATGCATTACTCGAGTCAAAAATTGCTTCCACTTTCGATAATAAAATTCGCTGCAAAGTTGTCGATGGAAAACTCTATCTATCAAATATTCCCTTACAAAAAGGGAGTACCACAAAATTTGATTTCGCAATGATTCAAATAAAAGAGAATGGGACAGTTTTGAATAAAAAACTTAAAGATCTTGTAACCATCAAACAAGACAAAACAAATCAATACGGCTTAATGGTCACTTTAAAAAATCCTAATGAAATAAGAAATTTAATTTTAAATATTGTAGACTCCTCTAGTTGCCAAGATATTTCCTTAACTAAACCAGAAACCAAACCTGATCCAGTCGAAAATAAGCCAAGTGAAACTGCTTCAACTCCTGCTGCAGAAACTTCAACACAAGTTGCGACACCTCCCACTGCAGAAGCACCTCCACTGACCAATCCTCTCCCAACTAATGGAGGAAGCAGCGTCGGTGGAATCGACCCAAAATCCCCCCTACTACAAGGTCCCCCCCAATTACAATCTCCACCAAGTGATTGTCCTACTGGCGGAGTGTGCAACACTCAAGGAACGGGTGGGCGCTAAGTGACTCGCCTTAAAAAATATAGCTCCTATCACTTGAGCCAAGTAAAGTAATCCGTTCTTCTTGGAGCGCTTCGATCTCTAAAAAAAGTTGGTGCTGAAAATTGGGTTTTAAATGTCCTAAAAAAATCGGAACCTGGGCAGGCATTTTTTTTATTTCTGCTTTTATGGTTTGGGGAGTGTGGTGCAAACTTTCATCGGCAATGGCCTGCATGCTATTGGGAAAACTTACCTCGGTAAAAATCCCGCGCAAGTTTGAACACCGATGGGCTTCTTCCCAAATTTTTTCTGTCGGCCCTGTATCCTGTGTAAAGAGCACTGCCGTGTTTTTTCTTTCGACGATAAAGCCCAGCGCTTCGTTTTGATGATTGACCGAAATCGGTTTAATTTTATAGTCGCCCAAAATTATTTCTTGCATCGGCTTAAGAGAGTAAAAAGCAAGAGTGGGATTTTCTCGACTGGGAAGCTTGGTAAAATCGGGCCAGATAAGGTCGTTTAATAAATGATCTTTAATTGCCTTTTCAACCTTGGGATGGGCATAAATATGAAAAGGTTGATCCTTCATTCCAAAACAATTGTCGGCGAGGAATGCAAGATCTGAAATATGATCGAGATGGGGATGAGAAATAAGAATATGCTCGATCCGCGCTTGCTCTTCGATCTGGATACCAGAGGCCACCGACCCCGCATCGATGAGCAATTTTCCATCAATAAGATAGGATGTCGCTTTAAACCCTGGTGACACACCTCCGTGTCCACCAATTATTCTCACCATCATGGCCAGAAACTCCGATAGAAATAATCTTAATTTATTTTACACTGCTCATGCCATGCTTTGCAACGATTTCTGTTTTGATGTTTTATTTTCTCTGCGACATTTGCTCGTAAATTTCATGGGCAGAAATGCCCGAGAAAGAAGATAAAAGTTTCGCGAGTTTTTTGGGCTTTTGATCGGATTTTAAATATTCTTCAATTAATTTTTTTTGCTCTGTTAAATCTCCAGAAGAATTTTTCAACGGCAATTCATCGCTTGCAAACATAAAAACAAATTCGCCTTTTATCATCACTTTATTTTCCAATGAATCTAAATCCTGGCGATTTATTTTAACTACTGTTTGAAATTTTTTTGTCAGTTCTTTCGCCAAGACAACTTCCCTCTCGGGATAAAGTTCAAAAAAATCGCGCAAGGAATCCTCAATGCGATGGGGTGCTTCAAAACATAAATGCGTTCCATATACTTGATGGGCACCTTGAAAAAACTGCTTGCGCTCTTGATGTGCGCGGGGAAGAAAGCCCCAAAAATGATAAGGGATAGGCGGGAGACAGGAAAGTTCCAGCGCCGTAGTAACTGCACTCGCTCCTGGAATTGTATTTAATTTAAATGGCCCGCTATCTGCGAGTTCCTTTATCAACATGTAAGCTGGATCGGAAATCATTGGGCTTCCCGCATCGGAAACTAATCCAATATTTATCCCTTCACTTAATTGTGCTTTTATTTTTTCGATCTTGTGTTCCGAGTGATCAAAAAAAGAATCGATGATTTTATCCTGATAACTTATATCCCAAGCTTTTAATTGCTCTTTAAACACTCGCGTATCTTCGGCATAAATAACCGACAATTCTTTTATAGTATTTAGAGCACGTAAAGAGATATCCAAGCTATTTCCGATTGGCATGCTGATTAAAATTAATTCTCCACTCATCGCTATCCTCAAACAATATGCCCACTTTGCCTTTTTACTAGGCAAATTTAGGGAGGCTAAAATCATTTTGCCATTTAAGGTAATATCTTAGTTGATACACACTCATCTGAATAGAGTGAACAAAGGATCAAGTTATGAGCATGAAAGCCCAAATTCGCACTGACGCCCAGGGAAATATTACCGTTTTTATGAACGGTGGATTAGATTTTGAAAACACAATTCCACTCAAAAAAGAACTAGAAATTCTTTCTAAAAGTCATCCCACAGCCTCGATCACCATCGATATGGGCTCACTTGATTTTGTCGGTTCATCGGGCATAGGATTTTTTGTCGAAACAGTTCAAATCCTCAATGCCAAAAAAACGCAGATAAAACTTTCCAATGTTAAAAGCGAATTTTTAAGAGTCTTTAAATTGTACGATTTTAATGCTGAAGAATTAATTGAAGCGCAATTTGAAAACGATGAAACTGAAAATCTGCACCAAAAATTTAGCAACAAAAAGAAAACATACCAAGTCTAATTTTTAAAATTCAAGCAAGGCAAATTGCATGGATAAAAGAGCGGTATCAGGTGCTGCTCCATTTTTAAAAATGCGCAAATCATCAGAGAGTTCTAAATGAGAAAATCTATTTTCAAATGAACTCGAACTATCCGGATAATAGTCCCCTTTTCCTTCAATTCCATAACCTCTTTTTTTCATTTCATAACTAAGCACGATATAACCGCCAAATAAAAGGCCTGCGTATAAACCCAGAGATGCACCTTTAGCAATGGATCTCCCATTTGCACCGAAAGCCAAACTCGCCGTTCCAAGCAATGCCCCTCCAACCACGCCATATCCGGCCATGGAACTTACCACTCTCAATCTTGAATCCATGGAAAAGGCATTTTGAGAAAAAGATAAAGTTAAAAATAGTGAAAAAATAAATAGATAACTTTGAATGATTTTAAAAATGTTTTTCATAAATTTAGGATAAGGGGAGATCATTTTTTTGGCAAAGCTTAACTTTTAAAAAGACGGGAATTTGCAACATTTCTGCTAAAAAATTGGCCGAATTTTTCAGTCTACTAAATTGACTTGGTCCCGGCATTTGCAAAGATTTAACTTCTACAATTGTCAGCGTCCATTCGCATTTAACCTTTTTTAAGTAGGCCACATCGATTTGACCAAGTCCCAAGTCGCGCAGAGTGAGTGGAGAAATCAAAACAGCGCTGTATTTTTTATGATAAAACAAACTTTCAGCAATTTCTCTTTCATGGCCCTGCAACATACTCCTTCACCCCTTTAAAAGTTTTTCGATGCCAGTTAGTCACACCATGCTCGATAATTGCTTGTAAATGATCGCGGGTCCCATAACCGGCATTTTTTTCAAATTTATATTGGGGAAATGAAAGTGCATATTGTTGCATGAGGTGATCGCGGTATTCTTTGGCAATGATCGAAGCAAGTCCAATTATTTTAGATTTCGAATCACCGCGAATAACAGTTTTGATAAATAATTGCGGGTGAGATTTCTTTATCATTCGATTGCCATCGATTAAGACATAAGCTTGCATTTCATGACACTTAAGATGCAATTGAAATAGGCTTTCTTCCATCGCTTGTAAGGCGGCATTTAAAATATTTATTTCATCAATTTTTACAGCATCAACTTCCGTCACTTCAAAAAAAATTTCGATATTAGGATGAATCAAAAATTGGCCGCATTTTTGTTGTGGGGAAATACCAAGCTCTTCGCAAATTTTTATTCTGGCGGATGCTTTTAATTTTTTTGAATCATCTATTCCTCGCGAAGCAAACCACTGCTCGATATAAGCGCACGCTTCATCAAATTTAAACCTAGCAGTGGTCTTAATTTTCATTCCTAGGCTGCAGGCAACCACCGGCCCACACAATGGACCTCTACCGACTTCATCCACACCGATAAATAAACACTGCTCGGTGGAATTATTTTTTTGTATTTCTATTTGAAACAACTCAGCTTCAAACATTAAATTTTTTTTAGGCATAAAAAAACCCCTTCTTTTAGGCCTTAAATATTTTTAAGGTTTGGAAGAAGGGGTTATTATAATAGATCAAAGAATCAATATACAAATTAAAAACTTAAAAGACCTATCTATCGTAATCGATCGCAACGCGAGCAGATTTACCAGATCTTTCTCTTAAGTAATAAAGTTTTGCTTTTCTTGCTTTACCACGTTGAACGATTTCAATTTTATCAACGTTTGGCGAGTGAAATGGAAAAACTCTTTCAACGCCAGTTCCATTAGAAACTTTTCTTACACGGAAGTGACCATTGACTCTTCCTTTTTCTTTGAAACCAATACAAACACCTTCAAAAATTTGAATTCTTGATTTTGTACCTTCAACAATTTTAGTGTGAACTGCAATTGTATCCCCTGATTTAAAATCAGGAAATTCTTTAACTTTTGGGTTTTCATGGAGACTGTTTACTAAATCGATTAAGTTCATACGAACTCCTTTACTATTTTTGACCTTTCCAGAGGACCACCGACATGGTGTTCATTAAAAATGTCGTTATCAATTTTTTAAGCACCAAATAAACGATCGAGATAAATGGCCACCGCCGATCTTACCGATAAATGGTTGTAATCCTGATCAACTTTCGAAACAATGGGCGACAAAAAGAAGTCAGCTTGATTTAACACTTCTTCGTGCAAACCCCATCCAGTTCCAAACAGCAACAGGCATGGAATATTCTCTTCTTTTATTTTCTTTGTCAATTCAAGAGCAGTGCCGCTGAACTTTTTAAAATTGGCCCCTGTAACCACCACGAGAGGTCTCTTCCCTTCGATTTGTTCAATATGAGCAATAGCTTTTTCAACAGATTCTATCGTCAGTGCACGCTTTAAAGCTTCACTTCGATCCGGATTATAACTATTGGCCTTATCTTCTTCCCAATGTCCTAAAATCTCATCGACCAGTTTTTTTTGAAGTTCGAGTGGAGTGATTATAAAATACTTTTTAATTCCAAAAGTACGGGAGCTTCTCGAGATATCGTGAATATCTAAATTGGTGACAGAAGTCGTTACTTTTTCACCAACTTTATTGCGAATAGGAGAATGCACAAGTCCTAAATAATAATTCATGATGACCTCAATATTTTAATCTTTGGAGAGCAAGTCAGGGCGATGTTTTGCCGTGATTCTCAACTGCTCTTGCAAGCGATATTCTTTTATTTTTAAATGGTGCCCCGAAAGTAAAACCTCCGGCACTGAAATTCCTTCAAATTCTTTTGGGCGGGTGTATTGAGGGTGCTCTAAAAGGTTTCCTTCAAAGCTTTCTGTTTCAAGACTTTGGGCGTTTTTAAGTGCACCCGATAAAAATCTTATCGTCGAATCAATAATGGCCATGGCCGCAATTTCGCCACCTGTTAAGATATAATCTCCAATGGAATATTCTAAGTCGACATAGCGTTCAATAAATCGCTCATCAATGCCTTCATATCTCCCACAAAGAAAAACTAAATCCTTATCGGACTTTGCTAAGTGCTTCGCCTGCCTATGACTCCAAACCACTCCGCGAGGATTCATATAGATCACTTGCACTTTTTCTTTAAGTTCCTCGCGCGAAAGCTCATGACCATAAAAAGGTGCGACACCTTCCATTAAGGCTTTTTTAAGAACATCCGCTCGCATCACCATGCCTGCACCTCCACCAAAAGGCGAGTCATCGACGCCTTTATAATCATTCAATGTGTGATGTCTTAATTGAACAGTCTTAATTTCAATCGGCTCTCCGCGTTCCCCTCGAAAGAGTTGTCCGGCAATTCCACAATGAACAAGCGGTTCAAAATATTCTGGAAATAAGGTGATAATCCAAATGCGCTTCATTTAATGTTCTTACCTTTTACTTTTAAATTACTCAACAATCTGAGGCAGGTGAACATAAATTTTAGAATCTTCCAAGGAAACTTCTTCAATAAATTGATCAATATATAAAATTTCTATTATCTCTCGCGAAGCAAGCTTAATCACGAGCACGACTTGTACAGATGTCTCATAAAAATCAATCACTCGACCAATTGATTTTTGGTTTGAAGCATCGATCACTTCTAAATCGATGAGATCGCTTAAATACACTTCATCATCATTTAATTCTGGCAAATCATCTTCACAAACATAGACATCAAATGGAACCAATGCTTCAACAGCATTGCGATCTAAAACATCTTCTAATTTTACAATTGTTTTATTGCCATATCGAATATCGGTGATTTTTTTAGCGATTAAATTTTTATCATCATTTTTTAATTCGGCCAAAGTTTCATTTTTATTTTGCTTTTGAATATAAATCGTTGAACCTTTTTCAAGGAATCGACTTTCTTCATTAAGCAAACGAAAAGAAAACTCGCCTTTAATTCCATGCGGAAGTGTACAATGTGCAAAAAGAATATATTGATTATTTTTCGTCATAAACAAGCAAAAAAAAACCCCGAAAAAATCGGGGTTTTTAAATAAAGAGGGTGCATCGACCTATTTTCACACCAAATTTCTCTGGCACTACCTTCGGCGCTGAAGAGCTTAACTTCCGAGTTCGGGATGGG
>Ga0255184_1000048_pt1 | contig 46461 bp, 42 predicted proteins | sample Miss_Cont_RepA_0_FD_189954 | JGI IMG/M metagenome (GOLD analysis project Ga0255184, IMG submission 189954) | Freshwater microbial communities from Mississippi River, Louisiana, United States - Miss_Cont_RepA_0h | ecosystem: Environmental > Aquatic > Freshwater > River | place: USA: Louisiana...
GTACGATTGTGAAAGCCTAAAATCTAATGTGTTCTGATAATTGTTAATCTCTGTATTTTTCCTGATGACACGATTGAGTAATGTTAATGTAACTAAATGACGATCATAAATCCGATCATAATAATCATATTGTACACCATAAACATCGTTGATATCCGCATCAGATAAATTGTTGCGCGAAGAATAGGGTTTTTCACCATGGGCAATATTTCCAAAAAATGGATGCGCTTCTTGTTCTACCCAGGGAATATTTGAGTAGGTAATTTCAGGAATAAATTCATGTTTATATTTATATATTGAATCGTTGTTATCGTAAATTTTGTAGAGTCTACTGCGAGATGCAATATCAAATTTAACGTATTGTCGTGTGTTATATCGACTGCTACCCTCATCGAAAAAGTAATTTGTTAAATTATAAGAAGCTTTAGGTAAAATGGTGACTGCTTCACCTGGAGTAAAAGCTTTAGTTGTTATGTTGAATTGTGAGTTGATACGACGACCTGTTCGCAATATATCATTTGTCTCGTTGTATACACCATCTGAAATGGGATGACACGCACGCATCGTGCCATCAGCTATGTGATCGCAACTTGGATCGTTCGCATCATTTGTAACGTATTTTTGTTTGCCATTAGTTGATATATCGTCCCACTTTTTTTCACGATAAAATGAATCAAACTGAATTGCTGTCGATGCAAAAAATGGAGTGTCAGCAATTTGATAAAGAGTGCTATCAAACTTTACTTCAGGTAATTTGTGTATAGCAGAGTCATTCGACGCTGCAGGGTTGCTTTCTAATAAGTGTTTATAATAATAAGCGTTAAATTGAGTAGTAGTGTGTTTCGATGAGTGATTCAACATTAGCCCATTTTCGAGTCCGCCATCTGCATAATTTTTAAATTCATCATAAAATTCTTTTGGATATTGTAGGTCGCTAATTAAATTAATCTTTAATCGAGCGTTAATATCAGGTTTGAATTCATGTTGTGCATAACCTTGAATTGACCAGCGGCGAAATGAAGTATTTTGTTCGTTTGGATTGCGGTAAATGTTGAGTAATTTACTCGATGCAAAAACTTTATCATTAAAATTTGAAAAACTGAATTGACCAAAAGAATAGTCAGTCAGTGCATATCTATATTCTATAATTTCTTTAAGTCCACCTAATTCATAATTTTTGAATGTAATGGTCGCATCATCAGATGGTGATATTGCCCAGAAAAAGCTTTGAGAAAAAATAAGGTTTCTATTGGGGATGTAACCAAATTCTGGAGGTAAAAAACCAGTTTGTCTTTCGTTTTTAAGTGGAATGATAAGATAAGGTAACCAAAGTATAGGAACACCGCTAATTTCTAAAAAAGTATTTTTTAGAAAAGCATAACCTCCTAACTCAGCTTTAATTTGATGGCTATTAAAACTCCAAGTAGAAGGACAGTTTGTGCAAGTTGTATAATTTGCATCTACAACATAAAAATTTTGTGGGCCTCGCTGTTCGATCAATGCCCCTTGAAAGCGAACATTGTTTGATTTTACATATCCATTAATAATTAATGCTTGATTTGATAAATAGTCTAAATCAATTTCATCGCCACCAATTTCATAATCCAATGATTGAATATGAACATTGCCTTTGAGATGGGCTTTCTTTTTACGGACATTAATTTCAACAGCATCTGCTTTAAAATGCTGTTGCTGGTAAATAATTTGTACATTGCCTTCAAGTAAAACAATATTTTTTTCGTTATCACGAATAAGAGAATTGGCAGTGATCGTAAAACCACTTATGCGAGCAGTGGTCATAGGAATGATGGCCTGTTGTGTTTGTTCTATTTTGTCTTGTGCATAACTTGTTTTGCTCAGTAGAAGAATGAACATGATTAAAATCAAAAGACAGCATTGATTGTCAGCACGATTGAGGTTCGAATGTTCAAATTTGATATTTGTTATGTTGAATAAACTCACAGGTTAATAGTCTAGAAAAAAAGGGTGGCGTTGTCACTTTAAGACTGAAGTCTATTCATTTTTTTTAAATGTTTATCGATATGCTTTTATCGAGGTGATCATGGATGCAAAGTTTTATGAAATTGGTGAAGTAACGATAGTAGAAGTGAGCGGAAGAATTGAACCCGATCAAAATAAGCCATTTAGAGATGTGTGTGAGCGTAAACTTAAAGATCGCAAGGTTGTTTTTTGTTTAGATCGCTTGTCTTTTACAGCATCCGCTAATATTACGACATTTTTTGAATCAATATCAACAATACCACAAGCTAAAGTCGTAGGTCTCAAGCAAGATTTTTATAGATTGCTCGAACTCAAGGGTATTTCGATGCAAACATTTGAAACGATTTCAGATGCAATTAACCCTGAAAATCTTTTAAATTTAAAGAAAGATTAGTATTTAATTTTTCGAACATTTTCAATCTCAGTGAAAGTGTTTCTAATTCATTAAGCTTAGTGTTTAACTGCACTCGTGTAGAATCTAGCACTGATTGAAGTTGTTCGTTACTTGTAACAAGCTTGTTATTTTCAAGTTTTAAATCGTTTTCATTCGACTTCATTAGCATGATCTCTTCCTCTAGTTCATGTACCTTCAATTTTAGAGTATGAATGCTTTGAAGTTGATCATCGTGTGAACGTTTAAACCGAATGAGTTCGTTCTCAATAAAATGTTTGGTCTCTAATTGCTTCTTTAGTTTTAAGTTTTCATTTTGTAAATCTAGTGTTTTTTCCTGCTCTGCTACGATTTCTTTTGAAAGAAAATGGATTTGTTCTTCGTATCCTTGAATAAGCATATTTTTTTCACGATTATTTTGCAGTGTTGTTGATTCGAATTTGCTTTTTTGGCTTTCAATTTCATTTTCTAAATTACGAATCATGTTTTCGTTACTATTGATTATTTTAACTTGCTGTGTTGCAAGCATATTAAGTTCACTGATTTTTTGTTTTAAATTTTCAACATATGGTTTGATAACATTCTTAATTTTTAGGTGAAATTTGGTTAATCGATTGAGATCAATTTTTTGTGTTTCTATAAGCTTAAGAGAAGCTTCATTTTGATAAGTTAACTTATCGACTTCGATTTCAAGTTCATTACTGTAAGAAAGTAATTTTTTATTTTTCTCAGTGACTAGATCAGACTTTTCGGCGAGCTCTTTATTTTCGAAAAATAACGAGTTTTTTTCTTGAATTAATTTTTGGTTTTCTGCTTCATAGATAACCATCTTTTTATAATTTACTTTAAGTCTATTTTGAAGATCTTCTATTTGTTGAGTTAAATCTTCAACAACCAGTGAGTTTTGTGAAACGCCTTGTGAGTGTGATGCAGATAGAGTTGGTCTGAACTTAGGTGGTGTTGAAGTTGTTTTTTGAATCGAATGACGAGACTCTTCCGAATCACCAGGTAAAATTTCAAGGTGCTTTAATTCAAAATCCATAAGACTTCCTCCTGAAGTAATACTTCAATAAAGTGTCTCATAACTGGACTAGACTTTAAAGGTATCCAATTTCTTATGTAACAAAACTAGACCTAAATCTTGTTTTTTTGGGGTTAAAAAATTGAACGATCAATCTAGATTTTGGTCGACTAAGCCGATAAGTAGCTTATATGGCGGCTTTACCACTCAGAGATAAACGAGCACTAAATGATCTTGATATTACCGATTTAGGATCGCCAGATACAGTACGTTTCAATGTACTTACTTTTGTAGTTAATGAAGAGTATGAACGTGCAGTGCATTATTTAAAGGACTATCTTGAAAGAGATTCTGATTATCCTAATTATAGAGACAGGATTGAGAGATATATACATCATGCAGTTGATTTAGTTTTTGCAATTAAAAACAAAAGAAACTTTCCTGGTATGGCCTTATTGGGTAAGTCTAAACAGAATGAATTAAGAGAAAAATATAGAGATCATTTTCACGAACTTAAAAATGTTATGAAAAAAATTGAAACATGCCAGGAAGAACTACGCTTAAATGATATTAAATCGACAACAATGTTGGTTAGATCATTTTGGTTAGCCGTTGTTGCAGTATTTATATCCGCTTTAGCAATTGAAATGTATCAAGGTTTAAGCGTGACAATCTATGTTGTCTTTGAAGAGTATGTAAACAAAGGCATAGACTGGGTTTTCACGCTGATGAAATAAAGTCTTTTGATTATTACTCCAGTGTTTTCAATGCTCCATTTAAGACATCAATATATTGTCCATAATCTAGTCTTTTGCCGTTAAGAAAAATTGATGGTGTACCGGAAATTTTAGCAGCTTCTCCTTCGAGACTTGTTTTTTTGATGAGCTCAAATGTTTCTGCTGATGTTGCACAGGATTTGATTTCTGAGCCATTTAAACCGTAGAGATTTGAAACTTCTTCTAATGAAGTCGTTAAGTCAGAAGTAAAACTCAAATTTTCTTGATTCTCGAAAATCCAATAATACATCTCCCAACCTTTTTGGTATATTCTTTCAGCGCAGAGAACCCATCCCGCTAATTCGCAACGAGATCCATCTCCTTTATTAGGAATACTTGGGTTGCAAGTACCATCTAGTGGGTATGGTTTGAATACAAATTTTATATTGTTTTTTGAAGATAGAAATAACTTAAAGGTTTGAGCTGCACTTTTACAGTGTGGACATTTAAAATCTGCAAATTCGACTAATGTAGCCTTTGGCTCAATCTTGGATGTTTTTATTAAACCCAATTTTTCGTCAAAGTTAATTTGAGGGCTATTTTGCCACGCGTAAACTTTTTCAGGAACCATTTTAGCTAAAGCTGAAAGTCCAAAGTTATCACTTATTGAGCCAGAAATAAACCAAGCTAGTACTGGTATAAACGTTAAACTTACAAGGAAGCTTTTTTCTTCGCTCAATTGGCTAATATCGATTTTTGAGTTTTTAAATTCTGAAAAAGCTAAATATGTTATAAAAAATGAAAATATGTACGACAGAATGCAAAATGGACAATAAACTTTTAAAATCAAAGATGATATTGCTAGTAATACGACTGATACGACACTCGATAAAGTCGTTATAGCTTTGTAAAGAAAAGAAAATGCCGGAGTTTCATCAGACCATCCAAACTTGATAAAGAGAGTTGCTCCTAGCATAATCAATGAGTAACTAAATCCGATGACAGCAATAGGTATATTTAAAACTTCAGAATATTTACTTAGCGCGGCTGTGTCACAGTTCAATGTTGAGTTAATGTGACATAATGATGAACCGCTTAACCCCATCTTGGTCATATAATGATGGTATGTTAGATAAGCAAATACAAGTAATAATCCGAGGAACGAGAAAATAAGTAAGTTAATTTTTTTTGTCATCTTTATATAATTTGATGAATAATGATTGAAATCAAGCAGTGATTTACTAAAATAATGCGATGACTCCAATAGAATTGCTTAAGATTAAACAGAATTACTACCAAAACATTCGAGAACGCGTTGAGGGGATCTTAAATGTTCAATCCAAGCAAATAAAGAAGTATCAATTGGATTATGAAGCAGAAATCAAAAAGACCAAGTGGTCTATTGGTCAAAAAAAAGATTTTTTTAAATCGATCAGTGAACATAACGTTATCCTGACAGGTGATTTTCATGCTCATATTCAAACGACAAAAGCTATTTTAAGACTTGCTCGTCATATTGGTTCAGAAAAGTTAGTCATCGGCCTTGAATCAATATTTGTTGAACATCAAGTAAGTCTTGATGAATACATGGCTGGTCAGTTGACGGATCAAGATTTTCTTAAAAAAATTGAGTGGGCTAAAAATTGGGGTTTCCCTTGGGAATATACCAAAACATTATTGAAGTGGGCTATTCAAAATAAAGTTCCTGTTGTTGGGCTGAATAAAATTTCAATTAAAAATTTAGCTGATCGGGACAAATTTAGTGCGCAGATGATTTCGCAAACGCTCAAGCGCTATCCTGATCGAAAAATGATCGTGCAGTATGGCGAATTTCACTTATCGCAAGGTCATTTACCGCAGAAAATACAAAAAATTAGCAACTCAATGAATGTTTCGCTTAAAGTTCTTGTTGTTATGCAAAGTCCGGAAAAAGTATTTTTTGATCTTATGAGAAAGGGGAAAGATCCTGCAGTCATTGATTTTGTTAAAAATAATAAGAGCCGTTGGGCAATGATGTCGGTTGTTCCGTGGGTTAAATGGCAGGATTACCTTTTATTTTTAGAATCTGGTTTTGATCGTCGTATTAAAGTTGATGACTCTGATTTCACTGATCATGTTCATCAAGCCGTTTTGGTTTTAAAAAATGTTTTAAAGTTGAACACACTTAATGCTGAGGATTTTGCAGTCTATGGAGTAAATGATGAAACCTTGTTTGATAAAATCGAGAGTTTGGATAAAAACTTAAGAAAACACTATCGCGATCTTATTCTTAATGGTCAGTCATTTTATTGCCCTGAGGGGGATTTTGGTTTTGTTGCGAGGCCAACATTAAACCAAATATCTAAATTGTCCGCGCAATTAGTTTTGTTTAAATTAAATGTTTATCGAAAAACTATGATCGATGGTCAAAAGAAATTTTTATCTCTTATTTGGCTGGAAGCATTGACATATTTTTTAGTCAAATTAATAAATCCGAAGAAAAAAACTGATACATTTGAGGATATACGTTTAGCTTTACGTAACGAAAATTTTACTGATAAAGGTAAAGAAGCATTGACTTTGGCTTTAGAACAAAAAATGAATGAAGTAAGATACGCCTCGTTGCAAGATATTAGAGGTTTTGATCGTCGTTATAAACTTATTCGTAATAAAAAAAGTTTTTTTGTTTCTTCTCAGATTCTTGGGGGAATTATGGGTGAGAAGATATATTACGCTTATAAGCGTAAACATTTAGATTGGTCTAGACAAAAAAACTTTTTACTGCGCGATCTCTATAGCGAACTATTTATTAAAGCATATTATGAATCTGTTGAAATTATTGATTCTTGGCCAGCATCGTTTCGTAGTAAATTTGATAGATTTTAACTTTTTGCAACCTTATCTTTAAACTCTTTTCCGGGTTTAAATCGTGGAACAGAACATTCGGGTATTTTGTGTGTTTCACCGGTTTTTGGATTTCGACCTGTTTTAGCTTTACGTGACTGTTTAAGAAATGAACCAAAACCTACAATTTTCACTTCTTCACCAGCTGATACAGTTCTTTGAATAATATGTAATAGTTCGTTAATTGTTGTTTCAGTTTGAGACTTTGTTAATTTTGTTTTAAGCGATACCGCTGTGATGAGCTCTGATTTATTCATGTGGTCCTTCTGTTTAATCTCCAAGATTATTAGAACTAGTTTGCTTAGTGTGATAAGTCTATTATTTTTCAAAATAATGACTTTCAAACTTAACTTTCGTCCAATGCTGGCCGAAAGGATGGTATGCAAAGAAGTTATCAATATTTATTTCTATGTCTTTCGTTATTCGTTGTAATGTATTCATTTTTCTTTTCTTTTGATATTTATATCAAAGGGTCGGATTTCGATAAAAAGCACATTCATTTTTTAAATGCAAAACTTGAACAAGTAAAGTTTGAAAAAGAATTGGTTGCTCAGGGAATTACTGAAGGCAATGCTCGGAGTATCGCTTCGATTTCAATGAGTTCAAATTTGCAGTACAAACCACTAAAGGAAAGACCCGTTGAATTTTCTGAGTTCTACTTTATACGAATTCAAGATTTAAAAAATCAAGAAAAATACGACGCTGCTTTGAAAATGATTGCAGAAGTTAAAGAAAAATCTACTTCTATCGAATACCTATCGCGTGCAGATTATGAATTTTTAAGTATTAAGTGTAATCAATCAAAAATAAATGATATTTGTATCGAGCGGGTCGACCAAATGGTTTCTCAATATCCTTACTCAGAGTGGACGGGATTAGCGCTTTTGTGGTTATCGGATGTTTACGCTAAAGTGAATCGAATTGAAGATTCAAGAAAATTAGTTAATATTCTAAAAAAAGATTTTTCTGATAGCAAAAAAATATCCAAGTATCTCGATTCTCACTTAAAAACGGAGTAACTTGATATGAGTGATGTGACATTTAGGTTATTGTTGTTTTTGATCTTTTTGAGCTTAGATGCGTATGCTAGCGAAGATAACCATTCTGCTAATATTGAAAACTCTCATTCTCGTGCAGCTGAAAATAAATCTGTTAAGACTCAAAATGTAAAATTTGACGAGGACAATGTTGTAACCATGCCACTTGGATGTTTAAAAAATTCGTCTTATCCGTGCGTGTTTAAAAGTTTGAATAGACAACACATGCAAATTCAGGATGTTAAACTGACACTTTTGTCTGGTAGTGTAGTAAAATTAGTTCGTGTTGATCCTAGACCTGTTTTCGAACCTCTTGTGGGTGGTTTTGTTGTTGATCAAGCAAAAGATAAGGTTTTTGTTAAAACTTATGAGTTAACTCAATTTCCTTCGTACGCAACAAAGACTAAAGACCAGGTTGAGGTGATCGATGGAAAGGATTTTTACTTAATTAAATTTAAAAATGAAGATTCTGAAAAAGTCTTATTAGATAAAGAAGATTTTGTGAAAAAAATAGCTCAGTTTTTTACAAACAAACAACATCTGCGAATAAAACTTAAAGAGATTTCAATTGTTTACGAAAAAAGCTTTAGAAACGACTTGGCTGTTCAGAAAAAGATTATTGCACGTAAACTTGCTTCAATTGAAGAGGAAAAAAAGGCTCAAGAAGACAAAAGGAAAGAAATTGAAGAAAAAAGAAAAAAAGAACAGAAGTATTTTTTTCAGAGGACTTTTGAAAGATAGTTGCTTAAGCTTATAAAATGTTAGCAAATCGTCGAGCCAAAATAGTAGCCACAATGGGTCCAGCGACCCAGTCTCCTGAAAACATTGAAAAAGCCATCTTGGCAGGAATGAATGTCGCAAGACTTAATTTCAGTCACGGCACCCATGAGGATCATTTAAAAGTAATCAAATCTATTCGTGAAATATCACAAAGATTAAAAGCTCCGGTCACAATTTTACAAGATTTGCAGGGGCCGAAAGTTAGGGTTGGTTTGTTTGAGAAAGGCTCTATACAGTTGACTCCAGGACAAACAGTACGAGTGACAATTGAAGATATTGTTGGAACTGATGGACTTATTCCGAGTGATTTTAAAGAGTTATGCAAGGCTGCTAAACCTGGACATAAAATTTTATTAGACGATGGGCTTATCGAACTTCAAGTTTTACAAGTTGGCGATAAAGCTCTTGAAGCAAAAGTTATTTATGGTGGGACACTTAAAAATCGAAAAGGTATGAACCTTCCAGGAGTTATGCTGCCTGTCGATGCTATGACTGAAAAAGATTTCAGAGATCTTGAATTCGGATTAAAAAACAATGTTGATTTTGTAGCACTGAGTTTTGTGCGTTTTGGAAAAGATATTCGTCAGTTGAGAGAAATTATTGACCAGCATAAATCACCCGCAAAGATTGTGGCTAAGATTGAAATGCTAGAAGCTTTAGAAAACTTAGAAGAAATAGTACGCTTAAGTGATGTAGTGATGGTTGCACGTGGTGATTTAGCTGTTGAAGTAGGACAAAGTCGATTGCCGAGTAGTCAAAAAAGAATTATTTCTCTTTGTAATCAATTTGGTAAACCAGTAATTACGGCAACACAAATGTTAGATTCAATGGTTGAGAATCCGCGTCCAACACGCGCTGAAATAACCGATGTTGCTAATGCTGTTTTGGATGGTACTGATGCTCTTATGTTATCCGCAGAAAGTGCAAGTGGTAAGTATCCATTTAAAGCCATTAGAACGATGCACGAAATTATACTTGAAGTTGAAAAAAACGAAGAGAATTACTATAAAATCTCACTTGAGAATGAGCTTTTAAGTACTCCTGCTGCGATTGCAGCTAGTTCTGCATTAAGCGCATTAAAATTAAATGCATCAGCCATTGTCTGTTTAACAACCTCCGGTCGAACAGCGCAAATTATTTCGAGCTTTCGTCCAAAAGCGCAAATAATTGCTGTTACTGAGGAAATCGAAGTCTTAAATCGTTTGGAAATCATATGGGGGCTGCAAACGCTTGCTTTGAGGCCGTATCATTCGTTTAAAGATGTTATTTCACAAGTTGAAAAACTTATTATTGAAAATGGATTAGGTAAAACAGGAGATCGAGTTATTTTCACTTTAGGGCAACCAGTATCAGAAAAAGGAAAGACTAACTCACTCCATGTTCACACGCTTGGTGGTGAAGATTATCGTAAAATTGATCCAGATTTTTTACCACTTCGATTTGCCCCTGAAAAGGATGTATAATTTGTTCTCTGTAAGATAACAAATTATATAATGTATTGGGTGTATTGATTATTGACAATAGGACTGGTTTTTTTACAAATTCAATTTCATTTTAATTATTTTAATTTATAAATTTCTGTTTAATTTAAAAATCATGTACTTTATTCTCATAAATTTAAAGTTACAGGAGAAATTTATGAATTTAAAAAAATATCTACTAGGTTTTTCTTTCGTCATCGTTGCAAGTTCAAATTTACAAGCCGAGGTTATGACAGACTCACATCAAGACACAGATAAAAAAGTGCGTTCATTGCAAGGATTTTACAAGTCGAATGAAAGTGGAGGTTGTCCACGTGATTTAGCCGTTAGTCAATATGGTGATAATCAAATGATGATTCTTGTGAACGATTTTAGTGATGAGCCACTATTTAACTTTAGAGGGTATTTCGAAAACTCTCAAGTTAATCAATCATCAACAACAAAGCCCGTTCGCGACCCTTTAGCTGGCTTTTTTGCTGGTTGGCAGACTGTTCAAGTTGTTCTTCAAAATGAAACACTGACATTCATGCAACAAGAGCGCAGTGTTATAGGCACCCTAAGTTACCAAATGATTATTTCGATTAAACCAGTTGGTGAGAGTAAAATTTTGGCTCGTTTAGCTCGAAAGAATTCAGCTTTTTCGGCTGAAAACGAAGTTATATGTCAATTTGATTTAGAAAAATAATTTGTCTTGATAAAGATGTGGGATTGAAATTATCCCACATCCATTTTTTTACAATCTGGGGCAATTATCATTTTGCCTTCAGTAGCTTTTAAAACAGCTTCAGGAGTCATGTCCGGAGCATACTCGCGTAAGACGAAACCATTTGCTGTGACATCAATAACACCAAAATCAGATACAATTTTTTTGATACACTTAACGCCAGTTAGAGGCAAAGTGCACTTCGTTCGAAGTTTAGAGTTGCCTTCTTTGTCTGCGTGTTGCATGGCTACGATAACGTTTTTAGCGCCTGCAACAAGGTCCATAGCTCCGCCCATGCCTTTGATCATTTTCCCAGGGACCATCCAGTTTGCGATACTACCGGTTTCGTCAACTTCCATAGCGCCAAGCACGGTTAAATCAATATGACCACCGCGGATCATTGCGAAGCTATCCGCTGATGAAAAAAAGCTAGCACCTTTTTGTGCGGTAATAGTCTGCTTTCCTGCATTGATCAGATCGGCATCTTCTTGCCCCTCAAAGGGGAATGGTCCCATGCCGAGTAATCCATTTTCGCTTTGTAACATAACAGTTTTTGATGGCGGAATGTAATTTGCGACAAGTGTTGGAATACCAATCCCTAGATTAACTGTGTATCCATCTTGAATTTCTTGAGCAATTCTTTTGGCAATCTGTTCTCTTGTTAATGGCATATAACCTACTTTTTCTGAACTGTTCTTTGTTCAATACGCTTTTGATAATTTTGCCCTTGGAAAATACGTTGAACATAAACACCCGGAGTATGAATTTGATCAGGATCAAGTTCGCCAACTTCAACGAGTTCTTCAACTTCAGCAATTGTAATTTGACCTGCGGTTGCAATCATGGGGTTAAAATTACGAGCTGTTTTTCTAAAAATGAGATTGCCGAATTTATCGCCTTTCCAAGCTTTAACAAAGGCAAAATCACCAGTGATGGCTCTTTCAAGGATAAATGTTCGTCCATTAAATTCTCGAGATTCTTTACCTTCAGCGATTTTTGTCCCAACACCCGTTGGTGTATAAAAAGCTGGAATACCAGCGCCACCAGCACGAAGTCTTTCGGCTAATGTGCCTTGTGGGCAAAACTCAAGCTCAAGCTCGCCAGACATAAATTGCTTTTCAAAAGTAGCATTTTCACCAACATAACTTGAAATCATTTTTTTAATCTGACGAGTTTGTAAAAGCAAACCTAAACCGAATTCATCAACTCCGGCATTATTGCTCACACAAGTAAGTCCTTTAACGCCAGACTCTTTGAGTGCTTGAATGCAATTTTCAGGTATTCCGCATAATCCAAAACCACCCACTAAAAATGTCATGTTGTCTTTGACACCGTGAATGGCTTCAGCAGCATTTTTATAAACTTTTGAAGCCATAATGTTCCTAAAAATTAATTATATTTTTCAACAATAACTGAAACTGCTTCGCCACCACCGATACACAGTGTCGCAAGACCGCGTTTAGCATTGCGCGTATGTAATGAGTGAACAAGTGTAGTGAAAATACGAGCACCAGACGCGCCAATTGGGTGACCAATAGCAATTGCACCACCATGGACATTGATTTTTTCCATAGGAATTTCAAGTGATTTTTGTGCAGCCATCGTGACGTTAGCAAATGCTTCGTTAATTTCATATAAATCGATGTCATTGGCGTTAAGTGAAGCTAATTGAAGAGATTTTTTAATGGCGCCAACCGGAGCAGTTGTAAAGTATTTTGGATCGTGTGCAAACGTAGCTTGCGACACAATTGTAGCAAGTGGATTTAAGCCGCGTTTTTTAGCTTCTGATTCAGTCATGAGAACAACTGCAGCAGCGCCATCATTAATTTTTGAAGCATTAGCAGCAGTGATTGTGCCATCTTTTTCAAATGCAGGTTTTAATCCTGGCATTTTATCAAACATGGCTTTGCCGGGCTCTTCGTCAACGTTAACAGTTACGTTGCCTTTTTTGCCTTCGATAACAACATCAGCGATTTCGTTTTTAAATACACCAGATGTAATAGCGGCTTGAGCTTTTTTATATGATTCAATTGCGAATTGATCTTGAGCTTCGCGAGTGAAGCTATATTCACGAGAGCAAATTTCAGCAGCATTTCCCATGTGGAAATTATTGTATGGATCCCAAAGACCATCTTTAATCATAGAGTCGATCATTTGAACAGAACCCATGCGGTAGCCGCCACGAGAATTTTCTAATAAATGTGGAGCCAGAGACATATTTTCTTGTCCACCAGCAACAACAACTTGCGAGTGACCTAAACGTAATGAGTCAGCGCCAAGCATGATTGATTTTAGGCCCGATCCACAAACTTTATTGATGGTTAAGCAAACAGCTCCATTATGAATTCCAGAATAGATCGCAGCTTGACGGGCAGGGGCTTGACCAACACCAGCCGTTAAAACTTCACCCATAATAACTTCTGAAACATCGGTTGTTTTAACTTGGGCCTTTTCTAACGCAGATTTAATTGCAATAGCTCCAAGTTTAGGGGCTGGTAAGCTTGCAAGTTGACCCTGAAAACTTCCAACAGCTGTTCTTTGAGCTGATACAATAACGATTTTTTCCATAATAATTCTCCTTTAAAAAAATAATCAAATCATAAAAAATACTTTATCAAAATGACTAGAGCAAAAACATTAACACGAACTTAAAAAGATTCAACGAAAGCAGTTGACAGGCATAGAATTATGTCGCAACGCTATTTTAGTATGACAAAAGTAAAATCAAAAGTTCAGTCTAAAATTCAAGCAAAAACACCGGTGAAAGCTTCAAAAGCATCTAAAGTGGTTACAAAAACAGCTGTTAAAGCTAAACCTACTGCGGCAAAGTCGGCTGTTAAAGCTAAAGTGCAAGTTAAAACAACAGCTAAGGTTGTCGTTAAGACAGCAACTAAAACAACAGCTAAGGTTGAAACCAAAGCGGTTGCGGCAAAAGTTGTTAAAAAAGAAACTAAAGTTTTAGTTAAAAAAACAGCAATACCAGTTAAAGAAACTAAAAAAGTTGAAGTTAGAAAGGTCGAAACTAAGACACCTGTAAAACCAGTTGTTGAATCTAAGCCAGCCTCAAAAGCTGAAAAAACAAAGCCATCTAAAGTTAAGAAAAATGATAAAAAAGATGATTTTGAAGATGATTTAACGTTAGACGATGATTTTGGTGATTCTGAAATTTCTGATTACGAAGACGATTTAAAAAGCGTTGAAGAAATGGACGAAGAAGATTTCACAGATCTGTCTGATGATGAAGAGGAAGATCAAAAATCTGAAGAAGTTTATTTAACAGATTCAGAAGGTCGCAGGCTCTGTCGTGTTCGTGATTGTGATCAGGTTGCAACTGTAGATGGTTATTGCCGTTATCATTATTTATTGCTTTGGAAGAAGATTCAAATTCGTAAATCAATTTTACAAGATGGTAAGCTTGAAAAATATATTGATGATCTAACATCACGCTATCCAGATAAATTCTTAGAAATGATTAAAAAAGATCTTAAATCGGAAAAAGATTTTTTATCTGTCATTCAAGAAATGGAAATTGATGAGTCAGCATTGAACGAAATGGATAACGGTGACGAAGAAACTCAATCATTTGCCGATGAAATTCGTGGTATAGGTGATGCGCCTTCATTAGATGATGATGGTGATTACTAGTTTTATATAATAATTTAGGCCCTCTTTCTGGGGGCTTTTTTTTTAGGTTTTTTTCATAATGAAATTGAGTTTTATTAATGTGACATTTTTAGTTATTTTGATGACGTATGCTTCATCTCTAACAACAAATGCTAATGAACAGTCTCGGACATTATGCAATTACGACAAGCAAAATTATGTGTTAACAGATAGTCGCGGATTTAAGACTCGAATTTATTTTGCAATTCATGCGCTGCCATCTTCAATATTTAAATTTTGGGAAGATATGGCAGAAGCTGTTGATAATAAAAATCAAAGTTTAGCAGTTGCTAGAAAATTACTAGCGATTAATAAAAAACAAAGCCCAGAAATGGTTCGTTTATCAAATGAATTACTAAGTCACCTTAGGGCAAAAAAAATAAGTTGGATCGGAGTTGAAGTTTCACAAAAACATCTTAATGCTATCGGTGTAATTGCAAGATGTAAATCTTCTGAAGCCAATGAGAAAATGTTCAAACAATATGGTCTTTCTGAAGCTGAAATTCAGCAGTTAATGGTTAATCTTGATGGTTCGAGTGTTTATGCTTATTGTCGGTGGGTTAATAGTTTTCCAGAGAAATCTTTATCAAAAGTTAATGATAATGCTCCATTCACGCGCGAACAAGCCATCGAGAATGTTAAATTGATAGGTATTGATAACGATAGATTTGAAGAATTAGATCAATTAAATAGTAAAATTAAAAAACAAGAAAATGAACTTGATAAGATATTGAATTCAAAAATGAGAAGAGTTAAAACTGATGAGTTAGATAAATTATATTTGAAAAAAGATGGTTTAATGGATAAAGAAATTGAAATAAGAGACCGGGGAATGAGTCGTGATATTTATTTATCCTCTAGTCAGTTTGGAAGTGTTTTTAAAACAGGTGTTGCAGTCATAGGAAGTTTCCATGAAATTGGTATGCGTGATATTTTAACTAATAACTGTAAGAATGGTGTGTTTTTAGAAAATGAAAACATTCAGCAGGCGTCACCTAAAGGTCAAAAACAGAAAAATAGCCGATAACTATTTATTTCTTGTTCATTAACGCTTCTGTCGTTTTTCGAAGGTTATCAGACAGTGTGCGCATCAGGATTTTAACCCATTCAGGTAGTTTTTCCATTTGATCAAGTAAATTAACATAAGGAAGAACAACGACCATACTGTCTTCAGCAGCCCGAAGTGTTGCCGAACGTGGTTTTAAATCAAATAAAGCCATTTCACCAATAAGTTGGCCTTGTTTAGCTTCGCTGATGATAACTGGATTTCCATCAACTTTTTTGATAATCTCGAAGCGACCTGTTTGAACGACATACATATTGTCCGGCATATCGCCTTCGTAAAATAAAATCGTATCTTTTGCAATGCTTCTGATTTCAGCCATAAAATCTCTCGTATTAAGAATATTATGAACTAAAAATAATTAGTGTAAATCATCTTTTTTCTTTTTTTTGAACATTTGCGGTTCTGAATGGATATGTTCTGAGACTTGTTCGGCGAATTGATCAAACTCGTCTTCGGTCGTGTCGAGAACATCTTCAGATTTTTCATCATCAGCGTTATGAATTACTTTTGATTCAGTATCTAGGCCTAGTAAGGCATCAGCTTGCGCCTCTAGATCTGGATTTTCAGTTGAGTGTTGTATCCAAACCTTTTTGCCACTAAAATCAACCTCTGCCCAAACATAAGGCAATTCAATATCTTGCTCATTTTCAAAGTATTCAGTCATAAGGGTGCCAATCGCGTCGACCATGAGTGAGATTTTGTCGAAAATAAGCTTTTCATTGCTTTCTGTTTGATTTTCGGGCAAATCAACAGAGGCTTCAAAGTTAAAACGTTTAAGTTCACCCTGAGTGTGTAGGCCGACTCGTAAAGCGATTTCCTTAGTGAAAATACGGCCATCGACAAAAACTTTAATTGAGTTTTCTAGATACTTTGCAAAGTTATGAGTAAATAAATCTTTAATTTGAGCAGAAAACTCTGCTGGAAAGGCTGTCCATTTTTGGCTAATTTTATAGCGTGGTTTCATTACATAACCTCTGACTAATCATTGACTGTTTGAAAGGGTTTTTTTATATCTCGTAGGTTCTTTTTTCACAACCAAAATAAGGTAAAAAATGGAAACAAATCAAAATTTACAAAACATGACAAAAGCAACTGAGCAAAACCCAGTTAATGCGAATTTGGACATTGAATCAGGAGTCGATTTAACAGCAGATCAGACGCCTGATAATCAACTACCTTATTGGCTACAATCTCAAGACTCATCGGAACAAAAAAAATATTTTAATCAAGATATTGGCAATGGGCGTGGAGTGTATATCTCGACATATGGCTGCCAAATGAATGTGAATGATACTGAGCGCATGCATTCGCTTTTAGAAATGGCTAATTTTACTCCTGTGCAAACGCCAGAAGAAGCTTCGTTAATTATCATTAATGCGTGCTCAGTTCGTGAAAAGCCAGTTCACAAAGTCTACTCTGAAGTCGGACGTTTTCGTAGAATGAAAGATAAAAATCCTGATCTTAAAATCGGAGTTGGTGGGTGTGTAGGGCAACAAGAAAAAGATAATCTTATCAAAAACCAGCCTTTGATTGATTTTGTCTTTGGAACTGATAATATCGATTCGCTTCCGAATTTAGTGAGTCAAGTTTATGAAAATAAAACTAAAGTTGTGAATGCTAAATTCGAACACCGTGCTCCTTATCATGTTGAAACCTTAGTTCGTAATCCGGGGGTGTCGACTTTTGTGAATATAACAAAAGGTTGCGATAATTTTTGCACGTTCTGTATAGTGCCCTACACTCGTGGGCGTGAAAAATCGCGCCCTATCTCTCACATTTTGATGGATATCAGAACTCTTATTCAACGTGGAGTTAAAGAAATCACATTGCTTGGTCAAAATGTAAATTCTTATAAATCAGAAGATGGTGCTGATTTTGCCGATTTACTTAAAAAAGTTGCGACTGAAACTGATATCGAACGTATTCGATACACAACATCGCATCCTAAAGATTTTAACGAAAAATTGATGCATGTGATGGCTGATCATCAAGATAAAATTTGTGAGTACGTGCACTTACCATTTCAGAGTGGAAATTCACGAATTTTAGAAAGAATGAATCGTGGATATACGCGAGAACAATATATAGATAAAATTAAACAAATGAAAAAGATTATTCCAAATTTGGTTTTGTCGACTGATATTATTGTTGGATTTCCTGGTGAAACTCATGAAGAGTTTATGGATACGGTCTCTATGGTTCAAGAAGTGGGTTATGAAACTATTTTTGCTTTTATGTATTCACCACGACCATTTACAAAAGCAGCTAAATTTGAAGATCAAGTTGATGATAAAACTAAAAATGAACGTTTAAATTATTTATTTGATGTTCATGATAAATTGGCGTTTGAAATCGTGCAAAGATATCAAGATCAAACACTTTATGTACTTGTTGAAAGTGTTAATGAACAAGGTAAAGCTTTTGGTCGCAGCACACAAAATAAATCAGTTTACTTTGTAGGCTCTAAAGAGCTTATCGGAAAAACCGTTCCGGTGAGAATTACAAGTTCGACTCCAAATGTTCTTCGTGGTGAGTTAGTTTTAAATTTGAATTAAGATATGGATTAAAAGCAACTGATGAAAACAGATTTTATTTTTGAAAAAAATCAGGACGATAAATTTAACTTTTCGGATCAAGATCTGATTGAGTTAAAAGCTTATGGTTTGTCATTAAACAATGATACAACTCGGCCTTTTCTGATTCTTAAGGATACGAGTGGTGAGTTTACATTACCTGTTGGTATCAGCCAAATTGAAGCAGGTGTAACACTTGCCCAGAACAATGCTCATCAGTTTAATTCGACACCACATACTTTTTTAGAAAAGTTACTTGTTTCTTTGGATATAATAGTTGAAAAGTGTGTTTTTTCTGAAATTATTGGACATCATCAGTTTGTTCGCCTTTTTATGAAAGGGCACCCTCAATATCAAAGCTTCAAAATTAGAGCAGATGAAGCGATGAGCTTATGTTTACATCTCAAAATACCTTTTTTTGCGACTAAGAATTTCATTCATAAATCTAAAGTGATGTCGACTAAATTAACTGAACAAGGATCAGATGTTTCATTTCAGCAGTTGGCGGCTCCTGGCAAAAGAGAACTTTTTCATTAAATAGGTATTTTATATGAAACATAATTCTTTGAGTTTAATATTAGCTCGTGGCAAAAGTCCAACTGTTGGCAGTGACGTTTTTATTGCTGACAATGCTCGAATCATTGGGGATGTGCAAATTTCTGATCGCTGTTCGATATGGTATAATGTCACAATACGTGGTGATGTTATGCCTATTAAAATCGGCAGTGAAACAAATATTCAAGATGGTTCAGTCTTGCACGGTACTTATGGTAAGTTTGGTTGTGAAATAGCAGATCGTGTAACGATAGGACATTCTGTGATTTTACACGGCTGCAAAATAAACCAACGTTGTTTAATTGGAATGGGATCTATTGTTATGGATGGTGCCGAGATTGGTGAATACTCAGTCGTCGGAGCTGGAAGTCTTGTGACTGAGGGAAAAAATTTTGAGCCCTATTCTTTAATTGTAGGACGTCCAGCAGTTTTTAAAAGAAAACTAACTGAAGAAGAAATTAATTTTTTAGATCAATCGGCTGATAATTATTTACTTTACAAAAGTTGGTACTAAAAAGGAGAGCTTCGAAAGCTCTCCTTTTATCATCTATTGAAAGGAAACTTGAGTTATAACTGGCTTTGAGTGACATGAATCTGCCCAGTAAGAATGAGTGATTGTGAGGTTTAAAGAACCTACGTCGATAGTTCCATGACGATCTGCATGGCCTTGAACTTTGACTTGTAATTGAATAGATTCTTCACAGTTTGCTGAGTTTTTTGAATAAATTGTTTTGATTGATTCGAAAATCATATTATCTCCTGAGTTTATTTCAAGATGAGTTAAGACAGAATCTTTCAGATAAATATTGCTTTCGCTAAAATAGCTATAAATTTGTATGTTCTTTTGTTTTATGTTGATTTGACCGCTGCCAATACAAACCTTGTAAGGAATTTCTTTGATTGATGTATTGCTGTGGTTATAATAACAACTTTCGTCTTCAGGACCTGCAAATACAAAGTTAAAATTAAAAATAATCAATAGACTTAATATAGTTTTCATAAATGTCCCCTTTGATGGTCAGTATTTGTAACATGTATTCAAAGTGAATGTTGTCAGGAATTCTTTAAGTTGTTGAAATTTCAAATCTAATTGTGTTTTGAAGTGTGCTTTGTAGCCAACACAATAAAGTCTAGGTCTATGTGCTTCATTGCTAGCCTAAATGTCGAACTCAAAGTATATTATTTACACATTAAATTTGATACGAGGAGCACTGCACATGGATAGTCGAACTTCCCCAAATCACCCCCTATCGCATAATTTGGCTTTAACATTTGACGATATATTACTTGTACCTAAGTATTCAGAAATAGTCCCAACTGAAGTTGTTCCTAAAACATTTTTTGCGAAAGATTTATATTTAAATGCCCCAGTTATTTCGGCGGCAATGGATACCGTGACTGAGCATCGTATTGCTAGAATAATGGCTCAAAGTGGTGGCTTAGGAATCATTCATAAAAACTTATCGATTGAAGAGCAATCCTTTCAGGTTGAAAAAGTTAAAAAATATGAATCTGGAATGATTCAAGATCCGATTACTTTGTCTCCAGATCATTATGTTAGCGAAGCCTTAGCGATTATGGCCAAGTATTCTATTTCAGGTGTGCCAATTACAGTCCAAGGAAAACTTGTTGGAATTCTCACAAATAGAGATTTGCGTTTTGAAACTAATGTGAATCAACCCATCAAGAACCTGATGACTCACGAAAATTTAGTCACGACAGAAGAGGGCACAACGTTAGATCAAGCTAAAAAAATACTGCAAAAGCATCGTATTGAAAAGCTTCCGGTCGTGGATAAAAAAGGAATGCTTAAAGGTCTTATCACGATTAAAGATATTGAAAAATCTGAAGCTTTTCCTCAAGCCACTAAAGATTTGCATGGTCGATTAGTCGTTGGTGCTGCAATTGGTGTAGGGTCAGGTAGTCATGACCGTGTAGATTCGCTCGTACAGCATAAAGTTGATGTCGTGTGTGTGGATACAGCTCATGGTCACTCTAAGAATGTTATTGAAATGGTTAAATATGTTCGCAGTCGATACAAAGATGTCATACTCGTTGCTGGAAATGTTGTTTCAGAAGACGGAACAGAAGCTTTGATCGCAGCTGGTGCTGATGTTGTAAAAGTGGGAGTTGGGCCAGGTAGTATTTGTACAACTCGCGTTGTTGCCGGTGTTGGTATGCCGCAGATTACGGCTGTGATGAGATGTTCTAAAGTTGCTAAACAAAAAGGTAAAACGATTATTGCAGATGGCGGAATTAAGTTTTCTGGTGATATGACAAAAGCTTTAGCTCTAGGCGCAAACACAGTGATGATTGGTAATTTATTGGCCGGAGCAGATGAGAGTCCTGGTGAAACAATTTTATATCAAGGTCGTACATACAAGGTTTACCGTGGAATGGGTTCAATTGGGGCTATGGCTCAAGGATCTAAAGATCGTTACGGACAAATGGACACTCATGATGAAGATAAACTAGTCCCAGAAGGGATCGAAGGAAAAGTTCCTTATAAGGGGAGTGCTGGTTTGATTATTCATCAATTAGTAGGTGGATTAAAATCTGGTATGGGTTATTTAGGAGCTCGCAATATTGAAGAATTACAAGCAAAAGCTGAGTTTGTTCAAATTACATCTCAGGGTTTAAAAGAATCACATGTTCACGATGTGAGTATCACAAAAGAAGCGCCTAATTATCGTCTGGAGTAAACTATGTTACAGCATTCTAAGATATTAATTCTCGATTTTGGTTCACAAGTGACTATGTTGATAGCCAGAAGATTACGTGAATTAGGTTATTATAGTGAAATAAAAAGTTATAAAACTGAAATAGGTGAAATTAAAAAATATAAACCTGATGGTATCATTTTAAGTGGTGGGCCATTTTCAGTCTACGAAGCAAATTCACCACAGAAAAATGTGAAAGAATTATTAGATATAGCGCCAATTTTGGGCATTTGTTATGGCATGCAATTGTTAGCTCACCAATTAGATGGCGAAGTTCAATCGGCTAAACACCGTGAGTATGGGCTTAAACAAATTCATTGGAAAAAGAAAATCGGACAAGTTCCACATTCGCATCATGTGTGGATGAGTCACGGCGATGTGGTGATGAAAATTCCACAAAATGCTGAGTTGCTTTGTGAAACATCAGATCATATTGCAGGATTTATTTCAGAAAAATATTGGGCTTTACAGTATCATCCTGAAGTTTCTCACTCTGAATACGGACGAGAAGTTTTAAAAGCTTTTTGCGAGCATTTTAATATTAAGTCTGATTGGAATGCGAAATCATTACTTGAAAACTGTAAAGACGTTGTATTAAATACCGTCGGATCTGGGGATCATGTTTTATGTGCATTAAGTGGTGGTGTTGATTCGTCAGTGGTTGCGACTTTGTTAACGCAAGTTCTAGGACGTGAACGTGTGCACTGTGTTTTTATCAACAATGGACTTTTGCGTTTAAATGAATTTGAAAATGTCTTAAGACAATATCAAGATAAAGGTTTAAATGTTATAGGTGTTGATAAAGCAGATTATTTTTTAGCGGCGCTAAAAGGGTTGTCAGACCCCGAACAAAAAAGAAAAGCTATTGGTAAATCTTTTATTGAAGTTTTTGATCAAGTCATTGTTGAGAATTTATCAGTTCATAAAGATAAAATCAAATTTTTAGCCCAAGGTACTTTGTACCCTGATGTGATTGAAAGTGTTTCAAGTGTCGGGGGCAGTGTTACGATTAAATCTCATCATAATGTTGGCGGCTTGCCAGAGAAAATGAATCTTAAACTCGTAGAGCCTGTTCGTTATCTCTTTAAAGATGAAGTTCGGGGTTTAGGGTTAGAATTGGGGCTGTCGCAAGATATGATTGGTCGTCATCCTTTTCCTGGTCCAGGTTTAGGTATTCGTATCATTGGTGATATTACAAAAGATAAATTAGAAATACTAAAGAAAGCTGATGATGTTTTTATATCTGCTTTGCGACGTGAAAATTTATACAATAAAATTTGGCAGGCTTTTTGTGTTTTAACTTCAGTTCAAAGTGTAGGTGTGATGGGAGATGGACGTACCTATGATTATGTACTGGCGTTGCGAGCGGTCACAAGTGTGGATGGTATGACTGCAGACTGGTATGATTTTGATGGCAAGTTTTTGCGAATGGTTTCGAATGAGATTACGAACAAAGTTAAAGGCATTAACCGTGTTGTTTATGATGTGACTTCGAAACCGCCAGCAACGATTGAGTGGGAGTAGGGTGTTTAGCTATTCTTGTTCACATTGACACTGAGCTGAGCATTGTACACCAGAATCTTGTTTGGCTTGTTGGCAAGCAGAATCTTTATTGTTGGTTGGTGGAATATCCGTATAACTTATTTGTACATATTCCCTCTTCTTTAAGTTTTAAGAGTTTGCGTGTACAAAGCTGTTTGACTCCTTCATGGTTATTTATAAAGGGTAAATATGGAAGCTGTTCTGTTGTTGATTTTGCTATTTTTTTCCACACGACAGATGGGGTCATGTCATTATCAAGAGATACTATTTTATCAGAGCCAGCGTTCGTACCCCAAATATCAAACATGCTAATAATAACTTGAGATGAATCATTATTAGGGAATTGAAGTTTCCAGCCAGCAATATCACACGTACATGTGTCATAAGTATTTGTTTTCGTGTCGCTAGCTTGAATGGCGAATGTAGAAAGTATAATTGTAATAAAAATCTTTAATCTCATAATTAAATCTCCTTGTAATTGTTTGTGAACTTGAGTCACTGAAATAAAACTAGTAAAAAGTTTGTCTTAAATTAATATGATTATTAAAATCTCAGATATCCTTCACGTTCGCTCAATAACTCATCGCCTTGTATTGATCCTGTATGTGAATTTAAACAAGAGTAGAACATTGTACCTGTCATTTTTAAAAAATTAATGCTTTTTTCTTTACAACCATTTGCTATAAATGAAATATCATCGGCTCCAGGTGTATAAACAGCCTGATAAACAGAGTAATGGTTACCAAGCCTCATTTTACAGTAGAAATCAGCATCATCTTTTAGATCACTTACTGTGTAACGACCGTAGATTTGATTGAAGTTTTGTATAGGGATAATAAATTGATTTTCATTGTTGATAGTATTACCATAGATTTTTTGAGCTATCGTAGTAGTAAATATAAATATGAAAAATATTTTTTTTATATTTAATATTTCATTATTATGACTGTTTATTGTAAATGCTTTCATAATTAAATCTCCTTGTTTTTTGTGTTTGTTTGTAGACTTAAATTAATCTCTTTTTGATGGAGATTCGCTGAAATTCACTGAAATAAAACTGTCAAAAAGTTCGACGTTTTAATTTGATATAGGCTAGACTTTTGCTTTGAATATGATTGATAAGTGAGGTCTAGCTTGAAAGAATTTATAAGTCTTTTAAAGATAAAACTGTCAACATTTTTGATACTTGTAAATCTATTTGTGTTTTTTGGAGCAAGTCATTCTCAAGGCGAATATTCACCTTATTTAGGTCAAATTTCATATTTACTGCCAAAAGATACTCAAATCAAATATCTAGCAGAAGGATCAGCGGAATCAATCAGTATAGATCGAATTGTCTTAAAAATATTAAACACGCATACTGGTCAGCAAATTTGCCGCTCGTTTTCTTATAATCGTGATTTGATTAAAAGCTTTTTATTTTCTAATAATAATAGCGCCAATAAAGCTTACGATATTTGTGAAATGTACTCTTTGATTAATTCAAAGAACTATTTCAAACCATTTTCTAAAAAATATTTTTTAGTTATTTATCCCGACCATGTGAGAACTCAAATCACAGGCTGGACCACTCCTCATAACGAGACATATATATTTATCAATCAATCAGAATATGCATCGGGTTTGAATAATATTGAATTAAAACTTATTAAAATTTTATCACATGAATTGGCGATCAGTCTTGATCGCAAAGATTCGATTGGTTTTGGTGGAATTCTAGATATTGCTAAAATAGGTATTGAAAAAACTGATCATAATTTTGATTTTTTAGCTATCATTAGAAATGCAAAGGTTAAACACACTTTAGCAGCAATTAGAGCATTTGATTTTGAAAATGCGATTGTTGCTGATTTGGGATACCCTGTCTCTAAAAATTATATTCAATTTTCAAGTTTGGCCTGCACAGAAAAGGTCAAATTTATTTACCCGTATATTGATCAAATTTCAAATTCGACTTCAAGCGAACAACTCGTCAATATGATGATGGATCTCTCTGGACCCTCGAAATACTTATCTAGCAAAGCATCTTTTGATGAAAAAATATCAAGATTAAATGAAATTCAAATATATTTTAATGATAAAACTAAAAGAAATGCATGCGAATACATGACTGAGGGGGTTCCGCTTGATTCAGGCACTAGTTTTCGAGGTGGGCCGGGTCCACGAGTTGATGGGTGGTAGTATGCTAAGTTATAAATCTAAAGTAGACGAAAGAATTTTGAATCATCAACTAATGAAAAAGCTAATGGCTGATGGATTGCATATGTCAGCATTAAATCTTGGCCAGAGAACACTAACAGAATGTGGGCCGCATGTTGGTTTGCTCTGCGATATAGTTTGCTGTCAATATCAGCTTGGATTTATTAACAGCTGTTCTGAAATGATTAATTTAGTTTTAAAAGAATATGGTTTAGCATCTGATTATTTAAGTAATGAATCATCACGTCGAACTTTAATCTTTATATCTAAAATCCAAGAAGAACTTGGACAAGTTTGTGAAAGCTTAACTAGTCTAGCCGATGCCTATAAATTCTGTGAGACAAAAAAGGATTTTAAAATGATTTTAACTCAAGAATTAAGATTAATGTCATATTTAGGATTTAAAAATAAAATCATAGATAAAATGTCAGTTCTGAGTCAAAAATATGAAAATTCATACTCTGATAAAGTTGAGATTTTACATGCTTTACTTTGGTCTGAATATTGTTTGTTTGGTTTTGCAGACACATCAAAAATATTTCTGAGATTAGTTGGTGAGAACTTATCAGATTCAGACTCGAGATTAACGTATCGTGATTTTTTAGAAATTGTATGTCTTGCTCATACTCAAAAGAATGATATAATTTTGACAGCCATTCAGAAATTTAAGAAAAAAAATAATTTGCAGTCTTTTGACTTGTTTTTGATAGATTATCTGACATTAGGTGAAGTCTCTGATGAGTATTTGTTTAATAGTGATTTGTCGGTTATGCAAAAAATTAGATTATTAAATATCATTTCAAACAGTGTGAAAACTTTAGAACTTGCTAAAGCTAAATATTATAAACAATTTGTGCTACTTACTCAGCATTTGTCATTAGATAATCAAAGAATATTAAAAAATCTAATGCCGCAACAAAAAACTGATTCTTGTGCACCACTAATTGTAGAATTGAATCGATTTACCGATTTACAAAAGAAGATCTTAATACTTTTTGAAACGAAAAGTGCTTATGATTTGACTGAGTTAACTATTAAAATCTGGGGAGAAAACTATTCGGCTTTACACTATGATCGATTAAGGATGCTAGTCTATAAACTAAATAAAAGCATGATCTCAATTACGCCAAGCGCAGTCTTTACTATTACTAAAAATGAAATCAAGTTGAATCAAAAAATAAAAATAGCGGCTTAGCATGATTTGAATTTTCAAATAATAGAGCGTGTTTATAAAAATATTATTTAATTCTTACTTTTGAAGAGATAGATTGATAATACTGAAATTGAGAAAAATGCAATAGACCCACCTAATCCATAAAAAAGTAACACATTGCCGATACTAGGGCTGACAAAGGTTATACTATTCACTAACGAAGACATCATTATATAATAAGTTAAAAATAAACTAAAAATGATAATGACCGTAAATTTAAAATTTTTTTGTTGAAAATCTTTTTGACGAGTTTTTTTAAAAAGCATGATTTAATTTTATTGTTAACGATAGCAATAAAATTAAAATGATAAAAATAAGTAACCTGCTAGAACCTTCCATTTGGGGTCAAACTTATTTCAATTTAAGTAGTTCACAATAGGTTTATCAAAAAAAATTATGATCATTTACAATAAGCAGTTGCTTTAACTGTATAGGTTTGAAAGATTATAAAATCTCTGTACATAGTTGTAGTTTGAATGCCGTTAGCTTGTCCATTTTTACATTGTTCATGTAACTTTGGTTGTAATTTTATTTCTGAAAAAGTTAAGTGTAAAACTCCGTAATCTGTTTCTTCACATGTGATAATATCTATATTTCCTGGTTAGATATCACTTAAATTTACATTATAAAATGTTGTTCATGATGAAAGTAATACTGCATAAATAAGTGTTAAAATAAAAAATATTTTCATATTCAAATCGTAGTATATATTTTGATTAAGTTTTACAGATTAACTAAAAAAACTAGAACTGTAAATTACATATATGACTTAATTTGCGTATGTCGCGAATTTGGTTGGATTATTGTTTTTCAAACAGTTTAAGAAAGCTAGTGTTTTAGGCGATTTATATCCAATTGACTAATTTTTAGATTTAAATTTATCGCGATGATTTGTGTTTAATGCTACTCTTCAAAAACAACCCTTACGCGCTGCGCTTTAATACTGTTGTTTTGAATCTTTAATTCTAAACGAGTAATTTGAAATCTATGTCATTTGTTCATCTTCATGTTCATTCTGAATACTCTCTTTTAGAAGCCGCTTGCAGGGTAAAAGCTCTTGCTAAAAAAGCAGCTGAATATCAAATGCCCGCTGTGGCTTTAACAGATTACGGGAATATGTTCGGCGCGATTGAGTTTTATTTCGCCTGTCAAGATAAAGGTGTAAAACCTATTATTGGACTTGAGGCTTATATAGCGCCAGGTTCGCGTTTTGATAAAAAACAAGATCCGAATGTTCGTTTTTCTGAAGTTGCACTAGGACCTAAAAGATTAGTTTTGCTCGCTCAAAACTTACAAGGTTATCAAAATTTATGTAAGCTTTCATCGGTGGGGTATCAAGAGGGTTTTTACTGGAAACCACGAATTGATTATGAAATTTTAAAAGAATACAGTTCTGATTTGATTTGCCTGAGTGGAACTCAGCGTGGTGAGATTATTGATACTTTTCTTAAAGAAGGACCTGATGCTGCTTTAGAAAAAATTAAATTTTTAAAAGCAATATTTGATGATCGGTTTTATTTAGAAATGTGCAGAGCTTTACCGCAAAACACGGATGCTCAGAAAAATATAAATAAATTCTTATTAGAAGCTTCTAAAATATGTGCAGTGCCTTTAGTGGCAGCAAATGATGTACATTACATGACCCAAGATGACCAAATCGCTCAAGAGGTTTTAGTCTGTATTGGTTCAAATAAAACTTTATCTGATGAGCATCGATATAAACTGGGCAGTTCTGAATTTTATTTTAAGTCAGCAGATGCCATGACACGCTTATTTAGTGATGTACCCGAGGCTATTTCAAATACACTACAAATTGCGGAACGCTGTCAGGTTAAATTTAAACTTAAAGATGATACTGGCAAAGCTATATACCATTTACCAAGCTTTCCAACGACTGAAGGCCGTACAGTTAAAGAAGAAATTAATTTTCGATCTTTAGAGGGTTTAAAAGTTCGATTTGAAGAACTTAAAAATGTTGGAGCTGAAGTTCCTGAAGAAAAAAAACCGGATTATTTTAAACGGTTAGATTATGAATTATCAATCATTGATCGTATGGGATTTAATGGCTATTTTCTTATTGTCCAAGATTTCATTAACTGGGCTAAAGATCGTGATATTCCAGTTGGTCCCGGACGGGGGTCTGGAGCTGGTTCACTCGTTGCGTATTCGTTAAGAATTACTGATTTAGATCCCATTCCAAATTATTTACTCTTTGAGAGATTCCTAAATCCAGAACGTATATCCATGCCCGATTTTGATATCGATTTCTGTCAAGATAGACGTCAAGAAGTCATTCAATATGTGACGGACAAATATGGTCAAGAATCTGTTTCACAAATTATCACTTACGGTAAATTACAAACTCGCGCAGCACTGAAAGATGTCGGTCGTGTACTCGGTATGACATTTGCTGAAGTTGATGTTGTGAGTAAGCTTATTCCGGATAAGCTTGGAATATCATTAACAGATTCTCTTGAAGCAGAACCTCGCATTCGTGAAGCGATGGAGACAAACCCAACGGTGCAAACACTTGTAGAACTCGCTCTTAAAGTTGAGGGTTTGGTCCGTCATGCGGGTATTCATGCGGCTGGTGTTATTATTGCCGATGGAAGTTTAGTGAAACATGCACCAATGTACAAAGGTGCCGATGATGAAAATGTTGTTCAGTATGATATGAAACATGCTGAAAAAATTGGTCTTATTAAATTCGATTTTTTGGGCCTCAAAACGTTAACACATATTCATCATGCTTTAAAACTTGTTAAACAAAACAGGAATATAGATCTCTTATCAAAAAATATCCCTCTTAATGATTCTAAAATTTATGAATTACTTTCACGCGGCGATACGGCTGGAGTGTTTCAATTCGAGGGTGAAGGTATTACCGATGCCACTCGCAAAATAAAACCAACAAGTTTTGCTGATATTACAGCGATCACTTCGCTCTATCGCCCTGGTCCGATGGCGAATATTCCAGAGTTTACAAAACGTAAACATGGCGAAGCTCCAGTTGAGTATTTATTGCCTGACACAAAACAAGTGCTCGAAGAAACATACGGTATTATGGTTTACCAAGAGCAAGTTATGGGTATTGCTTCGATTATTGCAGGCTACAGTCTTGGTGAAGCGGATATGCTTCGTCGTGCGATGGGTAAAAAAATCAAAGCTGAAATGGATCAGCACCGTGAGCGTTTCATGAAAGGTGCATTAGAGCGCGGTCATGACAGACAAAAATCTGAAGAGCTTTTTGATTTAATGTATAAGTTTGCAGATTATGGTTTTAATAAATCGCATGCTGCGGCTTATTCGGTTATTACGGCACAAACGGCTTATATTAAACATTATTACCCCGCAGAATTTTTTGCTGCCTTATTATCAACAGAGGTTGGGGATACTGACAAAGTTGTTAAATATGTTAAAGATGCACAAAAGCGTGGTCTAAAAGTTTTAGCACCCCATGTGAATTTTTCAGATTATTTATTCACAGTTAAAGGTGAAGAAATTTATTTTGGATTAGGTGCCATTAAAGGCGTTGGCTCTGCGGCCGTTGAATCAATACTTGAAGCCCGGTCAAAAATGCCGGACCAGAAATTTAATTCATTAGATGAATTTTTTGAAAATGTTGATTTAAGGCGTGTGAATAAAAAAGTTATAGAGTGTTTAATAAAAGCTGGTGCATTTGAAGGATATGGACCGCATCGTGCCCAGCTTTTTGAACAGTATAATAAATTTTTAGATCGTGCGATTGGTGCACAAAAAGATAAAGATTTAGGACAGGTTTCTTTATTTGATTTAGGCGATCAAAAAGAAATCGTTGTCTTAGAGAACACTAAAGTCTGGACCAGATCGCAGACTTTAGCTTTTGAAAAAGAAGTTTTAGGGTTTTACTTAAGTGATCACCCTTTAAAAGGGTTCGAAAATTTATTTAAGGTTTGGACAACTTGTGATATCAATGATTTATCTAAGATAGATGAACTCAAGCCTGAAGTAAAACCAGCACTCAACCCGGAACCAAGAAACCGTTTTCAAAAAGATCAAAAACGTCGTGTTATTTTGGGTGGACTGATTGTTGAGTCTCGCGAAATGATCACTAAAAAGGGGACCAGAATGGCTTTTGCTAAACTTGAAGATTTGTCTGGTACACTTGAGCTAGTTGTTTTTCCGGATGCTTTTGCGAAGTTTGGTCATTTTCTGAAAGATGAAAGGCCTCTGTTGATCGGTGGCGGACTTGAGTTGTCAGAGGGAAATCCTAAAGTTTTTGTGGATACCATTGCTCCATTTGATGATGTTATGAAAAAAACAAAACGAGTGTCTTTTCGTTTAGATATGTTGGCGTCTGAAGATTATGTAAAATTAGATCAAATACTGCATGATTATAAAGGAGATACTAACGTTCGTCTAGTCATAGCGATTCAGGATCATCAGGAAATCGAAATGGAACCATCTGTTCCGTATAAGATTCAAATTTCGGATGCTTTTTTTGAAGATGTTCATCAGGTTTTTGGTCGAACAGACTTTATTGAGATATAAAGTTGTGTCACAATTATTGTTATGAAAACTTTAATATATTTATCATTTATTATTCTTATAAGTTCGTGCGTATCGCTTAATCCTAACTTGGATGGTGTTGTTAAAAGCGAAACAGCACCTGTAGCTATCCGTCGTAAAATTAAAGATGTCGATTATCGTAATTTTGATGATGAAAAGTTTTTAAAAAAAAGAATTGCAGTTTTACCATTTATTGATCTAAATCCTGAACAAAGACCCGAAAGTGCACGAGCTAATGCAAGAGATGCTTTTATTATTGAATTAAATCGTACGGAGAAATTCATCGTTTTAAATTCGGATCAGATGACAGTAGATCCTGATAAATATTTAAAGAATAATGAGTATAATTTAAAAAAGATGGCTGATGATTCTAAAAAATCTGGAATTTCGGCAATAATGGAAGGTCAAATTATTGATGTTCGTCTTAAGAAGAAGGCTGATCAAATTGGGATTGTACGTAATTTAAATGCGACTTATGAAGTTGTTATTCGTCTTAGAATTCAAAATGTGAGAACTGGTCTGGAAGTTTTTCATACAGTTAAGACAGTAACTCTTGAAGAGAAAAACACGCGAATCGCTGAAAGAGTAGCTGAAGATCAACTTTTTACTAAAAATCCAGAACTTGTCGAAATTTTAATAAAAGATGCATTTCTTGATTTTGCCCAGCAAATACAAGCATCGATGAATGAAGTATCGTGGGAAGGTCGTATTGCAGCTATTAAAGGTGATAAAATTTATGTTAATGTCGGCAAAGCGACGGGAATTCAAGTTGGTGACTTGCTTAAAGTCGTTGAAGATAGTTCTGAGGTTTATGACCCTGAAATGGGTTATAATTTAGGTAAAATATCTGGTAAATCAAAAGGCACGCTTGAAATTGTAAGTTATTTTGGTCACGATGGCGCAGTGGCTGTTGTGCATTCTGGCGCAGGTTTTAAGGAAAGTGATCGTGTCGAATTGTTTCAATAAATTAGAGTCCTTTAAAGTTCATGAAAATGATCAGTGTATATTTTATTGGCTTGGTTCGGTAAGGTATGATGAGTCTCTTCAGCTGCAAAATGATTTACTAGAGTTCAAAAAGAGACATCGATCTCATCATTCGATTTTGCAAAGAAATGAAAAAAATTTTTTCATTGGTTTAGAGCATGATCTTGTTTTAACATTAGGATTAAGAGCGCATGATCAATCAGAATTTTATTCGCAATTTGGATTTCCTATCTATAAAATTCGTCGTGGTGGTTTGGCGACTGTTCATAATTCTGGTCAATTGGTGATTTATCCTATAGTTGATTTAAAATCTTCAAATCTATCTGTAAAAAAATTTGTTGAAAATTTATTTTTAACAACTCAAGAACTACTTGAAAAGTATAAAATATCATGTGTTGTTGATGTTAATTATCAACCTGGCGTTTACACAAAAAGTGGTAAAATAGCTTTTTGTGGTTTGCAGATATCAAATGGAATTACTCAGCACGGTCTGAGTTTAAATAATTCAAACAATTTAGATGTTTTTGAAAAAATTGAATCGTGCGGTATTAAAAATGCTAATTTAGATTCGATCAAAGAAAATGGAATTGAAATCTCAAATAAAGATCTTTTTATACAATGGTCGAGTTTATACAAAATGACAATTGTCGAACGATGAATGAATCTTTAATCTAAAGATAAGTGTACAAGTCGACTTTCTTAAGAAAAAACATCTATTTAAAAACAAGCATCATTTGGATAGTAATACTCGTTGAGTGTTTAACCTTATCAATCCTAGGATATTCAATATACTCTTTTACTAAAAAGCGTATTCGATTAGAAGTTGAAAATAAAATCAAAGGTATCTCTTTAACTGCAGCTAAATTAATACAAACGAATGATTTACTGTCGATAAAAAATATTGAGGATCAATATAAATCTGAGTATTTACGAGTGCACGAGATTCTTCAAAAGATTAAAGAATCTCATCCTGATATAAAATATATATACACAATGAAAAAAATGAATAATGGTCGAATTATCTTTACAGTTGATGCCGAACCTACGGATTCAGAAAATTTTAGTCCTCCGGGAGATGTTTATAATGTTGAAGTACCAGCATTGAACCAAGCCTTTACTGAAAATAGTGGATCATACGTGAATCTTGATTTCATACAAGATAAGTGGGGTGTTTGGTTATCTGCATTTGCACCTGTTGTTGATATGCAGGGGCGAAATATTGGTGTTGTGGGTGTCGATCTCGAAGCAAGTAAGATATTAAATGAAGAAAATCACTTATTTAAAATAATCGGTATATGTTCAGTCATGAGTATTTTATTAGGGATACTTATTTCAATAAGGTTTGCTAAAAAAATTGTTCGACCTTTATATAAATTAAGTCAAGATGTTAATCAAATTCAAAATTTTAATTTTGAAGAGACGGCTCGTATACACACAAGAATTTATGAGTTCAAAGAGTTGGCACGTTCAATTGCAGCCATGCGATTAGGTTTGCGTTCGTTTAAAAAATATGTTCCTGCTGAAGTTGTTTTAGATTTATTGAGAAACAAGCAAGAAGCCTTTTTAAGTGTAGAAAAAAAAGAAATCACTGTTATGTTTACAGATATTATTGATTTTACGACAATCTCAGAAAAAATATCGTTAGATGATTTATTGGTTATACTAAGCGAGTATTTTGCAGCGGTTACTGAAGTTATTAGTCGAAATCGTGGAACAGTGGATAAGTTCATCGGAGATTCTATTATGGCTTTTTGGGGGGCTCCTCATGAAAATGATAATCATGCTTATGATGCTTGTCGCACGGCTTTAGAAATCCAATTAGTTTTGCATAATTTAAATAAAAAACTAGTTGATCGAAATTTACCAGCATTGAATACACGAGTTGGAATTAGCACGGGTATTTGTACTGTCGGCAATATTGGCCACAAGGATCGCTTTAACTATACAGCTGTGGGTGATACGGTTAACTTGGCAAGCCGTGTAGAGTTATTAAATAAAAACTATTCAACTGATATTTTAATGACAGAATCTACATATGAAATCGTTAAAGATTTTTATGATTGTATTAAGATTGATCATGTCCCGATTAAAGGAAAAAAAGAAATTATTGATGTTTATCAACTATTAAACGTCAAGGACAGCATGCCCTCATTTAGACAAAGAGATTGAGTAAATTGGTTGTTATCACAATTTTTCTTGTCTCAGTTTTTTTATAACAGATTTTTTTGATTTAGATGTTAATCTTTTTTCAACTGAAGATCTCGTTGGCTTAGTTTTTTTTCGCTTTTTAGGTAAAATGAGAGCATTATTTAATAAATCAGCGAGAGCATTCACAGCAAATTTTTTATTTGAAAGTTGATCACGTTCGATTTCTGAGCGAGTTTGTAAAAAACGATTTTGGATAAGTTTGTGGGCTAGTTTTTCAATAATTAAGTTTACTTGGTCTGCTGATAAATCAAGATCGTATATATCTACTCGTGCATAGACTGCGGAATTTGTTTTGTTGACGTGTTGACCGCCTGCTCCGCTCGAGCGAGAGACTGAGAAGATACATTTTTCATAAATATAATTTGTACTGATTTTTTTCATTTAGTTTGATTCTATATTAGGCAAAAGTGAGAAAAAATGGTGCAGCCTACAGAACTCGAATCTGTGACCTCTTCCATGTCAAGGAAGCGCGCTACCAACTACGCTAAGGCTGCAAAAGATGTCTGTAAAAAATAACAATACTGCCTTTAAAATTCAACAAATTTAATCATTTATCTGACTTAACTTGCTTAACTTTGTGGCCTTTTGTATTTATCTAGCATGTCATTGCTTGAATTAATGCCTTCAATTGTTACTGGATTAACTGTCTCTGTATTACATGCTGCTTTGCCGACACATTGGTTGCCTTTTGTTTTAGCCTCTAGGGCTCAAAAATGGAACTATTGGAGAACTTTATCTATACTTTTCATTGCGGGTATCGGTCACGTAGTAACAACAACAGTTATTGGTGCTGGCGTGATTTGGTTTGGAATCAATTATCATAGTGTGTTCTCAAGTGGTTTTTATTGGGTTATGGTCATTTCTGTTGGATTAGTTGGTTTTTTCAATGTTATTCAGCATTTTCGTGGTGCTAAACATTCACATTGTGATCATACACACCCACATAGTCATGATCATGAGTTCAAAAAAACATCTAAAGATGGATGGGCAATTTTAAGTCTATTGTCTTTATTAACATTTTCGCCATGCGAATCATTCATACCAGTTTATGTGGCAGCTTGGCCAACAGGTTGGTTTGGTTTTTCAATTTTATCTCTCGTTTTAGCTGTCGGAACTTTAGGTGCAATGATGGCTTTCATGAGTATTATGTATTACGGATCAAAAAAAATTAACTTACATTGGTTAGAACGTCATGAAAGGCTATTGATCGGCTTAGTTTTAATAGTATTATCAGTCATGATTTACATGACTGAAATACAATTTCCTCATGCGCATAGTTGAGTTTAGCGTAGTTTATTGTGCAGCTCCAACTGCAATGAGTTTCAAGTTTTTATCGATCATTTGGCTGACTGGTGTAATGATTGGTTCTTCTGGGTTAAGCTTTCGTCCTGTATCAGTCAGGCGTTTTTTTATTAAAGCTTTAACGTATGGTCCATCTAGGCGCATTTCTTTCATTTTCTGTACTGTCCCAATGTTTTTCCCGATGACTTCGTAAAAAGCCTTGTAAACAAGTTCACTGCAGTATGTTTTTTCATCTGTAAATTCGAAATAAATATCATATGGTTTATTGTGTTTCTGGATGGCCGAGATAAGTTTGTCTTTCATTGTTTTAGGGTTAAAAAATGTATTTCGATAAACTCTATATTCTTTTTTTTGCCCTCGAGCGATAAAGTCTTTAAGTGGGGTTGCTTTAACTGGTCCAATTGCTTCTGCGACATACCAAGCGCCGTCTGTTTTGTTTTTTAAGAGAATTCCGACATGTGTCCATTCAGATCCAGTAGCCTCACGTAAGGCTGCTGATTGTTGGCTTTTGCTTTTATGGAAAATAATATCTCCGTCAGCAAATAACCGTGTATTTTGAGCCATTGCGGTTTGAGTTGTTAAACAAAGTCCGATTGCGATTGTTATTTTTAATAAATATTTTTTCATAGTTAATTGAAATCGGGAGCTTGTATTTGTAACTAAAGTCTAGTTAATGCTTTCTAAGCTTAAACTAGACTGATTGCTCTAGTTGGATCAGTTGTATAAAATAAATTTGTTAAAAAATGATCAAGCTTTTTACAAATAAAACCGAAAGGTGTGAGTGTTTAGAGGTACGTATATGGAAAAACATCAAAAAAACGACGGCCAGATTAAAGCTATCTTGGTTAAGATGATATTTGCTTCATTGGCTGCAGTGCCACTTATTTTAGTCTATCTTTTTGTTACTTTGCCCCAATTGCAGGATAAAATTAGTACCGCCAAAAATGAAAAAACAAAAAGCGCAGTTGAATCTGTTTTTCATAGCTTAGAACACTATTATAAACTACAAAAATCTGGAGAACTAACTCAAGAACAAGCGCAAACTGCAGCTAAACAGTTAATAAAAAAATTAAGATATAATGGAGATGAGTATTTTTGGATTAATGACGTAAAACCTATGATGGTTATGCATCCTTACAAACCCGAGCTTGACGGTCAGAATTTAGAAAATATGAGCGATCCTAATGGTAAAAAACTATTTCAAGAAATGGTGAAAATAGCTTTGGCAAAAAACGAAGGATATGTTGATTACATGTGGCCTAAGCCTGGGCATAAAGAAGCCGTTGGCAAAGTATCATTTGTGAAATACTTTGAGCCTTGGGGATGGATTATAGGAAGTGGTGTTTATACTGATGATGTGCTTTTAGAGATACAAAAGTCTAGAAACGAAAATTTCTTGTGGCTTGGTATAGCTGCTGTTTTTGCTGTTATAATTTCTTTATTTATCGGCGTCAGAGATCTTGTTAAAATAATAAATCCGGTTAAAAATATAATTCAAGAGTTAACTCACGAAACAGAAGTTCTATCTCAAATGACTCTTAAATTAGGTCAAGCATCCGATCGTTTGGGGTCAGCAGGACAAACACAATCGTCTTCAATTCATCAAACTGCTGCTGCTATGACAGAAATGACAGAAATGATGAATCGTACTTCTGAATCAGCACAACAAGCATCACAGCTTTCGTTTGAGACGCAAGAAATTGCAAAGCAAGGACAAGACTATCTCGAAGCACTTAAACAAAATATCGAAGTTATATCAGAAAAACAAATTAACTTACAAAATTCAGTTAATGATAATTTACAAAAATTAAATACAGTCGTTGAAATTATAGCTGAAATTTCTGGTAAAACAAAAGTTATCGATGACATTGTTTTTCAGACAAAGCTTCTGTCTTTTAATGCTTCAGTCGAAGCTGCACGCGCAGGAGAACATGGTAAAGGTTTTGCCGTAGTTGCTGAAGAGGTCGGTAATCTTGCTCGTATGAGTGGAACTGCGTCTGTAGAAATATCTCAAATTGTACAAAAAAGTAATTCTGAAGTTAAAGATTTAGCGAATAATATAAGAAGTAATTTAAATAATGTTATAACAGAAATTCAAGATTCGATTGCGCAAAGTGTACATCACTCAGAATTGTCACTTAAAACTTTAGTTCAAGTTGTTGATAAATCAGTGTACTCAAACGAAATGGTGCATTCAATCAGTCAAGCCAACGAAGAGCAGAGTAAAGGTAGTCGTGAAGTTCTATCAGCTATTCGTACGATGGAAGAAACTAATCAAGATTTGAATAAGATTGTGACTGACAACGAGCAACTCTCAGCTCATTTGCAAGAGCGTTCTGAGAAATTGAAATTATTTTCGGAAAAGCTGAAAATTATTGTAGGGGTTAAACCCAGAAAAATGATTGAGCACAATGACTTTCAAAATGATAAAAATAAAATAAGAGATAAAGTGACTAAAGTCGCCTAGTTAATTACTTTAGATTCTCAAAATCAAAAAGTTTTTTGTCTAAAGTATGGCTGGGGTTAATGTTTTGTAATGCAGTAATAAAACTTGAGCTTAAGCCAGGTATCTCAGTTTCAAGATCTTGAATTAGTTTTTTCATTCGTTGTCTTTTCATACCATCTTGCGAGCCGCATAAATTGCAAGGAATGACTGGAAAATTCCAGTCATTGGCAAGCTGGATCAAATCACTTTCCGCTACGTACATCATCGGACGGATAACTATATTTCGCCCATCATCAGATTTAAGCTTAGCAGGCATGGTCGCGATATGCCCCGTATAAAACATGTTTAGTAGAGTTGTTTCGATTAGATCAGTCCTATGATGGCCGAGAGCTAATTTATTAAAACCGTGATCAAATGCATAGTCATAGAGTATAGCTCTACGCATTTTCGAACATAAACTACAGTATACTCCTGTGGTTACTTTTTCTTTAACAACAGAATAAGTGTCTTTATGGATAATATTAAACTGAATACCTTCGAGTTGCATCCAGTTTTGAAAAAGTTCGACTTGAAAACCAGGTTGTTTTTGATCCAAAATGACAGCCTCAATATTGAAGTCAATTTCAGCTCTTTTGCGTATTTCATCTAAAAGAATAGTCAGTATAGATGAATCTTTTCCACCTGATACACAAATCATAATTTTATCACCATCGGCAATCATTTTATAATCACTCAATGCTTGAGTAATTTGCTTTCTAATTTTGGTTGCTAATGGGTGATTACGATTAACTTGACTTAATTCTTGTATTGTTGTCATTTTTTTATCTCAATAATTTGATGTGCTAACTTTATACCGTTTTTTTCAAGTGTTTTTCTTCCTAGATTGAGAACTTTATCTCCAATGAGAAATTGTCGACCGAAATTATCAATAAAATAAATGACTTTTAAACCAATCCAGCTTTCAGTCAGTTCTGATGTGTAGGCAATAGGCGATGGGATAGCTCTAATATCGGCGATCTGAGAAATAGCTTTCTCAAGCTCTTCTTTGGCGAGTTCTATGTTCTCTCCAATGGCGATTTTAAATGTTTGCGATCTAATAATCGGTTGATTCTCAGGTGAAAAATTTGAAATTTGCGAAGACGCAACAACTTTGTTTGGTAGCGTTATGATCTCATCAGTTAAACCAACTAAGACAGTTGCTCTCCAAGAAAGTTCTTTAACTTGTCCAACAATTTTGTGTTGTCCGATTTGAATTTCTAGCCAGTGTCCTATTTCAAAGGTTTTATCGATTTGCAAAGAAATACCGGCAAATAAATTCCCCAAAGTATCTTGTAGTGCCAAACCTAAAATAACTGAAAAAGCCGCCGATGTCGCAAGTAGAGGTGTAAGATGTACACCAAAAATTTGCGATACTGACCAAAAACCAATTAAAACAAATAAAATAAGTGAGAATATGTTTACTATCAACAGTGGCACGCCTGCTGTCATAGAACCAAGGAATAGATACATGAGCACGATTAAGCGACAGACGCGGACTAAAAGAACTATTCCGCTGATAAAAGTGATAAAAGCAACATAAGGAGTTATTTTTTTGATAAAAATTGAATGATCGATAGATTCATAAAGGGCTAGAAATAATAAAAAAAGAAGTGTAAGCCAAAGATAGTGCCTATTTATTTTTTCGAGATGATTTTGAATATTCTGATGTCTTTCTTTTGATACATTTTTAAGAAAAAACTTATAAAATATATATGTAACCAGACAAAGCACACCGATTAAAATATAGATTTCAAGATCTAGGGTGTTATATAAAGAATAAGGAAATTTAAGGGTCGTTGTCATGTTCCTTTATGTATACAAAAAAGGGCATTTTGTCGATCATTGTCTTATTCTTTTTCAGTTAATTCGTTTTATTTTCATTAGAATTGGCTTTTATTGTGCAAATAGGTTTTACATGGCTAATCAAAAACGATGTTTTTTATTATGGTTTTTAGCTCGTTTTATAACTTTTGGAGCCGTTTTTTATGCGAGCTTGTTCGGATACGCTAAAAGCACGCAAATAGATAAAACTTTGTATTGTCGTAATGAAGAAATGCTTTTAAAAAGCAAATCAGAGATCTTAGATCCATCACGTATTTTGATTGATCGTATTGTGATTTCTAAAAAACAACGAAAACTATTCTTATTATCTCATGGGGCTGTTTTTAAAGATTATGATGTTACTTTTGGTTTTGGATTTGCAAAAGGCGTCAAAAAATTCGTAAAAGATGGCGCCACTCCTGAAGGTCTGTATTCCGTTGAATTAAAAAAATATAATTCTAGTTATCACCGAGCTTTAAAAGTTTCATATCCAAACGATTTCGATACTGCTTATGCTGCCTCAAAGGGACTTTCCCCTGGGTCGGATATTATGATTCATGGTTTCCCTAATCAGGGGCTAAAGGGTTATGAAAAATTCAATCCTCAATTGATGCATCCCACGGTGAATTGGACGCAAGGATGTATTGCAATGTCGAATAAAGAAATTGAAGAAGTTTATGCTTTGGTTTCAGAAAATACGGCCATTGAAATATGCCCTTTATAACTAGACCTTTTTGACACATTGATTGCACCAATTATCTGACCAGCTTATTCTGTTTAAGAAGATTTTAAGAAGTTAAGTCTGGAGTGAACAGTCATGACCGAGAACAACAAACAATCAACAGTGAAGTTAAAAAAACCCGTTGCTATATTTGTTCTAGCGTTTTTGTTTATACTGGCGCCAATTGGCAATATCATAATTAGCTTTATTGGTTCTGGTATTGATAATTGGTATCAACCAATTATTTTTGCATCATTACTCAGATCAGTGAATTTAATTGATTGGATATGGCTAACATTACTCGTAATAACAGGTATTCTACTTTTGAAACCACACAAATTACCTTGGACTGTGGCAATTGTGACATTGATGTTTGTTCTTGGAATGAATGCTTATAGGCTTTATCAAATGGACACAAATTCTATAGAACCGCATTTTCTTAAAGTTTTCTCAGTTTTAGCAATCATGACGACATTAGGTGTTCTGATGATCTCTTTTTATTTTCGATTTCCATATCTTGATCAGAGAACTAAGTGGTTGTCAGCTGATCATAACCCCGACCGACGTATTGAAAAACGTGACGGTGAATCTGACCGTCGAAAAAAATCTTAAAACTCTAAGTCGCTTCAAAACAAAACGTAACATAATGATTTAAGTTTTCATTTAGATACACCGATAATTTAATGAAATCAAAGATTGGTTTGATTTGAGAAAATGGAGTCTCATTTATGAATCTTTTTGCAAAATTGATCAAAGCGAGTTTTATCACATCTGCCGTATTTACAATGGTTTTTTCATCTGTAGCTATTGGTGCTGAGGCCGAAAAGCAAAAAAAAGAGCTTGATCAATTGATATTAAAATCGGGTTTAAATAAGCCGCAAACATATAAAGAGTTTTGGGAATTAAATAAAGGTGATTATCATGGACAAGTTTATAAGTCGATAAAATCACTCGTAACACAAAACCAACAGGCACAAATGCCTGTATTTAAAGTTGTGCAGGCAAAAAATTCACTTGGTGAAACCGTTAACAATATCGAAATGTCATTAAATGGTAAAGTCATCACTTTTCAATATATTGGTGAACAAGATAAATATTTAAAGTTTAAAAATATTTACTTAACAGAGTCAGATCTTATCAATATAAATCAAGGTCTAACAAAAATGATTAAAGCTGATCCTGATTTTGCGCGCGAATTTACAGGTCAATTTAAATCATCACCAGAAGATCTACAAAGTTTAATGCAAAATAAAGAACGTAATGAGTATCAAGGGATGCCTAAAGTCTCAAAAGAGACATGGTCTAAAATGTCACAAGTTGATCGAGCAAATTATCTCATTAATTTGAGGTCGTATTGGACGGATTCATTAAATGTCTTAAGACAAATTGAGAAAAATGAACAAAGATTACGTGGTGTAAAAGCGAAAACATCAAAATTTGAATACTTAATTCAATTTTTTCAGAATGAAGCGACTGCTGATATATCTCCAGACCCTGTGAATCCGCCATTAAAATTTAAAAAAATAGATAATCCAGTACCATGGAGTCGTGATAAACAAAAACCTGCAGGCACTAGTGGGTTGATCACATTAGATTCGCAAAACTATTTAAAACTTCCATTTGTGGACACAGGAATCACTGCAAATTCTGGTTTAAAAACAAGTTCTAAAGAAGCTGGTGAAAACAACTGCGTCATTCATGGAGTTATATCTGAATATGATCGTAAAGGCTCTTGTACTAAAAATATTGAAACTTTAAAAAAGTTTTATTCGACAGATAGTGATGGTCGAATTTTTGAAGCTATTCAAAAATGTGAAAGCGAAAAGCCAACAAAAATGGCGTGTAATCCGTATCTTTATGGATATAAACAGCCTGGTCAACCTCACTGCGTTGATTACGATCGAAATGTTAATTCTCCATATCAAAAAGCTACACATGCGGACGGACCGTGCGAAAAAGAATCACCATTGGGTAATTCTTTAGCCAAAGACAAATTAAATGGTACTGATTTTCTTAAAAAAGATATTAAAGGTCCCGGTCGATACGCTACCGAAAATTTAAAGATGTCATCAGATGAATTAGCACAACTTTATAAAGATCAACAATTGGCTAACGATAAATATGTCACCGATTATTTAAAAAGCTTTTTAGGCGAAGATGTTGATAAAATTAAAAAAGGTGTTGCTCTTGATAATGCACTCATTGAGAAGTTAGCTAATATTCAAAGTGTTTTTGATTCGCAAATTAAGTTTGCTCGAGAGTCATGTATCAAATCTAACGAAAATCCAAAATATAAACAGTATGATAAAAACTTTTGGGGTGCTTGTGATCAATTACAACGTCGTCATTTATTCATAGCTCAGTGGTTAGAGCAAAAAATTGGTTGCGCTGATGGTGGTAAAATTGATTCAAAAACACTGAAATGCTTTTGTCCACCAACTGGTGCATTTAAAGTTAATCCAGGCGAAAAATGTACCACTACAAATCCAGTACCGCCAACGGAGAGACCAATTAGTCCAACTACACAGGTTGATTGTGAAGCGGCAGATCAATTTCCAGGATCTGGTGCAGTTGCAAATAGTGATGGTGTTTGTAAGTGTCCAGCAGACGGTAAAACTCCGCATAGATTAACGAACACTTATCGTGGTCAAAAGTACTCGTGTGAGTCTGGTCAATTTAACTGGAAACCTGTTTTATGGATAGGTGGCATTATTGGTGGTGCTTTGCTGTTGAGTCAATTATGGCCTAAGAAAAAAAAGGTTCATCCACCACTTGATACATGTAAGTTAACTCCGAACTGTGTGCCTCAATGTAAAGAAAATGAATATCTTAATCCTGATGCGAACAACGGAAAAGGTGCTTGCTGGCCAAAAACAGAAGGCGGTACTGGACAAAACTCAACTGATGCTAATAGCGGTGGAGTTCCAACGGGATCAACAACAAACTAGTTTTTTAAAGAGGTTATTATGATTAAAAAAATCACGCTAGTAACTAAGTCATTCTTTAAGTTTATAGCTGCGTTTGTTGCACTTTTCACTATGACAATTTCTCCACTGGCTCAAGCAGCGCAAGCAGAAAGTCTTAAAAAAGATGCTCTAGAAAGAATGTTAAGTGATATAGGTTTAAATCGTCAAATTACAGTTGGCGATTTTTACCAAAAGAACAAACAGCTTTTTCCTGAAGGCATTCGATTACAAATAGAGCCAATGATTGAACAATTTAAAGACCAAATGATGCCAGTTTTTGAACTGACAATGTTACAAAACTCAAATGGTGAACAAACACCTGTAATTCGAGTAACACAACAAGGGCAACTCCACACAATTCAAATTTATGATGACGAGAATAAAACTGTACGATTTAACAATACTGATTTAAGTTTGCAAGATGTTGAAAATTTTAATCTAATGATCGACAAACTTTACTATCGTGAACCGCGTTTACGTAAACAGGTTGGTGGTCCTGATAAGATTGTAAACGTAAATAAGAATAATAACAATAAAAGTATTGCTAGCGTTCCCACTTTGTCTTTCGAATCTTGGTCCAATCTCAGTCCTGATGATAAAGCCAAATACATTTATTATTTACGTAAAATCAGATCGGAAGCACGATTTATTTTAGATTTAGAGAAATTTCAAGATAAGAAGACCCAAAATACAAGTTATTTCGATTTGTTAAAAAGACTCTTCGTTCAAGATTTACATGCAAAACGTAATGGTCCTGTTTTAGATTCGCGAGATCGTGGTTCTAAAGTAAAATCATCAAATTCTGATGCCTGTATTATTGCAGGTTTTATTTCTGAGTATGATTCTAGAGGATCTTGTTCGAAGGAAAAAATTAAAACTAATTATGACTTAGATAATGGTTTTAACAAAATAGCAAAAAATGCTTTAGACTCTTGTGCTAAAGGTGAATTAGCATGTAATCCATACTTATATGGTGTTAAATCAGATGGTAAAGGTTTTTGTCTTCCAGTTAATAAATCAGAAAATTTTCAAAAAGCTACATGGAGTGGTTTTGGCTGTGATGCCCTATCACCATTAGGTAAACCAATTAAATTTTTACATGATGACAGTTCGAAAAAGAAAGAAGATCGTTATCAAGACGACAACTACGCAATAAAGCCAGAACACATCATCGAGGAGTATAAAAATCAATTAGCAAACGAAGGGCCTGATGGACCTTACTATGCAAATATTAAGAGATTTTTAGAAAGTATGATTAAAACACCTAACGGCATCGATTTTAAAAAAGAAATTGATAACACTGTGTTTGAACAAATTCTTGCACTGAAGAATGTTTTTGATTCTGAAATAACTCAAGCAAAAGAGATTTGTATCAAGGCAGCAACTAATAAGAAAAATGAAAAAAATTTCTATGGAGCCTGCGATCAACTCCAGCGAAGATTTTTACTCATTGGTGAATTTTTGAAAAAATCACCTGGCTGTAAAAGTGGTTCACAATTTGATGAGACGACTCTCAAATGTAATTGTGACAATGGCACTGAGTCGGTCAATCCTGGGGGAACATGTTCTGACAAACCAGCAGGTACGCCTGTGTCATCAACGACTGTTGTTGATCAAGGCGCTTCCGAGACGGCTCCTGTACAAAGTGGGCAGTGTTCTGAAAAATGTAAAGATAATGAAATCTGTAAAAATCTCAATACTGCTAATTATGGCGGTCGTGATCGTTGGGTCTGTATTCCAGATGGCAAATCGTCAAGTGGTGTTTGGGACAAAATTTGGAAATACGGTAAATGGGCACTCATCGGTGTAGGTATTTATGCTGGTGTAAAATATTTACTTCCGGTATTTTTTCCAAAAAAACCAAAACTAAATGCTGCTGGCGATGCTTGTGCAAATGGAATAAGTTCAGCCTGTGTAACAACATGTCCTAATCGATATCAATCTCGTGTTAATGGTGTATGTCAATGTGCTGTTTGTCCTCCTGGGACATCACTTGTTGATGGGACCACATGTACATGTTCAACTGCTGCAACAGCATCGGTTTTATTTACATGTGCGGACAAAGTGACGCAAGTAACTGATCAAAGCCTCTGTCCGCCGACGGCTAATATTCGTTGCCCTGATGGAGTGACTTATGTGACTAATATTAATGCGTGTCCAAATACCCCATCGGTTAAGCCGTCATCGTCAGGAACAGGTCAGTAGGATGATCATAAATTTTATGTTGAGTGAGCAGATTGATTCTCCGCCGACTGATGTAGTTCGAGATGAGATTAACCCCTCTATTGAAAGAAGAATCTCGTATAGAAGACCACTTTTTGTACGTCATGAATTCAATTTTGTTGAAGAGCATGATTTGTCAACTCGTGGACCATCAAGACGTCAAGGTTTAAAACTGGCTCTTTGGAGTTGGCTTTCAATAATAACGGATGGGCTTGTTATAACAGCAGCTGGCTGTTTTGCTAACCTTGTGATGATGCTTATAATTAATATTTTCTTTAAAAATGACATGGGTTTTTTATTTTTTAAGGCTAATCGTATTTTAACAATGACCTGTGTTTTTATATTTACAGGTTGGATTTACTTCATAGCAACACGAGCTTTGGTTGGTGCATCAATCGGTGAATGGACATGTTCGATAAGACTTGGGCAACCAAGTGAACGTTTAAGTGAATCATATATGTACAAACTTTTAATAAGGACTACATTATCGTTAATGACAGGAATTATTTGTCTGCCACTATTGTCTCTTGTTGTGGGAAAAGATTTGCTAGGATTATTCTCAGGTTTGAAATTATACTCTTTGAAGTAAGCAAACCACTTCAAAATGGTCGGTTTGTGGGAATTGATCAACAATGACAGTCTCTTTAATTTTGTAATCT
>Ga0255184_1000055_pt1 | contig 42149 bp, 45 predicted proteins | sample Miss_Cont_RepA_0_FD_189954 | JGI IMG/M metagenome (GOLD analysis project Ga0255184, IMG submission 189954) | Freshwater microbial communities from Mississippi River, Louisiana, United States - Miss_Cont_RepA_0h | ecosystem: Environmental > Aquatic > Freshwater > River | place: USA: Louisiana...
AGTTGATTGACTTTTACATCAACTTCATCATAAGTTGATTGACTTTTACATTAACTTCATCATAAGTTGATTGACTTTTACATTAACTTCATCATAAGTTGATTGACTTTTACATTAACTTCATCATAAGTTGATTGACTTTTACATCAACTTCATCATAAGTTGATTGACTTTTACATTAACTTCATCATAAGTTGATTGACTTTTACATTAACTTCATCATTAGTTGATTGACTTTTACATTAACTTCATCATTAGTTGATTGACTTTTACATTAACTTCATCATAAGTTGATTGACTTTTACATCAACTTCATCATAAGTTGATTGACTTTTACATTAACTTCATCATAAGTTGATTGACTTTTACATTAACTTCATCATAAGTTGATTGACTTTTACATTAACTTCATCATTAGTTGATTGACTTTTACATTAACTTCATCATAAGTTGATTGACTTTTACATTAACTTCATCATTAGCTTAGTGTAAAAAATTTCAAAAATATTACACTATTTTATATTCATATTATTTTTATATTCTTTGAGTTAAAAACAATGAATGCTCAAAGACTATATTATGAAGTATTAAAAGAATACTCTTATAATATCCATAAATGTACTATATTTAATGATTACTTTTTCACAAAAAAGACAAGACTTAATAAATATAAATGTCTTATAGATTATGATACTTTTCTTGCTTTTAATGTTAGTCTACAAAGAATAAAAGAAGAAATACTTTATATTCATTTGATATTAAAAAGTAATGGTAAGAAAAGTCCTTGTAAACTCATTATAGATAGAATAGAAGAAGAGGAAGAAGAATATACTATTTTATAAATATTGGAAATTGAGACAAAAAGGTCTTATGTTTTTTAATAAAAATATGATATTTGTCATTCCATAGTGTTTTTGATTTATTATCGATCAATGCTTTTATAGTATGCTTTTCAATATAATTAAAAGAACATATATAAGGTTTTTTCATAATACTTTTATTGTCGTTATTTACTAAAGCATGATATACCATTCCATATAAATTCGCTATCATTACCCATTCATAAGCATCAATAAAATTGTCCATAAACCAATCATAAGCTATATTAGGATCTATCTCATTTAATAAAAACCAATTGCCTAATACCATCAATCTTTCGATATGTTGACAATAACCAAATTCGTTGATTCTTATATATATATTATTAATAGGTTCAATAGACCAAAAGCTTTTATCTATTTTATTATGGCAATTAAAGGGATCTTTTATATGTAAAATACCTTTACAATAAGCTACATAACACATACGTATATATTCTCTCCATCCTAAAACTTGTCTAATAAAGGCTTCGATATTTGGATTATTTTTATATGTATCGATTTTTACTATAATATCTTTAGGTGTCAATAAACCAATGTTTAATAAAGCACTAATAAAAGAGTGATATCCGATACCTCCAATTGCATCTTGATATTTTGCAAAATCATTTAATCTGTCTTTCATAAAATCATTTAAATAAAGAAGAGCACTTTTACGAGTAGTAGGATAATCACTAAACATATCTTTTTCTTTATTTTTAGTAAAATGCTTATATAGATCTTCTTTACTTAAATTACTGTCATTTATAGTAAAAGGATCTCTATTGTATTTATCAGTTGATACTTTTAATATATCATATACTTCTTGGGATAATTCTTTCGAGTTTAACAAAGATTTTAAAGTGTATTCATAAAAACTTTTATGATGAAATAAATGATCTTTTAAATATTCCTTTATTGAATCTTCATTATGTACAAAAAGAGGTGATTCATAGATTGTTAATTTGATATTCTTTTTCTCACATATTGATTTTAACTCTTTTAAAATATCTTTATCACATGGATCAAAAATGTATATCTCTTTAATTTTTTTATTTAATATATCGTCAAAAGTGTATAGATCATTAAAATAAGAATAAGTGTATTTAGAGATATAGTTTTTTAATGATTTAATCAAAAGTGCTCTTTTTGCTTTATGTCCTTTAATCATTTTTGGATGTTCATATACAATAATATTATCGAATTTTAACAGAGGATTATTTGAGATCAAATGTATAGGAAATATTATGCTAGCTTTCATTTTATATAACTGATAAATTTGATTTTTTATTTTTTTAAAACAAATGGATACTTCTTTCCCATATAAAAAACTCTTTATTACAAAAGATGAAATTCTAAAGAGATTTGATAATCTTTCTAAATATGAAGGTAATTTTAAAGAAGTCAAGTATAACATTTATAATATACCTTCTTTTCAATGGTATGATAAACTTTATTATCCAGAAATGATACCAAAAGTACTTATTCATGCAGATGATAATTATCATACTTTAGATGAAATATCAGATTATTTCATTGAAGATGTGAGAATAAAAGCAAGAAGATTTGATAATAATTTAAACATGGAAGAGTTTTGGGAACAAAATAAAAATGCTTTAACATTAAAACATAATAATGATTTATATTCAATGAGAGAAGAACTATCTGACTTATTTAAAGAAGTGGGAACTTTTAGGCCAACTAATATAGTTGCTATGATTAAATTTTTAAAAGCTACTAAAGTATTGGACTTTTCATCAGGATGGGGAGATAGATTAATTGGAGCTTTAGCATGTAATATAGAATCATATACAGGAGTAGATCCAAATAAGGATTTACAAAAAGGATATCAAAATATGATAGATATATTCTGTAAAGACACAAAAGTTAATATGATTTGTTCTAAAATAGAAGATGCAGAGTTAGAACCTAATAGTGTTGATTTAATATTTACATCTCCTCCATATTTTGATTTAGAGATATATAATAATAGTGAAGACCAGTCTCATAATTATGGTTCAGAATGGTATAATAAATTCCTTTTAGTGGCATTAAAAAAGGTTTGGAATGCTTTAGAAATAAATGGTCATATGATTATAATTATAAATGATAAACCTACTAAATCTGACAATAAAAGACCTAATATTAATGAAGAATGGTATCAAAATGTTTATAAATCTTCTTATGTTCAAAAGATGATAAGAGATGTAAATATGTTTAGTGATTCAAAATATCATGGAATTATACCTTATGCGCAAGAAAAAGGATCAAATTTAAGATCACCTCAACCTATGTTTATATGGAAAAAAGAACCTTTAGTATTTAAACTTGAATTAAAAGACAATTGTTTATATGATTTTATACCTGATATAAGATCTAGAGCATTTCTAGCTTTTGCAAATAATAGAGAATGTATATTTTATTCAGATAAGGATCCTTTATTTGTAGCATTAGTTGCTAAATTAAATGGAAAGACTAGTTATTATACTGGCAAAATAGATAAATATTCATTAAAAGCTTTGATGTATGGTATAAAACCAATAAGCTTTATAAAAAATAGAGATGCATTAGAAGTGAGCTGGTCATCTCTTTTGAATAAATTCATTATCGACAATTTAAAAAATTATAATAAGGATTTAAGATTAACAGATTTAAATGCTAACTCTTTTATATTTGGATTCTTTGAAAAAGTCTTTGGGGTAAATTATGGTAATACTCGTTATATAAATAAATAAAAAATCTATTAAAGAATCTAAGATTCTCTAATAAATTTATACTACATCTAATTTTTTATTTGTTTGTATTTGTACTTTTTATAAGTTTTATCAATAATAAGCTATATCTAGATAATATTTAATGATAAATGATTTTCACATTTTCGTTTAATAATGAGAAGTTTATTTTAGAATTAATATCTATATATAAGTATTCTAATTTAGACAAATACGATATATCTGTAATTCTTGAACAATTATAAATAGATAATTCAGTCAAATTAGTTAAATCAGATAAATTCATTGATAGATATATTTCATGAAGTTCTAATGAAGTAATATTATTAAAGGAACTAAGATCTATTTTATGATTAAATTCAATTAAATGAAGATCTATTAAAGAATCTAATTTAGGTAAATTATCGTATTGAACATTATGCCAAAGAGTCAAACTTTTTAATTGTTTTAAACTATCTAAATTCTTTATTTTACAAGGTCTTTCATTTCTAATATAATAACTTCCGCATGTTAATGAAATTAATTTAGGGAACTTAGAACAATCTATTTCACATTGAACATTTTTCAAAATTAGAGTTTCAAGATTAATCAATGTTTCAAGATCATAAATATAGGAAATGTTGAAGAGTTCAAGATAAGTTAATTTTGGAAAATTTAATAAGTCTAGGTCTAAAGGAATAAAATCATCTTCATCATCTGAATCATACAAACTATATGAAAATCCATCATTTTTTTGAGTTAAAATTAAACATTCTAAATCAGTATAATTGTAGAGTTCTTCAAATTTAAAATCTTCAGATAAATCAAAATCAATACATATAATGTTTTGATAGTTTTCTTCCAAAAAGAAGTCATTTAAACCAAATTTTTTAGGATTAAATTTTTGAAATTCTTGATATTCAGAAAAATTATTACATATAACATAATCAATAGAAAACGCAGCTTTTAATGTTTGAATTTTATAATAATCTTGAAGAGTATTACAGTGGATATTACCAAAATTAGTATTGTTTATATAATTATAAAATAAACTATTAATCATTTTAATATTAACTATAATATCAAACAATTGTTCTTTTAACAACCATCCGATAAAGGGTTCGACAAAATAAGAAAGTTCCTGCGACATCCTTAATTTTGTCTATAACATATAAATAATCAATTATTGTAGAATAATCAATTTAGCTATAATACCGTTATTAAAGATATAAATATGTTGATTAACTTGATTAAATCATGTATTAATAGTGATGCTACAAATAAGGGTAATATAGTTATAATGAGATTTTTAAAATAACAATATTGTCGTTAATGTTTAATCTTACTTATTTTTACGATGGTTTATCGTTAAATTAAGATAATATAAACTTGATTATTTTTTATGATAAAATGTCTATGATTGAACCTTTAGTCGATCTTTTAAAAGAATATAAAGAATATGATCTATTAAGCTCTTTATTATTTGTTAACAAAGAATGTAATTATCACATAAATAGATTATATATAGGTATTATACAAATTATTAAAAATAATGATTATGATAAATGGAAATATCTTAATTGCTCTTTTGATATAAGTTTCGAGATTACTCATTTGAATTATAAAAATATAGTCGGTTTAAATCTTTATAATAATAATACTATTAAAGATATAAGTATGTTGATTAATTTGATTAGTTTAAATCTTAGCGAAAACTATGCTATTAAAGATATAAATATGTTAACTAATTTGATTAATTTAAATCTTATTTATAATGATACTATTAAAGATATAAGCATGTTGACTAATTTAACTACTTTAGATCTGTCTTATAATTATGCTATTAAAGATATAAGTATGTTGACTAATTTGACTGATTTAAATCTTTATAATAATAACGCTATTAAAGATATAAGTATGCTAAATAATTTAAATAACTTAAATCTTTGTCTTAATAATACAATTAAAGATATAAGCATGTTGACTAATTTGACAACTTTAAATCTTTTTAGTAATAATACTATTAAAGATATAAATATGTTGACTAATTTAACTAACTTAAATCTTTGTTTTAATGATACAATCAAAGATATAAGCATGTTGACTAATTTGACTACTTTAAATCTTTTTAGTAATAATACTATTAAAGATATAAATATGTTGACTAATTTGATTGAATTAGACCTTGATTCTAGCAATACTGTGGAAGACATAAGTATGTTGACTAATTTGATTTACTTAAATCTTCATTATAATAAAACTATTAAAGATATAAATATGTTAACTAATTTGACTAACTTAAATCTTTCTTATAATGATACAATTAAAGATATAAGTATGTTAACTAATTTAACTAACTTAAATCTTACTTATAATAATATTATCGAAGATATAAGTATGTTAACTAATTTAACTAAAATAGACTTTCAAGATAATAGTAATATTATAAGATTTAGTACATAAATATGTTAATTAACTTAATAAAAATTATAGCAGGTAAACTTGATTATTTTTTATGATAAAATGTCTATAATTGAACCTTTAATTAATCTTTTAAAAGAATATAAAGAATATGATCTATTATCTTCATTATTATTTGTTGATAAAGAATATCATGATTATATAAGTCGATTTAATTTAGGTATTGTACAAGTTATGAAAAATAACGATTATGATAAATGGAAATATCTTAATTGCTCTTTTGATATAAGGTTTAAGATTACTCATTTGAATTATAAAAATATAGTTGGATTAAATCTTTCTTATAATTACTATATAAAAGATATAAATATGTTAACCAGTTTAACTAGCTTGAATCTTTCTTATAATTATACTGTTAAAGATATAAGCATGTTGAATAATTTAACTAATTTAGATATTCATGATAATCAAGTTATCCAAAATATAAATATGTTGACTAATTTAACTAGTTTAAACCTTTATAATAATGATACAATTAAAGATATAAATATGCTAATTAATTTGACTACTTTAAATATTCGTTATAATAATATAATCAAAGATATAAATATGCTAACTAATTTGACTACTTTAAATATTAGTTATAATTATACAATTAAAGATATAAGTATGTTGACTAATTTAACTAATTTAGATATTAGTTATAATACTACTATTGAAGATATTAGTATGTTGACTAAATTAACTAGTTTAAAACTTTATAATAATAATACTATTAAAGATATAAGTATGTTGACTAATTTAACTACTTTGGATCTTCATTATAATAATACAATCAAAGATATAAGTATGTTGGCTAATTTGACTACTTTAAATCTTTTTGGTAATTATGTTATAAAAAATATAAGTATGCTAAACAATTTAACTAATTTATATGTCGATAAAAGTTATGCCATAAAAGACATAAGCGAGTTAACTAATTTAAATATTGTGATAATGGATTATTAAAGACATAAATTAATTGACTAATTTAGAATTTCAGATTTCAATAACTATAAAAGATATAAACATCTTGATTGAATTGATTAAATCATACTATAAAAGATATAAGTAAATTAGAATATAATTAAAATTACTAAACAGATATTAATAAAAATATTCTAATACTTATCATTTAAGTAATAATATCTATAAAAATATTTTAGTATTAACAGCGTGTTAATTTTTTATATTTGCTTTTTTATATTTTAAGCTTTTATATAAAAGAATAATATGGCTTATTCGCAGAGATCTAAAATTAATTTAGTAAATGGTTTAATTAATAATACTCCAATTGGTACTACTACGCCTTCTACAGGTTCTTTTACAACAATAACAACAACTGGAAATGCTAATATTGGAGGGAATTTACATGTTGATGGTACTACAACAACTTTAAATACGCAAACAATCTTAATTAAAGATCAACATTTATATTTAAATAATGGGTATACCACAGTTTCAGCTAGAACTGGAGGTATTGTAGCTAATAGATTACCTACTTCTAATGTTTTAAATACTACTGGAGCTGGTGTTTTTACTATTGGTGTGGCTTCAGTTTCTAATCCAACTATATCTTTAAGTGGCGCTACTGCTAATGTTTTAACAACCGGTATGTTTGTACAAATAACAGGTGCAACAAATGCGTCTAATAATGGTCTTTTTGAAGTTGCATCAAACAATACTTCATCTCTTTTAACTTTAAGAGGTATAGGCACAATTGCGACTGTAGAGGATTTTACGCAAAATCAATTAACTGCTGAAACAAATCCTTCTGTCGAAATAAGACAAATTAATGTTTCAGTTATAAGATGTAATGCATCAACAGGTAGATGGGAAGGTTCTGCTGGATCATCTTCAGGATTAACATTTTTATCTTTTATTAATGGACCTGCATCAAGCACAACAAATGCTATTGCAACTTGGAATGGTACAAGTGGTAATTTATTACAAAATACTAGTGTTCTTTTATCAACAACTGGTAATATGACTAATTTAAATTCTGAAACTTTTGTTTCTAATTCTTCTAATCCAGGAGGTACAAATACTATTTGGCATAATAGTTCAAATAATCACATATATCATGGAACAAATGATATTGAAAATCTTTTTGAATTTAAATTTCAACAAGGTACAACATTACCAAATTCTTTAGAACCTAATGCAATTGCTGTATCTGCAGATAATTATTATTATGCTTTTGGATCTTCAGCAAATGCTTCAAATACCGGAGTAGTTTATATTTATAAAAAAGCAGGCTATAATCTTATTTTAATTCAAACTATAAATGGGTCTTCTACTGGCAATTTATTTGGAACATCTGTAGCTTTTGATTATAGTGGAACAAGATTATTTATAGGAGCTATAGGTACAACTTCAAATGCTGGATCACTTTCAGTTTATTTAAGAACTAATGATACTTTCGCTTTAGAACAAAATATAACCGCAACTGGAGGTGATTCAACAGAAAATTTTGGATATTCTGTAGCCTCAAATTATAATGGAGATATTATAGTTGTTGGTGCACCGAATATTACAACACCAGCTAATAATAGTAGAGCTTTAATATTTACAAGATCTGGAGTTACATGGACACAAGGAATGGCTTTAGTTGGAACAGGCATAGGTACAGGTGCAGGACTTTATGTAGGTTATAAAGTTTCTATGACTTATGATGCTCAAAGAATAATAGTTTCTCATTTAAGAGAATCAACTTTTACTGGATCAGTTAGTATTTTTAAAAGAACAACATTTACAAGCTCAACATGGAACGAAGAACAAAAAATATTAGCTTCAGATGCAGCTATAAACACTCAATTTGGATCAGATATTAAAATAAGTGATAATGGTTATTATATAATAGTTGGATCTATTTTAGCTTCAAATGGATCAGGTATAAGTACTGGAAAGGTATATGTATTTAAAAGATCAAATGTTACTTGGACTCAAACACAAATAATAATAGCACCTACAGCAGATTTATCTTTATCAAATACTTTAGGTACAAATATATCTTTAAGTTATGATGGTCAAACATTAGTAATTTATAATCCACCTTCAAGAGTTTATACCTATTATTTAGGAGGAAATGATCTATATTATATAGTTCAAAATTTCTCCTTATCTAATGTAGGTTCATTAGGGACAATTGGATTTAGTAAAGATGGACAACATTTAGCAATTAGTAAAACTACTGGTATTGACTATTATTATACGGTATCAAAAGCTTATACGTCTTCTCCTGAAATAACCAGTAATGCTCTTGTTTTCTTTAATTCTAATGATGGTAAAACATTAAGTGATTCAAATATGACTGTTGATGCATCTTTTAATTTGACTTTACCTTTATCCTTAAGAGTAGATACAATAACAGAAAATACACTTGCAAACGGTACTACTATAAATAGTGTTTCTTTAAAAAATGGAGCTATAAACCTTTTAACTACAGCTAGTAATCCGGGTACAAGTACTACTTTATGGCAAAGAACTAGCGATTCTCATATATTTAGAGGTGCTATTGATTTAGAAGGAGATCCAAATTATAATGTCGTTGATGTTACAACTACACCTTTTTCAATTACAGCTGGAAATACTCTTTATACAATAACTACTAGTACAGGAGCAAAAGTTTTAAATTTGCCTGCTATAACAGCTACACCTATAATTATAAGAATAGCAGATAAAGGAAATGCTGGAACAAATAATATAACTATAAATGCTAATGGATCCAATTTAATTAGAGGTGGGGCTAGTATTGTGTTAAATACGAATTATCAAACTGTTAGATTAAGTAGTGATTTTTCAGGTGTAGGATCATGGTATGAAATATAAAATTGATTATTCTTATTTATAAAATGGAGGTTATAATTAAAAAGATACTTGGTGTTTTGGAAAATGAAAAGGAAATTATTATGTTTATAGATGAACAAAAACACTTTTTAGATTCTTTATCCAAAAAATACTTTAATTGTATAGAACATAATGTAGAAGAGACATTAAACAAATTGATACAAGAAAATTATAGAAATAGAAATAGAACAAATATTTTTATAAATGTATTAAATATATCTAAATCGAATAATATAAAAATCTTTTACACGTATCATTTAAAAGAAGGATTATCTTATTTAGATTTACCAGTTGAATTTTTATATGAGGAATTTATTTTTGATATGGTTTATAATTATGATGATGGTTTTATCGATCCCTTATACGATGCTTTTGTGGAAGCTTTTAAATTAAAAAAAGAGAATATTAAGTTACATAAAATTATTATGGAACTTATCTTAATTAATAATGAATATAAAAGACAGATAAAATTATGATATAAGATTTAGGTAAAGATACTTTATTCATTATTATTAAATCAATTTTATATTATCTTAATTATGATAAAATTGTAAAAATTGATTATTTTCTAAACTAAAAATGGAATATCTAATAACTGAAATTCTCGATACTTTGAAAAATGAAAATGACTTATTAGATTTTATAAATGATGCTAATTGTGATATTTTATATAATAGATTTTATGCAGAATATTTTGATCATAAAGAATATAACGTAGAAGAATTGTTAAATGAATTCATAAAAAAAGACGACAATGATTCGAGATATTATAGTAGTATATTAGAAGATTGTATTTTAGATAATAACAAAATCTTTTACACGTATCATTTAAAAGAAGGATTAACTTATTTAGATTTACCAGTTGAATTTTTATATGACGAATTTATTACTGGCTTTATAACATATGATAATCATTGCAATGAACGCTTATATAAATGTTTTATAGAAGCTTTTGCATTAAAAAAGGAGATTGTTAATCTTCGTAAATTATAGAGCTTATTTTAATTAACAATTATTATAAATAAGGACTTTATTTTTTATTAATTCTTTATAAATAAAAAGAATGGCTTTTACATCTCGATCATCAAGTAATTTAGTAAATGGTTTAATTAATAATACACCCGTTGGTAATACTACTCCTTCGACAGGATCATTTACTACTTTGACAACTACTAGTAATGCTACTATTAATGGAGATTTATATGCTTATGGAACTACAACAAACGTAAATGGAACAAATGCTCTTTTTAGAGATCCTTATCCTTATTTAAATAATACCTATACAGGATTAATCGGAATGTCTGGCGGTTTTGTTATAAATAGATTACCTACAGCTACTACTAGAACTATAGCTTCTATTACATTTACACCTGGTACTATTTCTGTTAATCCAACTATGACATTTACAGGTCAAACTGCTAATGTATTTGTTACAGGTGCTATAATACAAATATCAAACGCAGCAGATATATCAAATAATGGTATTTTTGAAGTAGCAGCTAATAATACAGCAACTACTTTATCAGTTAGAGGTACTCTTATAGCAACTGCTTTAGATTTTACGCAAACTCAATTTACTGCTAGTAGTGGGTCTGGAGCAACAATAACAGTCGTAAATGTTTCAGCTATAAGATGTAATGCATCAAATGGTACTTGTGAATATGCAAATGGTTCATCTACAATTGGTTTCACATATTCAAATATAGTAGCTGGACCAAATATAACAACTGATGGAGGTATAGCATCTTTTCTAACTTCTACAGGAGCATCTTTAAAAAATTCTATTACTACAATCAATAGTAATAATATATTATCTTTAAATGGGTTAGAATTTGCGAACAACAGCGTAAATCCAAATGCTAGTAATGTTAATACTTTATGGCAAAGATCAACCGATAATTTAATTAGAAGATCAGGAGATGCTAATCAAATAGATGTAACAAATATTGAAAATGCTTTTGAATTCAAATACTTAAGCACTATTACTACAGGTACAACTAATCTTGGAATAGCAGCGTTTTCACCAAATGGGAAATATTTAGCTTTGTCTTATAGAGCTTCTAATATAATTTATATATACAAAATGCAAGGATTTACACCAGTATTTTTACAAAGTATAACTGGTGCAGGAGCAGGTTTTGGTTGTTCTCCATCTTTTGATTATGATGGAACTAGATTAATTTTTGGACAAGGTGGTTTAGGTACTAGTGTATCTGGTAATTGTTTTGTTTATTTAAGAACAGGAGATACATATGCTTTAGAATATCAAACTGGTAATTTAGGTAATAATACTGGTAATGGAAGTGCTATAAATTATGCTGGTGATGTTTTAGTAATAGGACAACCAGATGATAGTGGTGGTCCAGGGTCAGTATATGTTGCAACTAGAGTTGGTGTAACTTGGACAATAGTACAAACTTTATATGGTCCTATATCAAATGCTAAACCGGGTTATGTTATATCTATAAGTTGGGATGGTTTTAGAATATTCTTTAGTGTTATAGTGGAAGATACTGGTGCTTCAAATTCTGGAGCAGTTTATGTCTATAGAAGAACAACACCTACTTCAAATACTTGGGTTGTTGAACAATTTATTAAAACTAGTCCAATAGTTGCTAATTATCAATTTGGAGGTTTTACAGGAACAATGTCAAAAAGTGGAGCTACTATTATAACTCAAACATTAACTGAACCTACCGGTACATCTAGTAATGGAATAATATATATTTATAAAAGATCAAATACAACATGGACTTTAAAACAAAAGATAATATCTCCAGAATCAACACTTGGAGGTAATCTTTGGTATATAAATTGTACAGATTATAATGCTACTACTTTTATGGTTTTTCAAGCAAATGGAGCTAATAGTAGATTTTATGTATATAAATTAGGCGGAAATGATCAATATTATTTAAATCAAGCTATAGCTGTAAATAGTGGATTTCCAGGAGCAGCATTTAATGAATATAAACAAATAACTCATGATGGTCAATTTCTTTTAACATGGAAAACTAATGGAGGTTTTGATTTATATTATTCAGTTGCACCTTCTTTTGTTATATCTCCTGAATATGTAACTGAAAAAACATTAGCTATTTTTAATTCAACTAATGGTAAAACAATATGTGATTCACCTTTTATTTTAGATAATTCCTATAATTTGACTTTACCTAGTTCTTTAAAAGTTAATACAATTACAGAAAAAACAACATCGAATGGCACTACTGTGAACGATGTTTCTTTAAAAAATGGTGCAATAAATCTTTTAACTGCTGCTAGTAATCCTGGTACATCTACTACTTTATGGCAAAGAAGTAGTGATTCTCATGTATTTAGAGGAAATATTGATTTAGAAGGAGATCCAAATTATATTGTTACAGATGTTACTAGTACTCCTTTTTCAATTACAAGTGGTAATCAATTATTAACTATAGATACACCTAGTGGTGCAAAAGTACTAAATTTACCATTAGCAAGTACTAGAATGATTATTAAAATAGCAGATAAAGGAAATGCAAGTGTTAATAATATAACTATAAATAGAGCTGGTGCAGATACAATAAATGGAGGTGCTTCTTTCGTAATTAGTACAGATTTTAGATGTATTGAATTAATAAGCAATGGAGGTACTTTATGGACAGTATTTAATAGATAAGTATTATAAAAAATAAAACTTATACTTTAATTATTTTTATCTTCAAACCAGTTTTGATGTACTCTATAAGTTTCTAAATGATTCCAAGGGAAGTTAGGACATTTGAAATAAAAATCTCTTGCTAATTCACTAGGAATTATATGTCTTCCATCTTTAATAAAATCTATATCTAAACATATTATTTCGGGATATTTGTCTATATGATGTCTAACAACACTTAATCTAGCTAATTCAGCGCAATTTTGTAAAACAAATGGCGTTATATTTAAATTTTTTGCTATAGTATAATCATGTATATAATTATATTCTCTAATAGGATATTTATTATATAACTTTATTATACATTCTTCAGGTAAAGAAGCCAATTCTTCTACATTTAATTTCATAGGATCTATATCATTATGTTCTAAAATTCTATTATGTAAAGGTTTAAAATTAAAAGTAGTATCTGTGTTAGCGTTAGTATTATTATTTCCCATTATTGTTTATATAAAAGTAAAATCAATTTTTGTTAAAACTTGTTTTTATCCTCAAACCATTCTGGATATTTTCTATAAGTTTCTAAATGATTCCAAGGAAAATCAGGACATTTAAAATAGGTACTTTTTAATTGTTCATCAGGTGTTATATATTGATCATCTAATGTAAATCTTATATCTAAACATGCTATATCAGGATATTTATGTAAATGATATTTAACAACACTTAATTGAGCTAAGTATTTGCAATTTATTAAAACAAATGGTGTTATATTTAAAGTTTCTTTTATATTACAATCACCTTGAGAATTATATTCTGTAATATCATATCTATTATATAAAGTTATTATACATCCTTCTGGTAAATTTGCTAATTCTTCTTTATTTAATCTTACAGGATTTATATCATTATAATTTAAAATTCTATTATGCAAAGGTTGTTTAAAAATATTATTTATTCTAGTGGTATTATTTCCCATTGCTATTTTATATAAAGTAAAAATCAATTTTTATCCTCAAACCATTCTGGATATTTTCTATAAGTCTCTAAATGATTCCAAGGAAAATCAGGACATTTAAAGTAAACATCTTTTAATTGTTTATTAGGAGTTATATTTTGATCATCTTTATCAAAATATATATCTAAACATGCTATTTCAGGATATTTATGTAAATGATATTTAACAACACTTAATTTGGCTAAATTAGCACAATTTTGTAAAATAAACGGTGTTATATTTAAAGTCCTTTTTAAGTTACAACTATCTTTCTGACTATAAGTTATAACAGGATATTTATTAAATAGTTTTATTATACATTCCTCTGGCAAAGAAGCTAATTCTTTTTTATTTAATTTTGCAGGATCTACATCATTGTATTCCAAAATTCTATCATGTAATAGTTCAAAATTACAAGTACTATATATTTTAATATTGTTATTTCCCATCACTATTTATATCAAAGTAAAAATCAATTTTGTTAAAACTTGATTTTATTTTTATATAAAACAATGATGTCAGTTTCTATTTTTGTTTCAAGAAAGGTCTTTAATTATATCAAAGATTTTTATACTTTAAATAATGTTTCTTATGAAGATTCTCTTTTATTGAAAAGATATCATAAAGGTAAAGGATTTTTTAATCTTGAATTTGATGAGTTTTTAACTAGTCCACAAGATCAAGAAAGTTTGGAATACCTACTTTGTGAATTAAAAATGAAAGATATTAGATTCTACTATGATTGTGCTTTATTAAAAGACAATAGTCAAGAATTATTACAAGATTATGAAAGCATAAAAGCTAGTTTTGATAAATTAAAAAAAGATAAAACTGATGTTGATTTAAGTGTTATTGAATTCATCAAAACAATAAATGATAAAGACGACACTATTAATAAATTGACTTTAGAAATATCTGATTTAAATCAAAAAAATAATACCTTATTCAATAAATCTCAAAGTAAAAGAATCAAATATAGTATTTCACTAAGAGATAAAAATGTTATAATAGATACTATGTCTAAAAAGATTGATAGTTTAATAAACCAAAATATTGAATTAAGAGATTCTCATTTAAAAGAACTAGTTAATAAAAATCGACAAATAACAAAATTAGAGGATGAATTAAAGAAGATAGAAGAAGATACATTAAATGATTTAAATAGAAGAATCGAATTATTAGAAAAAACTAATAAGATGGCAGCTAGCACAATAAGCTTTTTATATTTAAAAATCGATGAATTGGAGGATGAATTAAATAAATCAAAGGAATCTTATAATAAAGAATTTACAGAAGAAAGGAATAATAAAATACATATGGCAAATCAGTTGATTGATTTATGTAAAAAATATGAGTGTGAAAGTAAATAATAATATACTTTAATCTATTATAAATTCAAATGATTTTGATTCAATAATTATATTTTGATAAAAACTACTATAGTTTTTACCGCGTTTATTTTTTAAAATCCTAGGCTTAGATTTTATTTTATATTTAATAACATTATAGCCATTCTTTATATAGTAATCGCTCTTTTTGGATATTTCTTCATAACTAAATCTATGATTTTTTTCATAATATGCATAATTATTAGAATAAAATCTTTTAGCTTGAATTATGTTTTCGCTAATATCTGGTATATAATTATATACTATAGTGCTATTTTTTAATCTCAATTCTTGAAATTTGATCTTATAAAGCACTAACAAATAAGAGTTTATTAAATATAAAGATTGAATACTTGTACTTTGATACACATTACAATTTTGTAATATAGCGACTTTTAATGAACGAAAATTATCCAAATAGATATCACTTCGATAATGAGTATTTAAATACAGATATTGAACATTTATGACACACATATGAACTATAGGATTTCTCCAAAAGAGTATATCTGGGTTTACATATTTTAAATTTATATGTTCTTTATTCTTAATCATCAATAATCCATTTGGTTTATCATTTATATTTAAATGTTCTTTATATTCCCATATATATTTGTCTTGTATTCTTAAGATGTGGTTTAAAATATGTTTTGTTTTTGGGACACAAAAAGATGCTATAATTTGACATATTTCTAAAGGGAACATTTTTATCTGCAATAAATCAAGTTTTAACAAAAATTGATTATTTTTATATAAAAGATGGATTATAGCAAATTAACAAGAGAGCAACTTATTTGTTTATTAAATGATCAGCCTTTCCAATCAAATACAAAGGAATTAATAATAATTTTAATAAATTATATGAAAGATCCTAAGCCAAATCAAGAAATATATAATAAAATAAGTGAAAATTTATCTAAATTAACATATCCTTTATATTTGATAATAAACTGGAATAGATATCTTTATAAATCTTCTTTCGAATTTAATATATTAGATTATCAATGTAATAAAATATATCAAATAAAAAATGATAGAATAGATATAATAAATAATATACCTATAGAAGAAGATATAATAAAAAAGTTCGATTTTAGAATATTTCGAGACACATATTATAAGCTGACAACTGAAATATTGTTTGATAAAGATAGTCACAGAGGTCTTTTTAAAGATGACTATGATAGAGTGAGGCCCTTTGTTATTTATAAGAAATTTATTGTTATAGATACAGATTTATTAGGACATTACTTAAAAAATAAAGCATGTGATTTAGCATGATTTTAAAAGAGCTTTTATCTCATCTATTGTTATTTTTTGATATTTGATATTGTCATTTTCTTTATCATGTATTATATATAATTGATCATCTTTATATGTTATAGTGCAACAACTATCAAATAGATCTCTTAAATTTTTGTCTTCACATAATAAATATTTAGCATTGTTCCATATATCAAAAGCTTCTTTTAATTTAATATCTAATAATTGTTTTTCTTCTTCTGTTATAGAAATAGATATCAGAGTTTTTTCTCCTATATAATTAATCATAAATTTTAAACCTTTATTTTCTTTTGAACATGTTAAATAACCCAGCATTAAATTTTCGCATTTTAGATTCTTATATTTTTCATATGTTTCTTTGTCTAAAATAAAATTGCAATATTTATCTTGAGTTTTTAAATAACAACTTATGTAGTTTAAATGATATTTGATATTTACTATCATTCTCTAATTTTTAGTATAAGTAAATCAATTTTTACATATTTATGAGATCTTATTAAAATTGATTATTCTTTACATAAAAGATGGAAGTACGAGCTATTTCTTTGAAAGAAGTTACATTAGAATATGAAGAATTTTCTTTCTATATAGATAATGTTACCAAACACGATTTTAATAGTTGCTCTATAAAAATAGATAACTCTATTATAGAAAGAGATGAAAAATATACTATCTTTAAGTCTGATCATTTAGAATTTAAAATAAAGAATAAACACTGTGAAAATGCTTTTGATTTAATCAAAGTATTATCTAAAGGATATATTAATCAACCTATAAGATGTTTAGTTATGGGTAATCAAAACTTACAAGATAGATTTTTAAAAGACCTAAAATGTGATTATAATGAATCATATAAAGAGCATATTTTACCAATAAAATACAAGAACATTAACTTCTATTTTTGGAATAAAATCAAAGACAATAAGGAAATATACGAACCTTATGATAAAGTTATTATATTTGTTGATGAAAGAGAGGATCCAGCATTTTGGAAATCTAGAACCTCTTGTTTAAACTTAAAAATTATAAGAGGTGGTGGAAATAAATTAATGGAAAGAAATATCTCAAAAAAGGAAAGATATAATTTGGATCCTTCTGATGAATCGGAATATGAATCAGGATATGAATCAGAATATGAATTAGAATGTAATTATAGTTTTAAAGATATTATAGATTTCTTAAATTAAATAGCAATTCTTTATTTTTTATTTTTGATTAAAATATAGCACAAAATGGCTTTTATGCAAAAATCAAATTTAGACCTTCTTGGAGGTCGAGTTAATAATTCACCTATTGGTAATGTTACACCTTCAACTGGTATTTTTACTACTTTACAATCGACTGGAGCTTTATCTAGTTTAAGCACTTTTAGTGTAACCGGACATACTGCTGCGATTGATGCAAATAACATTTTAATTAAAGATCCTCATATTTATTTAAATAATGGATATAATACAGCTTCAGGAGTTACTGGTGGTTTAGTTGTAAATAGATTACCTACTTCTAATGTTTTAACTACAACTGGAGCAGGTGTTTTTACTCCTGGTGTTGCCGCAACTTCTAATCCAACTATTTCTTTAAGTGGTGCTACCGCTGGTGTTTTAACTACTGGTATGTTAGTACAAATTAGTGGAGCTTCTGTAGTAGGTAATAACGGTCTTTTTGAAGTTGCTTCTAATAATACTACTTCTCTTTTGACTTTAAGAGGTATTGGTACAATTAATGTTGTAGAAGACTTTACCCAAAATCAACTTTATTCTGAAACAAATACTTCTGTGTCAATAAGACAAATAAATGTATCCATTATGAGAGCAAATGCTACAACTGGATCTTGGGAAAGTGGAGCAGGTGCAACTACAGGTATAAGTTTTTCAGCTGATGGTAATGTATCTATGGCTTCTACTGGTACAACTACAAATGGTATTATGAAACTAACATCTTCTGGTACAAGAACCATTATTGATACAACTGTTACTATTGATGGAACAAATCAAGTTATTTTAGCTTCTGGTTCTAATTTAAAATTTGCTGCTGCAGCTGATAACATTCAATTTAATGCAGTTGATGTATTTCCTGCATCAAGTACAAATACAGGTGTTGTTACATGGAATGGAACTACTGGTAGAGCTGTTCAAAGCACTGCTATTTTGATAGACACAAATAACAATGTCAGAGTTGATACTAATGGTAGACATGTTATTGAGTCATTTGAAACACAAACTGTTGCTGGTGGAGGTACTTTAAATCCTAATGTTAATAAACAAGCAATTTATGTAACTACTTCTGGAGGTTCAGCTGCTTCGGCAACTGGTACTTTAGCAGATGGTACTTTTACAAATCAAAGAAAACTAATTGTTGCTTCTTCAATTGCTGATGCTACAAGAACTTATGTTTTAACTGTTACTAATGCTTTATTCCCTGGAGCTGCCGCAGGTTCTAGAACATTAACTTTTGATACTTCTGGACAATCTATTGAATTAACATGGAATGGAAGTAACTGGCTCAACACTGCAGGAGGTGTATTTGTAGCATAAGAATACATATATTACTTATTATATTATATTTTTTTATTAGATCAATTAAAATGATCTGCATAAGTATTGGCGTTTGTTTAGTTTTGATTATTCTTATAGGAGTAATTGGGAGTATATTATATAGTATTACAGATAGAAATGGTATTATTTTAGGTGTAACTAGTTTAGCTCAATTATTAATTTTGGGTTATTGGGGAGCAGGTTTAGTAATGGATTGTGAAAAGACTAAATACTTATATAAAGATTAAAGCACATTAAATAAACTTGATTATTTTTTATCAAAAAATCTATGTCTTTCATAGAGTCCTTTATTAATATATTAAAAGAGCACCGCGAATATAGTATATTAAGTACTTTATTGTTTGTAAATAAAGCCCTTTATACTTTTATATCTACTTTTAAAATAAAAGCAATTAAGGTCAAATCTATAGCAGATTATAATAAATGGAAATACCTTAATTCATCTTTTGTTATAGCTTTTAATGTAGTTCATCTAAATTACAAAAATATAGTAGGATTGGATCTTTCTTATATTAATAATAAAATAGAAGATATAAGTATGTTGACTAATTTAACTAAATTGAATCTTGGGGAAAACAATAATATTAAAGATATAGATCCTTCAATTGATTTGACTAGTTTGAATCTTTTTAATAATAATATAAAAGATATAAGTATGTTAACTAATTTGACTAAATTGAATCTCAAGAATAATAAAACTATTTCGAATATAAGTATGTTGATTAAATTAACTAGTTTAGATCTTAGTTTTAATAACAATATAAAAGATATAAGTACGTTGACTAAATTGACTATTTTATATCTTAACTATAATAATAATATAAAAGATATAAGTATGTTGACTAAATTGACTAAATTATCTTTATGGGAAAATGGAGTTATTAAAGATATAAGTATGTTAACTAATTTGACTAGTTTAAGTCTTTACAGTAATCATATTATTTCAGATATAAGTATGTTTATTAATTTGATTAGTTTAGATCTCAGTTTTAATACTGTTATAGAAGATATAAGTATGTCGACTAACTTAACTAGTTTAGATCTTAGTTTTAATGATAATATAAAAGATATAAGTACGTTGACTAAATTGACTATTTTAGATCTTCAGACTAATGATTCTATTAAAGACATAAGTATGTTATCCAACTTAACTAGTTTAAATCTTTATGATAATACTATGATTAAAAACATAAGTATGTTTATTAATTTGACTAGTTTAAATCTTCAAGATAATTATTTTATTAAAGATATAAGTATGTTGACTAATTTGACTAAATTAAATATTAGTAACAATAATACAATAGAAGATATAAGTATGTTAACCAATTTAATTAAATTAAACATCAGAAATAATAATATAGTAAAAGATATAAATATGTTAACCAAATTGACTCGGCTCTTTTTGTTCGATAATAAAAATATTAAAGATATAAGCACATTGACTAATTTAATCAAACTTAATATTGGTTACAATAACCACATTAAAGATATAAGCATGTTGACTAATTTAAGTACTTTACATGCTTATAAAAATAAGATCGTATATAACACTGATACATTAACTAATTTAACTGATTTAAATATAATAGAATAAACTATAATACTAATTCATATTTTTTAAATATAGTTTAAAATAATGTCTATCTCTTTAGCAAGTTTAAATCTACTATTAATAAATAATACTAAAAACATTGATTTAATTAGAGCTTTGTTAAATTTAGGAGCTAATGATTATGAAAATGCTTTAATCAATGCTATACAAAATAAAGCGAATGAATCTATTAATCTTTTAAAAACATTAGTAGATCCAGATAAAGGATTAACTTTATCAGTTAAAACATATAATATAGAACTCATAAGCTATTTTAAAGAAACAGCTTTAGATGTTCCAGCAAATGCAGTTAGATGTGCTTATTATAATTTCTTAGAAGGATTTGATCTTTTATCACCATATGTATCAAATAAAAATGATCTTTTATTATGTTATGTTAGTTTAAATGATATTATTAATACTACTTCAGTTTTAGCTGATAATCCAACTAATATTAATTACTGTTTGGGAGTTGCAACTGTTAAATGTTATCCAGAAATAACTGCTTTATTGATACAAGCAGGGGCAACAAATATTTTAGAATGTATAGAAGGAATAAAAACAATAAAAAATAATAAGTATCAAGAAGCTGTTTTATCTATTCTTTTAGATTCTTTAAATTAATACTTTAAATAAGAGATATCTATATTGAGTATATTTTTTATATTAAACTGACATCAGAATCATAGAATATCTTTGTACTGTTATGTTTCCATTAGTTCCACTTTTAACAACATATAAAGAAACATTTTGGTTAACGGATAATGAAATAAAAGAATATCCTGTTATTGTATCTGATACATTAGCCTGAATTGTTCTTATCATACGACCACTCAAAACTGATGATACGGTTCCATTTATTCTTAATTCAATAGTTAAATCACCAGAAGCTTGTCCTGTTATACCTCTAAATCCTAAAGAATAAAAACATACAAAATCACGAGTTGTGGCATTTATATATCTTAATTGACCTACAGCAGGTGAATCAAAATTACCTGCTATATTTTGATCTAAATTACCTGGACTTGAATTAACTAAAGAAAAGGATGAACCTGTTAAATTTAATGAACTTCCAGTAGCATTATAATAATAGTATTCTCCAACTAAATTAGAAGTAGGTGTAATAGAAGTAGAACCTAATTGTCCACTACTATTTATAATAACTGTTTGTGTACCGCCACTTGGAGTAACTCCGAAAATACCAGCTTGAAAGTTTTGAGTTTGAGTACTACCAATTCTAATTCTATTATTGTCTCCAATAACACCATTATTAGAAATACATATATTATTTGATTCATTAGAAGTATAATTTAGACCTGCTTCATATCCATATAAAATATTATCATTTCCATTTAAAAGATTAAAGCCTGCGGCTCCACCTGAAGCTAAATTTCTAGATCCAGCCGCTAACTTTTCTAAACAACCAATACCAAAACCATAATTATCAAGTCCTGTTAAAGTAGTATTACCTGCTCCTCCTATAAAATAAGAATCAGTAGTTTGTCCATAAGTTATCGCCCTTGAAAAGTTTATAGTTAAAACATTTGGGGTATATATTAAATCACTATCTTTTAGTATTTTACCAGAAACACCATTCCATATAGCAACAGCATTATTAGTTGAAGATACAGGTCCTGTAACTGATGAAGAAACAGGAGAATAATTAGTATTTAAAGTTGTTGTATTTGAACCAGATCCAACATAATAAACACCAGCATCTACTTTTGTTGATAATATAGTAACTAATCTAAACGTACCACTAGCGGTACCTGTAATAAAAGAGCTTTTAGTGAAGAACTCAACTGGAGATGTTTTAATAGTTAAAAGACCTGTACCAGATACATAAGAAGCTACTTCATATACATTATTATTTTGGAATATATTAGATCCTGTTATATTAATAAAGTCATTAGCCGCTAAAGATAAACCAGTTGAAGTTGTAACTGTAGAAGATGTAAACGAACCTGTCAATGGTCCAGTTACACTTGCTGAAGATGCATAAATATAAATAGATCCAACAACATCATTAACATTTGATATACCTTTATTTAAAATAAGTGATTTATTGGATACCTTTAATCCTGAACTAACTATATCGTCTACTGATATAGTGTTTTTAAAAACTGAAGATAAATCTTGATTGCTTCGATTATAAGCCATATTTATTTTAATAAAAGAAAAATAAGATAATAATTGATCTTTTAATTTACAAAAATGCATATATTGAACTTTGAAGACAAGGATATAAAAATCGATGCTTCTGATTCTTTAAATTATATAGACAGTCATCTTTTATATTTATTAAGATACAAAAGTGAAATAATGAGAGTTAGTTATATTTTAAACAACGGATCTAAATATATTAATCATAAAGATATTGCTTATTTTAAATACAATATTAAAAGGGTTAATCCAAATAATTTATTATATGAAGAATTAGATATATATCATAAATTAAAAGAAAATATAGATTTAGTAACAAAAGACATAACAAAAAAAGAAGCTAAATGGAATGATACTTCTCAATTTTATTTTGTGTATTCTAAGTTTTATGAGTTAAAGAATAAAATAGAATGTCCTAAAAAGAAAAAATTATTAGACTTTACATTCTGTTCTTTTACTATAATTGATAGAAATAAATTAAATGATAAGAGTAAAAAAGATTATGATAGGCTTTTTGACCAGATAATAAAAATTGTTTAAACAATAGGTGCAATTTTCAAAAAATAGACAAGAAATATACGAAATAATTATAAGGTGATTTTTTTACTGTGTTGCGATTAAGCAAGGCAGATCACGGAATAATTATTTCGTATATTAGTTCGCTCGAACCACTCGAAATTCATTTTTTACCTGTTGAATCAAACAGGGGAAATTTTTGCAAATTACCGTTTTACTAGTTCATAATGTCCTCCGTGTAAATCACCACTGAAATCAAAATGATCAAATCGTAAATAATGTGTTTCTAAAAGAGGTCCTGCTCCTATATAGTTAGTGGTTGTACCCCACTTACCATATATGTTAGGGACTGGTTCATCTACAAACAGTTTAATATTAAACTGAGATAAGATTCTCCAAAGATCATTTATAGGTAATTGCTCACCTAATTCAAATCTTCCTTCTAGTAACACACTTATACGACTCCACACTCTAACATTGGTTTGACCCCTTGCTTCAAGTGCTCCTAGTAAAATACGTAACCAACATAGGTTTCCATATTTGTCGAGTATCCAACGTTCGTCAGGATGTAATACGTTATAGTATTTTTTATGTCTATTTTTCTCTTCTTGCAAAGAGATATTAGACATAGTAATTGCTAGTTTCATATCATCATCTTCGTCATCAGATAAGTAAGAGTTCAAAAGTTGTCTATTCCTTTCTTCTTCTAACCTTAATTGTTTCATTCTTCTTTCTTCTTCTTCTCTAGCAGCTTGTTCAGCAGCATAAGAAGCTTTAGAAAGAGCAATTACTTCTTCTTCAAATTCATCTGCAGCTTTTTCAACTGCATAAGAATCATTAGATAAAGCAATAGCTTTTTGAATGTCACTTTCAAAGTCGTCGTTAAAAGATCTAGCCCAAAACATTCCAAACCCTATTATGAAAAAAAAATCATTTGTTATCTACATTATATTTAAATTTGATTTTTATATTGTGTTAAAAGGCAAATATGATTTATATTAATGATACAAAAGTTAGTATACCTAAAACAGTTAAAAGTATAAATAATATTAGATCTTTAATTAAAAGATCAGATGTTAATTATTTCACATTTATAACTGATAATATAGAAAGAGCTATATCTTTTAAAAAGCAGTTCAAAGACAATACTAAAATTATATATTTAACAAAAAAGATGAATGAAAAGGATTTAGAACAACCTGATGAAGTATTTATATGTTGTTGCTGTGTCGATCAAATCACTCAATATATAAATGCGAAAGATAGATATCCATCTTCTTATAAATATAAAATTATAGGAAATGTAGGAAGTTATAAGTTCTTTTATCATCTTTATTTTAAAGGTGCTTCTTTTGTTCAAATAAATCCATCTAACTTTTTAATAAAAGAAGCTCAAGTTAAGAGTATTATTCCTATAAACATAAAGGATCTAAAAGCAGATAAATCTAATGTGATTAATCATAAACTTTTAAAGGCATGTGTTTCAAAAGAAGCTTTATCTAAAACAGCTTATGAGTTGGTAAAGTATTTACCTAAAACATTAGAACCTAAATTTGATGAAATACTTCCTAGTGGAAACATATATATAATGAAACCAACCAATACTTATTTAGCTTTTAAAGGATCAGGTATCACAGTTTTTACTGATGAAAAAGGATATAAAGAAGGACTAAAAAAGATTGAAGAAATGAAAGATAAAGATCCTAATACATCTTATATTATACAAGAATATATAAAAGATCCTTTATTATTCAATGATTTAAAGTTCCATTTTAGGATCTTTGTTAAATTAATGATTGACGATAATGCATCTTTTACTTATTCTTATTTTCCTTATTTTCGTATTTGTACTTCTAATAAGCCATTTGTTTTAGACGATTTCTTAAATCCTGATATACATGATACTCATCTAAGTTCGACTAAAGATGAATACATATTTAATTCACTAGAACCTAATTTCTTTAATAATAAAGTTAATGTTGATCTTATTAGTGATATGATAAGATGCATTTATGAGATGATACAAAAAAAGAATTGCTTCCAAAAATTTAATGATACTAAAGAAGCCTATTTTATTTTAGGTTTAGATGTTATGATAAAAGACGATGGATATCCTCTTTTGCTAGAAATAAACACATCTCCTTCTGTTGCACCTATAATTTTTGATAAAACATATATTAACTTTGTTAAAAAATATACTGAATGGGTGTTAAACTAATCATTCTGTCAAATTTGATTTTTTCTTATTAACAAATAACTATGTCTGTTTCACTTTTAAGCTCAACTGTTCCAGTAATTAAAGATGTTGAAATAAAAGACCTTTTTGAATATATAGCTTATTGTGCTCGTATTTCAAATCCAGGTAATCAAAAACTTAATAAAAATGGATTAGGATTAATCAAATATTTAACTAAACATGGGCATTGGTCTCCTTTTGAAATGGCTAATATATGTTTAGATATTCAAACTACAAGAGATATAAGTAGACAAATATTGAGGCATAGATCATTTTCATTTCAAGAATTTAGTCAAAGATATGCTTGTGTAAATGAACCTTTTGTTATTAGAGAACCAAGATTACAAGATACAAAAAATAGACAAAACAGCTTAAAATCTGAAAATGAATCTTTGAATAAAGAATGGATAGAAAGGCAAGAACACTTAAATAATTTAATTAGAGAAAATTATATATGGGCTTTAGATAATGGTATCGCAAAAGAACAAGCTAGAGCTATTTTACCAGAAGGCAATACACCTACTAGATTATATATGAATGGTTCTTTAAGATCTTGGATACATTATTTAAAATTAAGATTAGATCCAAGTACTCAAAAAGAACATAGGGAAATAGCCTATCTATGTATGCTTGCAATAAAAGATGTTTTTCCATATATTGAAGAAGCAACTATGAAAATAGATAATATTAATGATAAAAAAGACTCATGTGTTGAAAGTAAAGATTCATTAAATACTTTTGATGATTTTACTAAACATATTGATAAACTTAATTATCTTGAATCCATACAAACTTTAAAAGAAGATGAAAGAAATTTAGAAATCGCTCAATATACAGATCAATTCATAACTCATTTAGCTAATTTAAATGAATCGCAAAGTAAATTATGGATGATTAATTTGAATCAATGGGATCCTGTATCTAAAATTCAAGCTTCAATAAAAGATAAACTTATATATGTGTTAGAATTCAGAGAAAAAGATAACTTTAATTCATTTAAGTATTAGATATAATATAAGGAAAATACTATTTAATTATTGTTTTTTGAATAAAAGAATGGATTTATCTGCTATAAAAAACGAACTTAATATTATAGAATTAAAGCAAGAGATATTCGATCTATATTTTAATAATAAGAAATATCTGAAAACAATCATCTATACAAAAAAGGAATTTGAACTATTGAATCTTTATGACTTAAAAACTATATTAGAATCTTTTCTTTTATTTATACCAAAAAATAGGGAAAGGCTTATTATTAAATGTTCTTATCTATATGATCAATTAAAAGACACTATATCTTATAATAGTACATTTTAATACAATAAACTTGATTATTTTTTAATAAAAAATGATAGAGGCTTTAATAAACAAATTAAAAGAATATAAAGAGTATGATATTTTAAGTTCTTTAATATTTATCAATAAATGTTTTTATAAATATATAAGAAAAATGAATTTAGGTATTATAAAGGTTTATTCTGAATCTGATTATCATAAATTAAAATATCTTAAATGTGATTTTGATATAGCATTTAAAGTTAAACATCTTAATTATAAAAATATTGTAAGTTTATGTCTTAGTAATAATAAAAATATAAGAAATATAAGTCTTTTAACTAAATTAACCAATTTAGATCTTTATGAAAATACAACTATAAAAAATATAAGTATGTTGTCTAATTTAACTAGTTTAAGTCTTTATTGTAACGATGCTATTAAAGATATAAGTATGTTAACTAATTTGACTAGTTTAAGTCTTCGTGAAAATACAACTATAAAAAATATAAGTATGTTGTCTAATTTAACTAGTTTAAGTCTTTATTGTAACGATGCTATTAAAGATATAAGTATGTTGACTGATTTGACTAGTTTAAGTCTTCGTGAAAATAAAGCTATAAAGAATATAAGTATATTGACCAATTTGACCAATTTAAATCTTTATTGTAATGATGCTATTAAAAATATAAGTATGTTGACTGATTTAACTAGTTTAAGTCTTTATTGTAATGATGCTATTAAAGATATAAGTATGTTGACTAATTTGATTATTTTAAATCTTGATGGGAATACAACTATAAAAGATATAAGTATGTTAACTAATTTAACTAGTTTAAGTCTTGATATCAATACAAATATAAAAGATATAAGCATGTTAACTAATTTAACTAGTTTAAGTCTTAGTGGTAATTATATTATTAAAGATATAAGTATGTTAACTAATTTAAATAGTTTAAATCTCGAAGAAACCCCTAATATTGAAGATATAAGCATGTTAACTAATTTAACTAGTCTATATCTTTATTATAATAATGCTATTAAAGATATAAGCATGTTGACTAATTTGACTAACTTGGATCTTGGAAATAATGATGCTATTAAAGATATAAGCACGTTAATCAATTTAACTAGTTTAAATCTCGAAGAAAATTATAATATTGAAGATATAAGCATGTTGACTAAATTAACTAGTTTGAATATTTGGAATAATAATATTATTAAAGATATAAGCATGTTAACTAATTTGACTACTTTAAATCTCCGTAATAATATCCTTATTAAAAATATAGATATGTTAACTGGTTTAATTAATTTAGGTATTAGTTTTAATAACACTATTAAAGATATAAGTACTTTAACTAATTTAACTAGTTTAAATATTTGCGGTAATAATACTATTAGAAATATAAGTATGTTAACTAATTTAACTAATTTATATCTTGATGCTAATAGAAATATTCAAGGTATAAGTATATTAAGTAATTTAAAATCACTTAAGTTTTCAGCACATAATGTTGTTAAAAACACAGATTTTTACTATGATAATGATATTATGAAAGATATTAGCACATTAACTCACTGGATATAAACAAAATATACACATATCTAATTGTTTAAAATAAATGTATAGTTTACTCATAGATTTATTTCGGTGATAAAATTGATTTTTTATTGATGTATAAATTGAAATGCCTATTTGTCCTTATTGTAAATCTTATTCAAGAGCAACTTATTGTCAAGCTTTTGAAGAACATTGTTTATCTTGTCACGATCATTTTAAAAAGATGTTAGAAGAAAAACATAAGAACGAATGCAATTTATTAAAAAATGAGATAAATCATCTAAAAGAAACAATTAAAAAATATGAAAGCCAGCAACCATCAACTATTATTAATAATACCTACAATACTTATATTCAAATCAACAATGAAGATATCAATATTATAGATGATGTTTTAGAAACTCGTAATTTAGATGAAATAAAAAAGATAAGAGAAGTTTTATTATCAAAGTATCAAGATCAATACTCTCGATCTTTAATTAAAACTAAAACTATCACTAGTATACAAGATGTTCTTGAATTAGTGAAATGGGACATAAATTCTCCATATGAAGAGAAGGTTTTATTATTAAAGAAAACATTGAATGATATAACTTCCTTTCCGCAATTTTTATCCACAGATATACCTTATATTATAGATCAAGCTAAAAAAAATGAAGATGTATTCAAACAAATTGTAGCTTACGTAGATAAATAGACAAAAAATATATATTTAAATCCTGATGCTTACAGTCATACGCCAGCCAATTTAAATATACATCCTAGTTCGCTCGAACTATCCGAAACTCATTTTTTACCTGTCGAATTAAACAGGCTAATTTAACGAAATATTTCTATTTCATTAAATTAGGATTGCTTTGAATATAAGATAACAAAGCTTTTAAATAAGAACTCGGATTTAAATCTCGAGGACTCAACTCATCAGTGTAATCATAAATACATTTTTCAAAAGTCTGTGGAACCTTTGAATCTATATCTATGAATTCAATGGAATCTATCTCTTTATAACAAGAGGGAAGATTCGATGCATCTTTTTGTTTAACATTTAAACTAAAAGATGCACGAGTTAAATCATCGGGACAAACTCCAATAAATACCAAAGTATTAAAACCTCCTCTTTGAAAGAGAAATGTTTTAAAATAACCTTGAGATTTAAAGATCTTATCAAAAGCTTTCCAATCTAAATAATCTGAACATTGGGGGTGAATTTCTTCACAGTATTCTCGACAAGCGCATTTTAACACACATCCATCTTTTTCCTCATATTGACCACCAGGCAAACTATGCATTTCTTTGAATCGACCAAATCTTTCTTTTGTACTAATAATAGTATTTATAGAAAGAATGGTTTCATCTCCGCAAGTATAATTTATCTTTTTAGTTAACAAGAGAGCAATTCCATCAATTTTATAATTAATGGATTTACAAAAAGAGTGACGACAGCTAGAATTCATTGTTGGAATACTAATATGAAAAAATATTCAGCTGTTATTACACAGGTTTAGCTTTTTCTGCTATTAAAAACATTAAAACATAATTAAATGCATCTTTATTTTCCACCGAATATGGGTTAATAAAAGAATCTATTAATTCGTCATAATCGCATTTTTTAAACCAAGTATACCAACATTGAAATTTATGTTCATCCATTTGTATTTATAAAAAAATAGGTCCATAATAAATTACTTCCTCCCTATTTTCGCTGCTTAGAATAGATATCCTTTTGCAATCAAAAGTATCTTAACTGCTTCTAACGCGGATTTGTCATTTTCTGTCGGGTCTTCAAGAGAAATTTTTTGATTATAAATTTCTTTTAAATACTCGTCAGAAAAATGACTAAGCCATTTATAGTAAGCTGAAACAGATAATGATTGTCTTTCCATTCTATGTTATAAATAAATAATCATCTGTTATTAAAATTTATAGCTTCTTTATATACGTCAATCATTTGTAATAAAAAGGCCTTTTGTTCTTCTGTTTCAGCTTTTTCTAAAGCTAGAACACAGAATTCTAACGATTTCTTTAATACATTTAAAGGATATTTTGCATACATTTCTAAAGCTAATATGTCCATTTTATTATAATAAAAAATAATTCTATTTGATTATCCGTATAAGGATAATGCTCGAGTATAAACTTTGATTTCGACTAAAAGATATCCTTCTTCTTTAATAGGACATAGTATGTTATCTTCTTTTATTCTTTTAAGTTTATTTATATGTCTTTGAACGCTTTGTTTATCACTTCTATCATATATAATCATAGCGATTTGATCTTCCATATTATATGATCATATTAATCAATTTTTAACAAAAGGAACAAATTCCATATTATGGTGTTTATTTATAGAATTCATCAATCTATTAGCTCTTTTAAATATATACTCAGATATACATGGTGATATTAAAGGATCAGAACTTACATTTGAAATAATATTAAAAGTAGTTCTAATAACATAATCAATATCATCAGTTTCATAGAATACATCTATTAAATACTCTATTTTTTCCATTAGAATAATACCTCTTTTATTACCATCTATTTCTGAGTATATCTTTTTTATATTCTCATAAGTCGAATCTTCTATCTTTTGATTACGAAGCCATTTATGATAAGAAATCACTAGAGATTGAAATGCTTTAAGATCAAATAAAGGTTCATCTCTTATTCTTTGTGCTCTAACTAGAGCTTCAATATTTGGATTCAAAAGACTCATTTTGATAAAAAATATAATCAATTGTTGTTCATAATTACAAAAGTATTTTATTACTATCTTTTATATATTTATATAATAATTGATTATTATTGCACTTAATAAGTATGCAAGTTAATATTAAAGATTATCAAGCTATATTTACATACAATAGCTTTTCCTTTATTATAGATAATCCTTTTAGCTATATAAACGAATGGACTAAATGTCCATCTAGATTACGCTTTTATCAAAAGTATATCACAATAAATAAAAATAAAGTGTGTTTTGAAGTTTTCAATGAATTTAATCCTAGAGAAGTGAAAGAAAAATACGAAATAAAAAGGAATATATGTTTAAAGGCTTTAATCAAACTTTATAATTTAAGCAAAGAATTTAATCAAAAGACTCACAACATAAACATTTTAGTTCTTGGTAATAGTGGATGTGGTAAAACAACATGGACTATATCAGTATCACAAAAAACACCTAAAAAGAATCTTGATTTAAAAATAGTTAAGTTTCAGTTTTTAGATAAAAAATATACAATATACGATTATCATGATTCTGGTATTGAGCCTTGTCAAAACAATATACTTTCATCTTTATCTTTTAATGCAATTTTAATGTTTAATTCTAATGAACCCTTTCATCAATCTACTAATATTTTAGAATATAAGAAGATCTTTTATGTAAACAATTTAAGGAATGATAAAGAATGTTGTTACGATAATGTAAATCAAGTTGATTTTACTATAAATGCAAGAAACAAAGATGACGCTATTAAGATTCTTAGTTTTATTTAAAGTATCTTATAATAAAAAATGAATGTTTATTATTAATCTTTAAACCATTCAGGATGAGATATTTTAATAGTGCTATGATCCCATGGTTTATCCTGGCATTTAAAATATGAATCCTTTAAATCATTATTAGCAAGTAATAAACTTGAAAAAGTCTGATAATTAAGATCACAAGCTATATGAGGATATTTATATATATTTTTTATTATTATACTATCTGTGAGTTTATTCTCATATTTGACGATTAATTCAGGTGTAAAATTTATAACCTCAAAATACTTTCTATCTAAAGGCGGATGTTTTTCTAATATTAAATCTAACTCTAATGAGTTTAATTCTTTTAGTTGTTTTAAGCACAAATTGAATAACATGTTAAAAAATAACATGATAAATTCAATATAAATAAAAATGATGATTTTACAAAAAAGAGATAAAGGTGCTTATCTCTTAAAGGAACCGTTTCTATTGAAAATGATGATTTAATCAATGATAATAACACTATTTTTAGACATTGCAACTAAAGTTTTTGCAGCCATAAATGTGTCAGCATCTTCGTTTAAATCAATATCATCAATAATAATAGCATCGCGTGGAGGTAAAGGCCGAAAATAAATTGCTGGTTTATCATTCCTTGGTTTCAAAGTTCTAGACTTCTGAACCTTAAAAGAAGTATAATGAGCAAAATCCTTGGGATCGTCTTTCATTGCATGTTTGATCATACATTGAACACAATAACAAGGAAAAGAATTCATTTCGTCCTATTAATAAAAAATAATCATCTGTTGTTAAGCTTACTTACTTTTTAACTTTTCGTTTTCTAGTCTTTTTAATATTAACTACTTGATTAATATTTTTCTTTAAAGCATCATTTAATTCATCTAATTCTTTAATCATTACTGATTCCCAAGTTTCTAATCTTTTAGCTTCTAATTTATTTATCAGATTTTCTAATTCTTTCTGATATTTGTTTATTTTATCAACACTTAATTTACTTATATGTATCTTTTTTATATAATTAAAAGAAGGACTACCGTAAATAAGAGCAAAATCTTTAACCGCTTTTATATTTTTATCTAAAACTGATAAATCTAATTTAACTATATTGTTTTTTATTAAAGTATTCTCCCAATCTTCATCTGATGAATCTTTAGTTAAACCAAATAAATTAGATCTTAAAAAGATTAATATATTTTCTAATCTAAGAATCAAGATTTCTAAACATTCTATCTCTCTTTTTAATCTTGCTTCTAATATATTTTTTCTAAAAGGAAACCAAGCATCAATAACTTCTTCGTAAGAATCAAATGCTCTTACATTATGAGTTTCATTTAAATAATTTAAATGAGAATCCATATAAACTCCTAAATTAAACTCAAATAAACGATCACTAAAATCACTATCTTTATATCTTATTTCTACTCCAATATTATCTTCATTTGATACATCATGAGCATCTATTCCTTTTTCATCTAAATGTCTAATTACAGAATCAATATAGATTCCTGTTGGTAATTCAGTTACTAAATATCCATTATTAGTCTTTTGATAAATACAAAGTTCATATTCTTGAGATTTAATTTTAGCTCTTATTAAACTTTCTTTATATTCTGGATCATATTCTTTGGTAGTTTTATATTCTTTTAAAAGGTTAGAATCCCCTATTTTATCATTAATAATCATATTAGGTGTGTAACCTTTACCCCATAATGAGAATAAAGGCTCATTTGAAATTTTCTTTTTTATATATTCAATAACAACAAAAGGATTTCTTGACCATATTTTGCTTACCCATCCTACTCCGGGTATACATCTATTCATTAAAATAGAGATAGGAATTACAGGGATCATGTATTTAGGCTCAACTTGTCTACTTTCATCATAATTATATTCATAAAGAGGTAGATCTTCTTTTTTATAAATAAGGTCACATAAAGGATGTTTTTTTATTTTAACATATCTAGGTTGTATCTTCTCTTTAATACCTTCTTTTAAAGACCCAAAATTGCCTTCTCCTTCTAATAAAGGAACAGGATTTGCCCCTTTAAATGATTGACCTAAACCAATTAAAGTTCCCTCTAATGATGCTTCTCCATGTTTATATTCCATTTCTACTTTTATAAATCCTGCAAATCCAGCTACAGGTTTGACACCATTTAAAGACTTAATCGAACAATAAAGTATTTTCCTTTTACTAGGATTCATTCCATCTATAAAAGATGGTAAAGCTCTGGATATTTTCAATAAATAAAAGAAGCTTGTTTCTTTTAATAGAAAATCAGTCACACTAATAAACTTTAATCCATTTTTCTCTATTATATTTAAGTCCTCTTTTGGACCTAATTCTAATAAAAATTTCTTTCTGGCTTTTGTATTCTTTGAATAAAACATATTTACTATTTTGCTTGTTTCTCTACCTAATCTAAAATAAAGCATATTATCTTCAAATGTGCTAGAAAGCCTTTTCATATCATCTTTATTTAAACTACCTAGACCTTTCAAATATGATACATCAAAGACTTTAATAAAATTGCTTTTAATATCATCTATATTTAAATTTGGCATTAATGAAGCAATATATTTTTCAAACTCTATTTCTGTATAAAACTCGAATTTATCAACTGTATCTAAAAGCTGCTTTTGTATATTATTTTTCGTATTCTTTTTCTTTTGAGTAATCTTTACTAATGGCGATACCCATTCACAAATAAAATTGTTTTTATACAAATCAGGCCAAAATCTACAAAAGAACATAAGTATCATTGTTGTAATTTGAATCGCATCTGCATCAGCATCTAAAGCTAAGCAAACTCTTTTACATTTCATTTTACTAAAATCTGTTTGCCCAAACTCTAATTGTAATATATTCTTTAATTGTAAAAGTTTATTATTATAAGCTCCTGATTTATCTTTTTTCAAGAATTTAGGTCCTAATATTATTTGACCTTCATCTGTTATTTCAGAATTCCTTATACTATTAGTTGGTAATCCCCTAACATCAAAAAGCCCATAATTGTCTCTTCCAACATAATCCAAAATCTGATCAATTGATGATTTTGCATGTTTGCCTTCTGTAATAACTAAAGTAAAATGTTTACAATTCGGGCTAGGCTTTTTATAATCTGGTTTTAAAGTTTTAATCTTAGGTTGAGATATAACTATATCTTTCTTTAAATGATCTAAAACAGTCTTTTTAATTAAATTAATACAGGTATTACTTAATTTAAATTCAGATAATTGGGATACATCAAACTCTATTAAATCTTTGGTTTGTGATCCAGGTGATAAATCATATATTTGTGCAGAAATAGTAATAGGAATAGCTTTCTTTAATTTTGATATATTCCATTTAGTTAAATTATTGTCTTCGCAAAACTTAACCATTTCATCTTTTAATATGTTGTTTAAATATTTCATGACAAAATCTACATGAGTACTTTTTGGATCAGCTATACCAACTAAATTATTAATCATGCTAAAAGACATTTGCGTTCCTAAATAAATATTAAAAGGAAGACCATCTATTTTTAGTATTTCATGATGAGTATAATTAATAACATTTAATATTAAACTATCATTAAAATAAACATTACATGTGTAACCTAAAGATTTAATATGAAATGTTAACAAAATCACATAAGCATGTAAAAAGGCTTTAAAATTACCTTGATCGCTTATATTAAATTCTTTGTATCCTAAAAATCCTTCATCTATAATAAACTTAATCTCTGTACCGTGAAAGCCATCAGGTCTTTTAAAATTAGGTCTACCTTCAATTAAAGGAGAATCTTCATCTTTTAAATCACATTTAAATACTTGTCCATAAAAGAGATCTTCTTTTTTATCATAAGTCATTATTCTAAAATAGTTAGAATGATAAAGAGTTAATGAAGATCCGATACCATTAATATTATTAGATAAAGACTTTTTCTTTTCGCATCTTTTATCCATATTTGATCCGCATCTTAATTTAGTTAAACTAAGATATGGACTCCAATATTCTTGACCATCTAAATCTTTTGTTTTTACAACATTATATCCTTTGCCTGAATTATAAACAGTAATATAAGGATATTCATATTTAACTTTAATATCAGTTACTCGACCTCCAACACTATCTGGAGCATTCCAAGTTTTGATTAATTGATCAAAAGCATTGCTAATAATTTCAATTCCGCATATATACATAGTAGGACTATGACTGATATTTTCAACGACAAATGCATTATCTTTATATAAAAGCTTTTTTCTAAAAACAGGGTCTTTAGACCCACTATACATACTTTTATTTCGAATATGAAAGATGTCAGATTTAACTTGATCCTTTCGATCTTCGTATTCTAGATGAGCCATGCTTATTTTAAACAAAAAAGTATCAAATTTATCAAACCATATAAATTTAATTATAAAGAAGTTCTTTGTTTAATTCATCTCTATTTTTACTATAATATCCGAATCTATAATCTGAAAAACCTTCTTTGTTAGGCCACATCATACATAATAAGACGATAATAAGAATAGATATCATAAGCTCATTTAATGTAAAAGTCATCTTTTAGTTCTTTTGATATCTGATAAAAAAGTAAAAATAAGCAATTAATAATATTTGCTTAATATAATAACATATATTAATAGATAATAAACTTGATTATTTTTTAACAAAAGATGATAGAGGCTTTTATTAATCTATTAAAGGAATATAAAGAATATGACACTTTAAGTTCTTTACTATTTGTGAATAAAGAATTTTATAAACATATAAGTAAGTTAAATATAGATGTTATTGAGATATATAATGAGAAAGAATACAATAAATGGAAGTATCTTAAATGTTCTTTTAATATAAAATTTCAAATAAAACATCTTAATTATAAAAATATAGTAGGTTTAAATCTTTATGATAATGATAATATCGAAGATATAAGCATGTTGACTAGTTTAACTAAATTAAATCTTCATTATAATAGTGCTATAAAAGATATAAGTATGTTGACCAATTTAACTGATTTAAATCTTGGTGAAAATGCTGTTATTGAAGATATAAGTATGCTGACTAATTTGACTAGTTTAAGTCTTTATTGTAATGAAGATATTAAAAATATAAGTATGTTGACTAATTTGACTAGTTTGAATCTTTATAATAATCAAACTATTGAAAATATAAGTATGTTGACTAATTTAACTGATTTAAATCTTGGTGAAAATGCTGTTATTGAAGATATAAGTATGTTGACTAAATTAACTGTTTTGAATCTTGACGAAAATGATGTTATTAAAGATATAAATATGTTGACTAATTTGACTGATTTAAATCTTTTTAATAATAATACTATTAAAGATATAAGTATGTTAATTAATTTGACTAGTTTAAATCTTAATGCTAATTGTATTATAAAAGATATAAATATGTTGACTAACTTAACTAAATTAAATCTTCATTATAATAGTGTTATAAAAGATATAAGTATGCTGACCAATTTAATTAAATTAGATCTTAGTAATAATAAAATTATCAAAAATATAGGTATGCTGGCTAACTTAACTAGTTTAGATCTTAGTTTTAATAATACTGTTGAAGATATAAGTATGTTGATTAAATTGACTAGTTTAAATCTTCGTCGTAATAAAACTATTGAAGATATAAGTGTTTTGACTAATTTGACTAGTTTAAATATTAGTTTTAATAATACTATTAAAGATATAAGTATGTTAACTAATTTAACTAGTTTAAATATTTGTAATAATGATACTATAAAAGATATAAGCATGCTGACTCATTTGATTAGTTTAAATCTTTGTCGTAATGAAAATATTAAAGATATAAGTATGTTGACTAAATTGAAAGTGATTCAAAGATAATAAACTTGATTATTTTTTAACAAAAGATGATAGACTCATTTATTAATATATTAAAGGAATATAAAGAATATGACACTTTAAGTTCTTTACTATTTGTGAATAAAGAACTTTATGAATATATAAGTGAATTAAATATAGGTATTATTAAAGTTGATAATGAAAATGAATATCATAAATATAAATATCTTAAATGTTCTTTTGATATAAATTTTAAAGTAACTCATCTTAATTATAAAAATGTAATAGGATTAAATCTCCGTTTTAATAATAATATCGAAGATATAAGTATGTTGACTAATTTAACGAAATTAAATCTCAGTATTAATAGTATTATAAAAGATATAAGTATGTTAACCAATTTAATTAAATTAGATCTTAGTGTGAATTATACTATTAAAGATATAAGTATGTTGACTAAATTAACTAAATTGGATCTTGATAATAATGAAGATATTAAAGATATAAGTATGTTGACTAATTTGACTGATTTAAATCTTGGTAATAATTATACTATTAAAGATATAAGTATGTTGACTAATTTGACTGATTTAAATCTTGGTAATAATTATACTATTAAAGATATAAGTATGTTAACTAACTTAACTAGTTTAAATCTATATAATAATGAAGATATTAAAGATATAAGTATGTTGACTAAATTAACTATTTTGAATCTTGGCGAAAATAATAAGATTCAATACATAAACATATTAACTAATTTGACTAATTTGAGTCTTCTTAATAATCATACTATTAAAGATATAAGTATGTTGACTAATTTGACTAATTTGAATCTTGGCAAAAATAATGTTATTAAAGATATAAGTATGTTGACTAATTTGACTAGTTTAAATCTTTGTTGTAATAATAATATTAAAGATATAAATATGTTCATTAATTTGACTAGTTTAGATCTTAATGCTAATTGTATTATAAAAGATATAAGTATGTTAACTAATTTGACTAGTTTAGAACTTCAATATAATAATACTATAAAAAATATAAGTATGTTGACTAATTTGATTAATTTGAATCTTTTCGGTAATAAAGCTATTAAAAATATAAACATGTTAACTAATTTGATTATTTTAGATCTTGGTTGCAATAGTATTATTAAAGATATAGATATGCTTACTAATTTGACTGCTTTAAATATTGGTTTTAATAATGCTATTGAAGATATAAGTATGTTGACTAATTTGACTAGTTTAAATATTTGGGGTAACAATACTATTAAAGATATAAATATGTTGACTAATTTAAAATCAATTAACCAATAATAAACTTGATTATTTTTTAACAAAAGATGATAGAGGCTTTTATTAATCTATTAAAGGAATATAAAGAATATGACACTTTAAGTTCTTTACTATTTGTGAATAAAGAATTTTATAAACATATAAGTAAGTTAAATATTGGTGTTATTGAAGTAAACAACGAAAATCAATACGATAAATATAAATATCTTAAATGTTCTTTTGATATAAATTTTAAAGTAACTCATCTTAATTATAAAAATATAGTAGGATTGAGTCTTAGTTTTAATATTATTATTAAAGATATAAGTATGCTGACTAATTTGACTAGTTTAAATCTTCTCAATAATCATACTATTAAAGATATAAGTATGTTAACTAAATTAACTAATTTAGATCTTAGTGAGAATTATACTATTAAAGATATAAGCATGCTGACTAATTTGACTATTTTGAATCTTTATGAAAATCAAACTATTAAAGATATAAATATGCTGACTAATTTGGCTATTTTGAATCTTTATAATAGTCAAATGATTAAAGATATAAGTATGTTGACTAATTTGACTAGTTTAAATCTTGGTGGTAATTATACTATTAAAGATATAAGTATGTTGACTAATTTGACTAATTTGAATCTTGGCAAAAATAATGTTATTAAAGATATAAGTATGTTAACTAATTTGACCAGTTTAAATCTTTGTTGTAATAATAATATTAAAGATCTAAATATGTTCATTAATTTGACTAGTTTAGATCTTAATGCTAATTGTATTATAAAAGATATAAGTATGTTGACTAATTTGACTGATTTAGATCTTTTTAATAATAATACTATTCAAGATATAAGCATGCTAACTAAATTAACTAATTTAAATCTTTGTAATAATATTGTTATTAAAGATATAAATATGCTGACTAAATTGACTAGTTTAAATCTTAATGCTAATTATATTATTAAAGATATAAGTATGTTGACTAATTTGACTAGTTTATACCTTCGTTTTAATAGTGCTATTAAAAATATAAGTATGTTAACTAATTTGACTAGTTTAAATCTTTGTAATAATAATGTTATTAAAGATATAAGTATGTTGACTAATTTGACTAGTTTAAATCTTAATGCTAATTATATTATTAAAGATATAAGTATGTTGACTAATTTGACTACTTTAAATTTTCGTCGTAATGAAAATATTAAAGATATAAGTATGTTGACTAAATTGAAAGTGATTCAAAGATAATAAACTTGATTATTTTTTAACAAAAGATGATAGAGGCTTTTATTAATTTATTAAAGAAATATGAGGAATACGATATTTTAAGTTCCCTATTATTTGTAAACAAAGAATTTTATAAATATGTCAGTGAGCTAAATATAGGTATTATTAAAGTCAATAATAGAAATCAATACAATAAATGGAAGTATCTTAAATGTTCTTTTGATATAAAATTTAAAGTAACTCATCTTAATTATAAAAATATAGTAGGTTTAAATCTTATTTATAATAGTAGTATTAAAGATATAAGCATGTTGACTAATTTGACTAATTTGAGTCTTCTCAATAATCATACTATTAAAGATATAAGTATGTTAACTAACTTAACTAATTTAGATCTTAGTGAGAATTATATTATTCAAGATATAAGCATGCTGATTAATTTGACTATTTTGAATCTTTATGAAAATCAAACTATTAAAGATATAAGTATGCTGACTGATTTGACTAGTTTAAGCCTTAACTACAACACTATTATTAAAGATATAAGTATGTTAACTAATTTGACTAGTTTAAATATTTGTGGTAATTATACTATCAAAGATATAAGTATGTTGACTAATTTAACTAGTTTAAATCTATATAATAATAATACTATAAAAGATATAAGTATGTTGACTAATTTGACTGATTTAGATCTTTTTAAGAATAATAATACTATTCAAAAATATAGATATACTAACTAAATCAACTAGTTTAAATCTTTGTAATAATAATACTATTCAAAAATATAGATATGCTAACTAAATTAACTAGTTTAAATATTAGTTTTAATTATACTATTAAAGATATAAGTATGTTGACTAAATTGAAAGTAATTCAAAGATAATAAACTTGATTATTTTTTAACAAAAGATGATAGAAGCTTTTATTAATCTATTAAAAGAATATAAAGAATATGATACTTTAAGTTCTTTATTATTTGTAAACAAAGAGCTTTATAAATATATAAGCAAGTTAAATATTGGTGTTATCAAAATCAATAATAGAAATCAATACAATAAATGGAAGTATCTTAAATGTTCTTTTGATATAAAATTTAAAGTAAATCATCTTAATTATAAAAATATAGTAGGTTTAAATCTTATTTATAATAGTAGTATTAAAGATATAAGCATGTTGACTAATTTGACTAATTTGAGTCTTCTCAATAATCATACTATTAAAGATATAAGT
>Ga0255184_1000060_pt1 | contig 40571 bp, 41 predicted proteins | sample Miss_Cont_RepA_0_FD_189954 | JGI IMG/M metagenome (GOLD analysis project Ga0255184, IMG submission 189954) | Freshwater microbial communities from Mississippi River, Louisiana, United States - Miss_Cont_RepA_0h | ecosystem: Environmental > Aquatic > Freshwater > River | place: USA: Louisiana...
GGCTTTTACTCTTTCTTTCATGTCGCTTATTCTGACCTTACAAGGAAAAATGGATAAACTGTTTTCTTTGTCTGGTTTTAGTTTCTCTGAACATTTAATTTTGTTTTCTACTGCGGCACTTTTTTTTGCCACGGTTTTTACTTCAGAGTTTTTAGAAGTAAAAACCTATGCTCCTAAGTTTAGACCTTTATTTTTAGGGCTTAAATTGCTCATGTTATGTTTTTTTATTTTAGTTTTGATCTCATTTAAATGGTCATTTCTAAGTTATCAAGTTTATGTCTTCGGGATGTTTATAGATATAAGCATCATGCTTTCACTTTTTCTTTTTTTAGTTTTTGCAATTTTTTTATTAAGGCAAAATTACTTGGCCCGGTTTTACTTAGCATCTTGGGGTTTTTTGTTTTCTTCAGTTTTTGTATGGTTCTTATCAAATTATCAAGTCTTGCCAAGTAATAGCCTCACTCAGAATGCCCTTATATTTGCGAGCATTGGAGAAATGCTCATACTTGCCTTAGCGCTTGCCTATAAAATGAAGTTAAATAATATTGAAAAGAATATTGCTCTTACCAAGGCTCGGGATAAAGATCTTTATGAGCGATTGGTGAGAGTATTATCACATGATATTGCGAATTCTCTTTCGATTATTCTTTTGATCTGCAAAAAACTGAAGAAAAAATATCAATTTGAGAGTCATCACGATTTAACGGATGTTGAAAAAATATTACTCAATGCTGAAAATATCGCAGGTATCGTTAAAAATGCCAGAGATCAAGAAGTACTAAACTATCACAAAAAATATCAAGACTTTGGTGAAATTGACTTATGTGAAGCGATTGAAACCAGTTTGAAAATGTTTGAATTTAAAGCAAGTGACAAAAATATTAAGCTAGAGTTTTTAAGAGCTGACTCATTAGTAGGGAAAAAAATTCGAGCTGATCGCAACTCTTTTATCAATAATATTTTATCAAATGCACTTTCTAATGCAATTAAGTTTTCTTATAACGACTCGATCGTAAAGGTTCATTTATTTGAAGAGGATGAAAAACTCATACTGCACATTCGTGATTATGGAGTCGGACTTACAGAAGAATTAGTTAAAAAAGTATTTTTTTCAAGCGATCTTATTTCCAAGGAAGGCACACTTTTTGAAAAAGGCTCTGGTCTAGGGACAAAAATTATGCATGAATACATAAAGTTATTTCAATTTGATTTGAGTGTTGAATCTGTACCGGGCCATGGTACGACTATTAAAATTGGTTTTAAATCCAATTAGAAGCTATGTTTTTTTTATATTTCCGACAAAAGAAGTCGCTTTGTTGTTGCCTTGTTTTATCAATGACATGGCTTATAAAGTGGGCAATTTGTAAAAGTGTAGTTTAGGTAAAATTAAGTCATATTCATAATACATATACCGAATTGATGTTAAGATAATAATGCATCAATTAATAAGGGTATTAAAATGAATTATGTAAAAAATTTAAGCATCAAAGCTAAATTGATTTTCTCCATGATATTACTGATAGTATCTTTTGCATTTATAGGCTTTTCAATTCATCAAGTACTAAAAAAAATTAATACAGCTTACGATCATATCACAATGATAAATATAAGTAATATGGAAGCTCTTAGTGAGCTTCGTTCATCTTACACAGACATGCTTTTAGTTGTCTATGGATTATCAGGCGCGAGAGTCAGTAAAGATGACTTGGACTATTATCGCGAGACATTAGATAAAGCTTATAAACGATTTGATGATAATGCCAAAATTTATGAGGCGATTCCTTTTGTCGAAGGAGAAGAAGCAAAGTGGATTGAAATTAAAAATCAATATCCTATCTTGAAGGGGTATGCTGATAAAGCATATGATCTTTCAGTAAAAGCGACCAAAGAAAGTGAAACAGAGAGAGATCAATTGATTTCTGGTGATTTTACGCGCGAAAAAAATATTTTTAGATCGAGAATTACATCTTTATTTAAGTTTCAAATTGATGAGAAAAATAAGTGGGTAGATATTGCCTCCCTTGAATCACACAATGGATTAAAGCGACTAAATGCGGTCATTGTTTCTACTGCCATAATTTTTACATTAATTTTCGCTTACATAATTTACTTTATTCTAAAAGTTGTAGCGGAATTAAATCTGTTTGCGACGAATTTAAAAGATGGGAAATTAAATCAAAAGTTAAGTTTTTCTAACAAAGATGAAATAGGTTTAATGAGTCAATCATTTAACGCTTCTCTTGATTTTATCTCTGGAGCCTTTAGTGCAGAAGAGGTAAATTGGGCCCAAATCGGAGAAGCTAAAAAAAGAGAACTCGAAGCACAAGAAGAGACAAAAGTGGCTTTAAGAAATGCTGAAGAAGAGAAAGAGCAAGCTTTAATTGCTATGAAGGAAGCTAGTGTTTCAAAACTTAAAGCTGAAGAGGCGATGAAAGAAGCAGCTTTTGAAAAACAAAAAGCTTTTGACTTAGCTGCCAATGAAGCAAAAGCAGCACAAGAATTAAAAGAAAAAGTTGATCATATCTTAAATGTTGTCGAAAGTGCGAAGTCGGGTGATTTAACGAGAGAAATTGAAGTTGTAGGAAGTGATTCAATCGGTCAATTGGCACTAGGTCTTCGCGAATTTTTTGATAATTTAAGTACTGAATTTATTCATATCGATGCGATGTCAAAAGAGTTAGAGTTGCATTCTCAGGATCTTAAAAATAAAAATGAGCAATTAGACCAAAATGCCAATTCAACTTTAAATCATTCCGATAATATGAAAGTAAAGGCGGAACATGTATCTTCTAATGTTTCTAATTTAAATCATTCAACAATCGAAATGAAGCAAGCTGTGACGGAAATTTCTCGTCAAGCAAGCGAATCTAATAAGATTGCAATTTCCGCAACAGAGTTTGTTGGTGATGCAAAAAATTTAGGAATTAAGCTGGAAGAAAACTCTGAAGATATAGCTAAATTTATTCAAGTGATTAACACAATTGCCAGACAGACAAACTTGCTTGCTCTAAACGCGACGATTGAGGCGGCGAGAGCTGGAGAGGCTGGAAAAGGTTTTGCAGTCGTAGCAAATGAAGTAAAAGAGTTGGCAAGACAATCGGGAGTCGCAGCAGAGGAAATTACGACTAAGGTTGCGAGCATTAAAACTAATTCTAACGATATTATGAATTCAATTGTAAAAGTTTCTGACCTGATGGATCAGTTAAATACATCTTCTAAAGTTGTCGCCTCAGCAACGGAAGAGCAATTTGCCACGACTGAGCAATTTTTAAAGTTAATTTCTCATACCGTTAATGAAGTTGAAGATGTTAAGAAAAGTACAATTGATGTAAATAAGTCATCTCAATCAACTCAGGTCGTAGTTGCAGAAAATACTCAAATATCTAATAAACTCAATCTCACTAGTGCGAAGTTAAGTCAGATGGTTAAAAAGTTTAAATTAAAAAAAGATAAGTCTCATCTTCATCGAGCAGCTTAAGAATGATCTAGGATGAACATAAATGTGCATTTGATTAAGGAAATAAGTTAAACGCAAGATAACTTATCAAAATAATCAAATGCACCATACCATGGAGACTGGTTGTTTTTCCTGTGCTTAATGTAAATGCTCCGGCCATAAAACTCATCGAAAAAAAAGTTATATTGACTGAATCGAGACCTAAAATGATTTGGTGCTGATTTATTATGGCATAAATTGAGATGACAGGAATAGTTAAAGCTATACTTGTGGCACCAGACCCTAATGCAAGGTTTAGACTAGTTTGAATTTCACCTTTTTTTGCCGCATTAAATGCAGCGATGGTTTCCGGTGCAAGAATTAACATCGCAACAATAATTCCCACCATTGCTTGAGGTGCATTTAAAACTTGAGCAGCTAATGAGATGGTTGGTGCTAGGTATTTTGAAAGACCTACAACTGAAACAAGAGATACCAGTAGATAAAAAATATTCCAGAAAAGTTTGTATTGAAAAAAATATTTGTCTTTCGATGTATGACCTTTGGGTAAAGATTTGAGGCGTGAGGAACTGGATTCATTAATAGGGTCAAAATAGTCTTTATGACCTACAGTTTGAGCATATAAAAGGACAAAATAAATAATCAGCGAGATGCATGATGCTGTTATTAGCTGAGCAGGAGAAAATGTCGGGCCCTCAGATGAGGTCGTGTAGTTTGGCAAAATTAAAGTTATTAATGTAAGTGTAGAGATCACTGCCAAAAAAGAACTAGTCCCAATTTTCTGAAAGTCGAGAACTTTTTTCTGTTTCCCTGCTAAGACAATGGATAACCCTGCAATTCCATTTGTCACTAACATAATAGTGGCAAATACAGTGTCTCGCGCAAGAGTTATAGTTTTGGCCGGTGCTTCATTCATAAGACTTAAAATTAAAGCAACTTCTATAATTGTGACAGCTAAGGCAAGAATGATAGAACCTATGGAAGGGCCAGTATGATGGGCTATTTCTTCTGAAAAATGCACCGATGTGGTGATGGCCAAACATAAAAAAGCCGCAGCAAGTATTTGTGTCAATAGATGCGCTGGAAGAATAATTGTTGAAGTTAAAAATAGGGCACTGAGAAGAGCCGCCGTGGAATTAAAATTAATTTTTTTCATATTTTTTGATGGGGAATTTATTGCGAGAAAGTAAATATTTAAGTGTTTGCGAGTCTTCAACTTCATCATATATGTCACCAACAATTTCTTCAAATATATCTTCAATTGTAATGATGCCATTAATTTGTTTTTCTTCTTCAGTAATGATGGCCAGATGTTGCTTTTTATCTTGGAGCTTTAGAAAAATATTGAGCAATTTTTCCTTAGGTGAAAACGACTGGACTGGTCTTAAAATACTTTGCCAGGGGCGATTTTTATTGCGGTGGTCGTGAAAAAAATCTTTTGAGTGTAATAAGCCGACGATCGTATCCCCATCGATTACAGGGAAGCGCGTGTGGGCAGAAAGTTTTATAATCTCCATGACGCGATCTTCTTCATCGGAAAAATTTAAATAAATCACATTGTCCCATTTGATCATTGAGTCAGATGCTTTTTTGTGATGAAGCTCAACTAAATTTAGCACAAACATTTGATGAATTCTTGGAAGAAAGCTGATGGTAACGCTACTTTGTCCATCGACTTCATCATTAATATTCTTAATTCTTAAAATTTTTAATACCATGCTAGTTGAAAGTTCTAAAAAAGTAATGATGGGCGAGAGAATTTTGTCTAAAAGAGTTAAAATGTTTATGCCAATAATTAAAATTGGCTGTGGATTGTTGAGCGCAATAGACTTTGGAACGAGTTCACCAAAAACGACACTTAAATAGGTCAATGGGATAATGACGGCAACAACCGAGAGAGCTTCTGACATGGTAGGAGTGAGATTATATTTTTGTTCAAGTAGTGGGCCGAGAGACTCAACGGCTCCATTGCCACCAACAGCTGCCGAAAGAGCACCAACAAGTGAAATACCAATTTGAATTACCGAGAGTGTTCGTTCAGGGTTCTTCTTTAGATTTAATATGCGATCAACAAAACTTTTAAATTTATCTGGTGTTTCTGCAAAATCCTCTTTACTGACAGTGACAAAGGCCATTTCAAATGCTGCAAAAAAAGAGTTACAAAATAAGCACAATAATACGACGATGAATTCAAGCATATTTTCTCAGTTCGCTAGAGTTCTAGGCATAAAGTTTCATATGAACTGAGAAGATTATGCCTTGTTTTGCATTAAAAGTGAAATCAACTGACAATGCTTATGAAGAATAAACTTCTTCAGTTCACTTTAAAAGTGAATCGAAGCAGACAAGTCATTTGAAATTATTAATTTTTGAAAATGAAACTGAATGGAGTATAAAAGTTGATTAAATTAATGATCGGATTTTCTTTATGATGTTATTTCTCATGCTCTTATTTAAACTCTTTCAAATTACGGAATTCGAAAGTCATTTCGCGAAAATTAATAAGCCTCAAATATCTTTATCTCGTAAACCAAGTTCAACTCCTACGACATGCACAGAAGGATTAAGTCAGTTGATCCATCCGGTGACTTCTGAAAAAGAGCATGCACTATTAAATGAAATGCTACAATTTATGCAGCTAAATCATCGTTTTTTAAAATCGAGGGGGACTGTTTTGGGTGAGACAGTACTTTATTATCAATTAAAAACAAAATTGTCCCAAGGTCAAATTGAAGAATTTTTAAAGTCCAAAAGTGATCTTAAAATTTCGACTGAATTAGGAGAGATCTCTCCCTACGAAGCCTATCAATTAGCGACCGAAGTATCACCTCGTAAAGCAGCACTTCGATGGTATTTATTTCTGAAAAAACATGGAAAACCGGTAATGCACAGAAAGAAAATTGAAGATTACCTTCCTCAAGAGTTGGCCATTTTATCCAGTGCCGATCGCTATAAAAATGATCCAAGATTTAAAGATTTTTTGCAAGAAATTGGAAATCAACTAATAATAGAAACTTATTTAGGTTCTTATTCACCCCTGGAGATTTTTAATTTAAATGAACTGTCTCCACCTGAATTTACTGCTTTTAGGTGGTATTCATTTTACAAAATGCATCGCCGATCTCCATCAACTCAAAAATCAAAATTAAATTTAATTGAAGGTGAAAATCAAATAGCGGAATCCACATTGCACCATCGCCAAGATCCAAAATTTTTAGAATATTTATCGTCTCTTAAAAACCAAAAAGTAGTGAATGAATATGGAGAATTTTCACCTTCTGAAATATTTATTTTGGAACAGTTTAGTGCCGCTCAGTATGCTGCCTTTAGATGGATTTGGTTTATAAGAAAGTTTGGGAAAAAACCGCGTTCATTGAAAGATGATTCATTCGCTTTGCTTCATGAGAAAAGTATCTTTTCTGCATTTAAAAAATACCACACCACAAATGAGTTTCAAGATTTTTTAAAAAATTCTAACGAAATACTAAATTATAATGGCCAAAAGCTTAATGCATGGGAAATTTACCTAAATAGAATTAAGACAGGTTCTGGTCGCGATAATTAGCCTTCTTCACCCTTCTTCACTCTTAAGGGAGAAGAGTCGAAGAGTCGAAGAGTCAGAGTCGTCAGTGCTGCTCATGATTAATTTTTCAAATGGAGGAGACGTCCGGATTTGAACCGGAGGCTTTACGGTTTTGCAAACCGTTCCATTGGACCACTCTGGCACGTCTCCATTGATGCTCTTGATAATGAATTACTCGACGTGAATCGTCAATTGTTTCAGTGTTTTTTATTGTTATTTTAACAGCTTATTCCACGAACTTCGCCATTTTTATCAAAAAAAATAAACACAGAGTTTTAAAATCAGATAACATATTAATAAGTTATTAAAAAATTCCGTTAAAGCTTTAAAACGACGGTAAAAATTTTTCGCTTTATAGACAAAGGAGTCTCGCAATGAATTTGGTTGAATTGTTTAAGCAAGGTGGCTTTATCATGTATCCATTGTTGGTGTTTTCAATAGCACTTTGGACAGTGGCGATTCAAAAAATTTGGTTTTTAATGAACTTTAAAAAAGAAGCACGTTATTTTTACGACGAGGCTTTAAAAATAGTTAAAACAAAACGATTTAATGAAATGGAATGGCTGTATAAAAACTGTCCCGAAATTATCTCTCGTCCTCACGCGGCTATTTTTGAAGATGTATCTTCAAAAGACGAGTGGGATGCGCGCATGCAAAGAAGACTTGCTGAAACGAGCTTAGGTTTGAAAAAAAATCTTTGGGTTTTAGGAACGATTGGTTCATCTGCACCTTTCGTTGGTTTATTTGGAACAGTCGCCGGTATCATGGGATCATTTAAGGCCATTGGTGTGGCCGGAAAATCAGGATTTGCAGTTGTTGCAGGCTCCATTTCTGAAGCGCTTATCGCTACAGCTGCAGGGATACTAGTTGCAGTTATTGCGGTTATTTTTTACAACTATTTGCAAGTTAAAATTGCCGAAGTCTTAACTGAATTTAAAAATGGCTTGGGTGATTTAGCAGAGCAATTTAACTCGCAAAAAAAGTAGGAGTTTAAAATGTCGATGAATACTAATAATCAAAATTTGAGCGACGAAGATCAAATTGTCGCTGAAATCAATATGACTCCGCTCATAGATATTATGTTGGTTCTACTCATTATTTTTATGGTGACATCAACCGCTGCCTTAGAGTCGGGGCTCGATATTGAACTACCTAAAACACAAGTGACCAACGAAAAAAAACAAGATGAAATAATGATCATCACGCTTTCTCGCGATGGAAAAGTGGCGATTCAAGGTAAAGAAGTTAAGCCGGAAGAGCTCAAAGAAAAAGTCCAATCGACATTGGAAGAACTAAAAACCAAGTCGGTCATTTTAGAAGGCGATACACAAGCATTTTTAGGAAAGGCCATCGAGATTATGGATATTGCTAAAGCTTCGGGAGCGGAGAATTTTTCCATCGCTGCAGAAGAAGATCCATCGAAAAGAACGAAATAAAAGTTAGTTGAGGAAGAGTATGGGTGCACCAATCCGAAAGAGTTCCATAAAAGTACTGAGTAAAATGGAAACAGAAGAAAGTCGATTTAATAAACGTGCGCTGGTTGGTTCAGTGATCATCCACCTCTTTTTTCTTCTATTAAAACTTCCTAAGCTTGAGATGGAGCACAAATTAAAAGAAGATCCAAAACTGATTCCCATCAAATTAACTGAAGTTAAATTTTTAAATAAAACAAATCTCACTCGTAAAAATGAAATTACACAAAAGTTAAACACGACAGAAACTCAAGTGACGAAAGAAGTTGTTAAAACTAAAAATGGCTCCGATCGCGTGGTTGAAAAATCCACTGCTCTTGGCAATCCACTGAAAGACAAAGTTCAAGTGGTGCAAAAAGGAGATCCTCGTTCCAAATTAAAAGAGGAATTTAAAAAAGGAACGGATCTAAGAAAGCTTCCTAAAAACGATGTGGGCACTGGCGCTGCGAGATCAAAAGTGATGGGCGATGGCGTGAACACCGGCGGCCAAGGAGATACCTATAAAGGTGTCGACATGACCAATGTCACGGATTCGCTCTTTAAAAAAGGCAATGGACTTAAAAGAACTAAAGTTGGAAGCGCTCCCGATGACGGTGGTGCAGGTGGTGGAACCGGTGGGGGATTAGGGACAGGAGTCGGCGGAGGATCGGGCGATGGCCGTTTTACCGGCACGACAACGGGGACACTTAATCCCGCGAAGATAGCTAAAAATGTAGGGAGTCTAACTGGTGCGGCGAAGGGATCGATCGATAGCTCGAAAGGCTTCGATGGGTTGGCCACCAAAGGCTCGATTATGGTGTCGGGAGTGCCAGTGGAAAAAGTCGCTGTTTCGGTTATCAACCCCGATGAAATAAAAAGACTTTTGCGCGAACATATCCCTCAATTTCGTTATTGTTATCAAACTGAACTCGACAAGAGTAAAAACCCTGTGGGACTTCAGGGACGAATTCAGTTTAACTTTTTTATTGCTCAAAATGGTAAAGCTCAAAATGCTGCGATTACATCCGAAGAAATTAGCTCTGACGATGTTAGGTCCTGTATAAAAAATGTTTTATTGGGAATTCAGTTTCCAAAACCATTAGGTGGAAAATCAGTTCAAGTGAATCAACCGATGAATCTCTATCCGCGCACGTAGTTTAAAATAAATTGGAATTCATTTTCTTCAATGGGATTAATTGATAATCTCGATCCTTTTTGCAGGAGAGGAAGTTTTTGAAGTTCTGGCATTTCTCGCATCAGGCTTAAGGGAAGCGGCCTTTTAAACTTTTCAACAAATTCTACCTCCACTAAAAACCAGCGTGGCTTTTCAAGGGAAGCCAATGGGTCGAAGTATGTTCCATTTGTTTGAAATTGAGTGGGGTCGGGATGACTTTCGCGACTTACGCGACAAAGCCCTACGATGGCCGGAACTTCACAGCTCGAATGATAAAAAAAGATCAAATCACCCAACTTCATTTGGTCGCGCATAAAATTTCGCGCCTGATAATTTCTTACGCCGTCCCACTGACTTTTTTGTTTTAACTTTAAGTCGTCGATCGAAAATGCATCTGGTTCACTTTTAAAAAGCCAATGGCCCATCAATATTTCCTTGTCTGTTAAAAATTGAATTCTTCGTCTTCAATTTATTAACATAGAAGTAGGTAAAACAAAAATTTTGAGATTAAAAAATATTAAAATAATTAGGCGGCTTCACTGCGAAGAAATGGCATCCACTCTTCGGGGTCGCTTTCGGAAAGTCTGAGGCAAAGCTCTGGCGACCAATTGGGTCGCTTGGGTTTTTTAAGCAAAGTCATTTTTGCTTCTTTGGGAAGAAGTGGTCCCTTTTTAGAATTGCACTTGCGACAGCAAGTAACCACATTGTCCCAGCTGGTCGCTCCTCCGCGCGAAACGGGAATGACGTGATCAAATGTAAGTTCTTGGACTGGTAACTTGATTGCGCAATATTGGCATTGATAATTATCGCGATAAAAAACATTCATTCGGGTGAATTTAACATTAAAGCTTAAGCGATGATTGCTAAAGAGGCGCAAAATTTTAGGCAGCTTAAAAGATAAAGAAACTGAGCGAATAATGCGATCGTGATATTCATCGATCACTTCAGCGCGGTTAGCAATCAATAAAGTCATGGCCTTTTGCCAATGAATGATCTTAACCGGAAAATAGTTGCAGTCTAAAAGCAACGTCCTCATCTTAATTATATTAGCAGGATTTAAAATTTTTTGAAATCATTTGTAAGAAGTTGTGATGAGTGGAAGAAAAATCCCAATCTTGACTTTTTTAATCTGGGACAAAATGCAACTAATAGTTGGCAGGCGATGCCGATTCTTATGGTTTATTTAAGGAATATTCCCTATAATTATGTCTGCTCGATGAAAGCATGAAGCTTTTCATTTTCTAAATGATTTCGAGGTCGCCATGAATCAGTCAACCAATTCTTATCCTCATACTCCCCAATTAATTTGGTGGAATTTTATTTTGCAAAAAAAATGGACTTATTGTCTGGGAATTTTTGCCGTCTTTATGACCAATTTTTTGCAAGTGATGGCCCCAAAAAATCTTGGATGGATTATCGATTTTTTTAACAATGAAAGTATTCCCGCTCTTTTTATGGGGAAAACGAAGGAAACAACTTTTCTTTATTTGTTTTTATTTTTAATCGTGACTCGAATTTTTATTAATGTTTTTCGCTTTATGTGGCGAGTGACACTCGGTCGCCAAACCCATTACGCCTGTTCTTATTTAAAACAAGGGGTGTGGAATGAAGCGGTGTTTATTAATTTACAAGATTTGCGCGAGTCATTCACAAAAGGCGATCTGATGGCAATGCAAATAAGCGATGCGAATTCAGCGCGCTTTATTTTTGGATTTACTCTGGTTGCGATCTTTGATTTATTTTTCTTGGGAGCAATGACTTTATTTGCGATGTCGCAAATTCATTTACCGATGACCATCGTCGCTTTGATCGTGATGTTAAGTATTCCGGTGATCGTTCGAAAAATTTCTGACTTGGAAATATTGCAATATAAACTCACTCAAGAAAAACAAGGTGAGTTAAATGAAAATTGCTCCCAGTCGATTGCTTGTGTTAAACAGCAGCGTCTTAATTTGACGGAGGATATTTGGCGGAAAAAATTAATGGATCAAGCGCAAAATTTTCGCATGGAAAAATTAAAATCAACTAAACTTTCTTTAAGTTATATCCCAGTTATGGGGACTGCTAGTTTGATTTCTTTTCTCATTCTCTTTTACTATGGAACCACCTCGGTTTTAAATGGTAAAATGTCAGTGGGGGATTTCGTTTCCATGCAAGGGCTAATTTTTCTCTTACAAGATCCTTTGATGTCTTGTGGATTTATTATTTCGGAATGGAAGAAGGCCATGGCCGGACTCAGTCGCTTAAGCGAGCTCTATCATTTTCAAAAGGACCCGGATTTTAGTGGTGTTAAATTACGGCCGCATGAAAAAATCAATTTAGACCCTGCTCCACTCGTGGAATTAAAGAATGTTTCATTTTCCTACAAAGCAGGAAAACAAATCTTTCAAAATTTTAATTTAAAAGTATTTCCCGGGGAAAAATTGGCGATCACCGGATCAGTTGGAAGTGGCAAAACAACGTTAAGTAAAATTATTTTAGGTTTAGAAAAAGTTCAAAATGGACAAGTTTCGATTGAAGGCTTGGACATTGAAGCAATCGATCGCCAATTTTTAACGACTCAGTATTTAAAAGTGCAACAAAAAGCCTTTATTTTTGCAGGGACAATCGCTAGCAATATTTCGCTCGATCTTAAATTAACCGATGAAGAGTTGTGGAAAATTTTAGAAGTGGTAGAACTCAAGGAAGATGTTTTAAAATTTGATCGCGGATTGCAGACTGAACTTGGAGAGTGGGGAGTCAATTTATCCGGAGGTCAAAAGCAGAGGTTAAATTTGGCACGAACTATCGTGCGCAAGCCAAAATTTTTAATTCTGGATGATTCTTTTTCGGCCATTGATGTTCATACTGAAGAAAAAATTTTAAATCAATTAAAGGATTATCTCAAAGAAACGACCCTCATATGGATCGCTCATCGCGAATCAACCTTGCGCTTTTGCAGTCGTCGTTTGCACTTGGAGGCGCAATGACTCACAATAAATTAAATTCGGAATTTGATAAAGAAGAGTTTTCTGGCGAAGATTTTAAACTTATATATCATTTGTATCATTTTGTTCGTCCCTATAAAAAACATTTTATCATTGCCTTAAGTATTATTTTTTTAAGTTCTTTACAGGCGATTATTGGTGCGCGCTTGCTTGGTGCCTTTATCGATTTAGGCCTTATGCAAAAGAGTGTGCAACAATCCTTGTGGTATGGATTTCTCGTACTCTTATTTGAAGCTGGGTCTATGGCCTGTAATTATTTTGGCAGAAAAAAATTAGCCGATGCGACTTCGCAATTTATTCTTCATTTAAGAAGCGAAATGTTTTTAAAATTAGAAAAGCTTCCTTTGTCTTATTACGATCAAACTCCACAGGGAAAAATAGTGACCAGGCTTACGAGCGACTTAGAAGGTTTGGAAGAATTTTTTAATGCGAGTCTTGGAAATATGTTGTGGGCCTTGGTGACCACAATACTTGCTATGGTGGCCATGATTCAGGCCAAAGTTTCACTTTCTTTAGTTTTATTAATAAGTCTCACCCCCTGTATTATTTTGGTCGCCAAAACACGCTTTTTACTGCGCGATTCAAATCGTCGTGTTTCTAAAAGTTCTAGTGCCATCAATGCTAAAATGTCCGAGTTTGTTTCAGGCCTCGATGTGATACGTCTTTTTGGTCTGGAGAAATGGTCGATTAGAGAGTTTTCTCAAACTATTCAAAATTATTTAACCCTGCAATTAAGAGGCAATCTTATTTTTGCTTGGAATATGCCTTTAGTTATTTCTTTTGCCACATTTCCACTTTTAGGATTGGTATGGTTTGGAGGAAAAGGTGTGTTAGCAGGAACAATTACCTTTGGCCTATTTGTTTCGTTTATCAGATATTTTGAAAAATTTTTTAACCCGCTTATTTCAGTGGCGCGCGATCTACACTTAGTCCAGCAGGCCTTAACTTCTTTTGAGCGAGTTTTTTCTTTTTTAAATCTTCCAGAGGAAAAAATTGAACATTCAACAAATCCAATTAAGGCACCAAAGTTTAAAGGCGAAATTGAATTTAAGAATGTGTCGATGACATACGAGTCTCTTTCGTCGCATCTTTTTCACAAGGATCAATATCATCTGGTTTTAAATGATGTGAGTTTTCAAATTAAAGCTGGACAAAAAGTAGGATTGGTTGGAAAAACCGGATCGGGAAAGTCATCCACTCTCGCGCTATTAAGCAAACTTTATCCTTTTCAATGGGGCGATATTTTTATCGATCAAATCAACATAAAAGATATCAATCGATCCTTTTTGCGCTCGCAAATTGCCACCGTTTCTCAGGAGACAATTTTATTTGAGGGGACATTGCTACAAAATTTATCGACCTATGCTTCAATGCAATTTGACTACACCGATTTTGATTATTTTTTGGCCGCTTTTGAGACAGGATTGTTCCAAACATTAGAAGGGATAGAAGATTTTACGTTGGCCACAGCTTCTAATTGGCAACAGTTTTTAAATAAACCAATCAAGGATCAAGGGGCCAATTTAAGTATTGGTGAAAAGCAGTTAGTTTCTATTACGCGTGCAAATCTCGCCCGGCCTTCGGTTTTAATTTTGGATGAAGCGACTGCTAATATCGATCACCGATGCGAAGAACGGATTTTCAAGGCACTTAAAAAAATGGGGCAAGATCGCACGACGATTATGATTGCTCACCGTTTAGAGACTCTAAAAGATTGCGACTTGATCATTACTTTTCACGAAGGAAGGGTTGCGTCTATTGGAAGTTATATTGATCTTATGGAGAAAAAGAGCATTCAGAGTGCAAGTTCCTTTTTGTAATTAAAAGCTTTGCTTCTCTTCTGGCCCACTTCATTTTTTTTTATTCTTTGTAACTGATTTTTTTTGAGTTGGTTTTTCTGTACTAAATTTGACTCTCGATACATTTGCAAAATGGCCCTACCAATAGCTTTTCCAAGTAAGGGGGGAACTGCATTACCAATTTGTCTCCATTGAGACGACATAGGCCCTTTAAAGATGAAGTGGTTGGGAAAACTTTGTAAAGCAGCAGCTTCTCTTTGAGTCAGGTAGCGATGCTCGGTTGGATGATAATAATTTTGTCGATGGGTCATGATGGTTGGTGAAACCGAGTTGCGATCGAGCCTTTGATATTTCATCTGGCGAAAACGGCCTTCGGGAAGTTTTTCCCAGTCGATTCCATAGCGAAGCTTTTTAGGGAGATATTTCACTTCATCTTTCTCGTAACGTATCCCTTTCCCTTCGGGTATATATTTGAGTCGTTTGAGATCGAGCTCATTTTTTATTTGCGCTAAATCGAGGTCGTGATTATGTATTTTTCCCTTTTCATCGCATAGATCTTTTAAGGCGTCTCCTACCGTCACTGGTGGAATAAATTGTTCACCGCGGTTTGTTTTAATATTCGTATTAAAAATTGCTTTGGGAAAAGTGATACTGGCGTTGATTCTCGAGCCTAAAAAAATGGTTCGCCGTCTTCTTTCTGGTACTCCAAAGTGATCGGCAGACATCACCTGAATGTCTAACTGATATCCCATTTGATTAAAAAAATGAACGATGGCCTGAATTGTTTTTTCATTTTTTTTGGCCAAAATTCCCGTCACGTTTTCAATGACAAAAAATTTAGGCTGAGTGATTTTTACAATGCGGATAAATTCTTTAAATAAAAAATTTCTTTTATCTTTGGGATTCCCTAATCCAACAGTGGAGAAACCCTGGCAAGGTGGGCCACCGACGACCACATCAACTTTATTTCCGTTGAGGAGACTTAACAACTTAGATTCAGTCAACATTTCGATATCGGCATCAAAAATAGCTGCTTTTTTATGATTTAGTCTAAATGTTTCTGCTGCAAATTTATCTTTTTCTACACCTAAGATGCATTCCAATCCGGCCATTTCTAAGCCGTGGGATAAGCCACCAGCTCCTGCAAATATATCGATAAATTTAAGTTTTGATCCGTTGTTTGACATAAGAGTATTATGATGAGGAATGAAAGCTTTCGTCAATAAAATTAAGCTGCGCGTTTGATGGTAGCTTCGATCGCATTTTTTTGAATTAAAGGAAGTGATTCGAGTTGAAATTTTTGAGATTGATCTCGCGAGGCTAAGGCCCATTGATGATAGCTCGGCAGTTGCGAGAAATGAGATATATCAGGAGAGAAAATAAGAATTTTTTTATCTTGATGGTGATTTTTTAAGTGCTTAAAGTCTTGCAAGATTTGGAGAAACAGTTCAAACGATTCTCGATCGAGATCTTCATCGATGCAATCAAAGAGGTAGTATGTTCGATCCGCGAGCAACGTTTTTATAATGGAAGCAATTTTTAAATCTCTTTTACTTTGATTTAAGCATATTTCTTTAGGCTTTAAAATTTTGGCATACAGTTTCGAAATGGGACTGGAATCGTCTAATAAATATTGAAAAAACTCTTCTTCTTTATTTTTTTGTAAAAAATTTGGATTAAAATCCGTCATCATACTTTCGAGCAAACTCTGTTGTGAAAAATACTCTGGAGTTTTGGCGCAAAAACTAAAGTGTGTGGGTTGTTCGTAGCGCATTGATTTTAAAAATTGCAACATGACGTGTAGATGATCGTATTTTTTTAAACGAAGAACGGAATTTGTAAAGAGTATGATATTTTTATCTTTCATCAAAAGCTCTTCGGAAACTAGAAATATTTCTTAATTTTTTATCATCTCTCTATACCCCACATCGTTTCTTTCCTAACTTGTAAACACTTCAATAGTAGATATAATTATTTTAACTATACTTGAAAACATAATGTGAGGAGTAAATGGCCCTACAGGGAAAAACTGTTTTAGTCGGAATTACTGGAGGAATTGCTTCGGCTGTTTGCGCTTATTTACTTAAGAAGCAAGGTTTTCGGCCGATTGGAATTCACGTCAGTTTTTTTGATAAAGATGAAAACCTAGGTCCCTTTCAAGATTTAATTTACAACGATCTCGATGGGGTTAAAAAAGTTTGCGATTATCTCGATATTCCTTTTTATGCAGTGAATGCAGTCGAACAATTTAAAGATACGGTCATTGATCCCATGGTGGGAAGAGTGCTTTCTGGCCACAGTTATAATCCTCTCATTTACATGCATAAAATAATTGTGGAAGTGCTCGTTTCAAAGATGTCAAAATTCAATGCGAATTTAATTGCCACGGGGCATTTTGCTAAAGTTTTGAAAAATCAAAAAAGTGGCAACTTCGAACTCCTCACCGCCAATGATTATCAGTTCGATCAATCTCACTTACTCTCTTTGATCGATGAAAAAGTTTATTCACTTCTTTATTTACCACTATCAGAAATAAAATACTCCGAAATGGAAAAAATTTCGGGATTACTTAAATGTGATTTTCGACCTTTAAATAAAGTCACTGCAAAAGAGGTAATGGCCCATCCAGCAATGCCAAAATTTGTGGAAAGTCGTTGCTCAAAAGACATGCTCCATCAGGGGAATATCTATATTTATGGTTCGGAGGCAGCGATTAAAGAGCACCTGGGAATTCATCATTATTTTATTGGAAAAAATCATTTAAATTTAGGTGATGGCGAACGCAATGATGATCGGTACGATGAGCACTTTACAGTGATTAATATTTCACCATTTAAAGGTGCGGTTTATATAAAAGAAATTAATCCTGTAGAAAAACCACATACTGTGCTTAAATTTAAACATTTATTTTTAGATCATTTTCACAGTTCGAGTGAATTAGATTTAACCAAGCCCATGACGGTCTATTGTTTGACAGACGGCATGTCTGATAAAATGGCCGGAACATTACATTTTAAAACCAATCAATTTGTATTTTTAGAATTATCGCAGGAATTAAGTTCCATTCTACCAGTAGGCGTTCAGTTTATATTTTATTCAAGGCCAAGAGATAAAGCAAAAGTGATTGGTTCTGCACAATTAACATTGATGGGACACTTTGATCGGGACGATTTTCATCAGCTTCCCAAAGTAAGCCAAGGAGATAATGATGAAGAAAATCCACCTCGTCCTCTTTTTGATAAGTTTCAATTTTAATCTCTTAAATCTTTTTGCTCAAACGATAAATGATCGCCAATTGAAAACCCCTTTTGCGCTAAAATATGCAGTCGATGCCATTACGATTAAAGATTTAGAAAATGATTTAAGACAGCTGCAAGATTTAAGTTCAACTGAAAAAATTAATTTATTGCAACTTGAAATAAAGAAAATAAAAAACTCTCATAGTAACTCTTACTGCGACTCTCGAGTCTTGAGTCTCGGGAACCTTAAGGCTTTGTATGTCTTTCCTAAAAATAATAAAAAGCAAAATATTCTCGCTATTACTTATTTAAATAATCCTCAAAATAAAAATGAAATTTTCGGCGCCGATGAAATCAATTCCGGAGTGGTTGCTTTAAAAAAATTAGCGATAATGAGTTGTCAGCTCCCATTGATCCGTCCAATTTCAGTTATTTTTTCTGAGTTAGACCGCAAAAATCTTTTAACCCAATTAGAAGAGCCATTAACAGATTTGTATTTATGGTTGGAAGTGTTTGAGATAGGCCATGATAGTCTAAGAAGTGACCAGTTAAAAAAATATTATAATCGTGCCTATTTTAGTAATCAAACGAACCAACAAAATGCCTGGGCAAATTTACTCAAAGAGAGATCCTACTCATCTATTTTCCGAAGATTAAATGAAGAGGAATGGAAGAAACATCGATTATTTGTTAACACTAGCGAGTTGGAACTAAAAAAGATCCCTTTTCTGTTTCTAACAAATGACTATATCAACGATCCCAATAATAAATTGGGAACCAAGAACGATTTTGTCGAAACGATTAATATGAATAGTTTTCACGACACGGTTAAAAGCCTCAATAATTTTGTGCTTTCACTGGGGCTAGATATAGTCAAATAAGCCCCCTTGTGTTAAAAATGGCGCCATGAATAGACCTGTGACTCGCCCCATTCACGCGCTGAATGATTCAAATAATCCAAAAAAACCAGAAGACACGCTCGTCGTCGTTGGAATGAGTGGAGGTGTTGATTCTTCCGTGACGGCCTTGTTACTTAAAAATGCCGGTTATAAAGTTGTCGGGATCTTTATGAAAAATTGGGAAGAGCTAGACGAAAGAGGTGTGTGTAAATCGTCGCTCGAATTTAAGGACGTCGAACGGGTCTGTTTTGCACTCGATATTCCATATTATTCTATCGATTTTATCCAAGAGTATCGGGATAATGTCTTTGCCCACTTCTTGCAAGAGTACGAGCTTGGTTTCACTCCCAACCCCGACATTCTTTGCAATCGAGAAATAAAATTCAATGTTTTTTTAAAGAAAGCTATGGAGCTCGGAGCTGATTATTTAGCGACCGGGCACTACGCTCAAATAGGAGTCTCGGGCCCGGAAAATCAAAGAGAATATTCCTTGCTGCGCGGACATGATCACACTAAAGATCAGTCCTATTTTCTATATACTTTAAAGTCCGACATCTTAAAAAAAGTTCTTTTTCCAATTGGTCACTTAGAAAAAAAAGAAGTGAGAAAAATTGCACGCGAGTTTAATTTGGCCACGAAAGATAAAAAGGATTCGACTGGAATTTGTTTTATTGGAGAGAGAAACTTTAAAGAGTTTTTATCGCAATTTATTCAGCTTAAAACAGGAGCTTTTCAAACTCTCAACGGGGAGATCGTTGGAACGCATAGTGGTTCGGCATACTATACGATTGGGCAGAGAAAGGGGCTAGGCCTAGGTGGGGCAGGCGAGCCATGGTTTGTAGTGGATAAAAACATCGAGAAAAATATAGTCTATGTTGAGAGAGGGGATGATCATCCCGCACTCTATGCTAAAGAATTATGGGCCAATGAAATAAGTTTTGTACGCGACCTTTCCCATTTTGCATTTCCTCTAAACTGCACGGCCAAAATTCGCTACCGTCAAAAAGATGTTGCCTGTACCATCCTGTCTTTGGAAAACAATATGTTTCATGTGGCGTTTGATGAGCCTCAAAGAGCGATCACGATTCGCCAATCCATCGTTTTTTATCTAGGCGAAGAATGTTTGGGAGGGGCGATGATTGCCCGACGAGGTCCTACATTGCACGAACAAAAATCAAATTAAGACTTTGAATCACTCCAATATTTTGCATCTAAGTAATCGATCTTTTTTTCCACTTGCTCATCTTTTTTTCTAAGTTCAAATGATTCGCAGTCGTGCCCCGAGGCATTTTTCACTAAGATTGAAGGCATCACTTGACTTTGAAATTGATACAGTCGACATCCGCGAGGCTTTGTCGCATCAAACGTTGAAAAATAATGTTTGCACTTTAAACAAGCAATCATAGTTCTATCTTAGCTAAAAATGATCTTTATGAGGAAACTTTTTTGAGTAGGCAAAGAATTTCTAGGTGAAGTGTATGAGGAAAGAGATCGATAGGGACAATTTCAACTATCTCAAAACCCAATTTTAAAATTTCAGCAAGATCGCGGACGAAGCTCTCGCTTTGACAGGAAATATAAATAATAGATTTTAATTGCGGCCGATTTTTAAACCAGGCCCTTTGATACCTAAGACCGCTTCTAGGAGGATCGAGTATAATAAGCCTTGTTTGGTTTAATACATGCTCCATGCTTTTCCAAGCGTTTGATTTAAACAAATCGGATTCAAACACTTCTACACCAGGGAGCTTTCGCGCCTTTAACTCATCGAGTGCTTCGCCTTGAACTTCAAATGCTTTAATCTTTTGAAAACCCATCTCTGACACGACTTCAGTAAAATTCCCCGATCCACAAAATAGCTCGCAAATAATGTCTTCTGGATCAATATTAAGTTTGCGTATTTTTTCTCTCATCCAGCTTTTCATGTTTTCATTTTGCTTTGAATTTCCCTGGCGAAAAGGTAGACGTTTATTCAAGGAAAAATTATTAAAATGAGTATCTTCATTAAAATCGATAAAATTCCATGGAAAATCTTCGCCGGGCCGAAAGTCCTCTCGAGGCAGTGATTCGTTAATTTCCTTTAAAAATTCTTGGCAATTGCGAGTAAGAACTGGGCATTGATCGATGGCGATAATTCCTTTTTTCTCTGGATGTGCGTAGCCTATGCTGGTGCTATTTACTTTAAATTGCCCGCGATTGCGATAACCATAAATGTCTTTCGCCGGGATGATATTTTTTATTTTAGTTAACTGATTGGAGAGCCCAATTCTTTTAAATTGGTAAATGAGATGCTCGAACTTTATTTTTAATTGATCTTCATATTGAAGTGGCATCAGAGGGCATCCATTGCATTCTGTTTGATGCTGACAGCGGGGCTTGATTCTTAATGGACTTGGTTGGACGATGCGCTCGAGTTTTAACACTCGATAGGACGACTCAAGCTCTTGGCTTTCAGGAAAGTAAACATTGATTACATCACCCGGTAGTGTTCCAGGAACAAAATATTTTTTATCATTAATGGTAATTAATCCATAAGCTTTTTGTGAAAGATGTAAAACGGGGAGATTAGAAACAATCTTACTCAATGCTAATTTGACCTTTTTCATTAATTTGAAATCTGTACTTAGGGCCCTCTTCTTTTACGGGAAGTGGAGATGATTCTTTGATTTGTTCTCCTTTTGAGCTTATTTTTTTGAAGGTGAGTTTTATTTTAAAATACGGAGCTTTTACGGGTTGTGAACATTTAAAAGTTGGGGTGGGTATGCTTCCTTGATGAAGTGAACATAATTGACTCTCAAGAATTTGCGAGCAAACTTGGTCGTTGCAAGAATTTAATTCAAAATCTAGGTCGAAATTGGATTCGTGCTTAAGTGTTTCTTGAAAGGAAAAAAATATTTCAGGGTAAGTTTTTATAAGTGTTAAACGAGAATGGTTTTCTTCGGGGTAAATGAAATATTGAGCAATATTGCTAGAATCGATGCCTACTTTATTGGACCAAATCTGTTTTGATGAGTTTTTCTTTTCTATTAAAGCAATCGAAAATGGACTTTCTTGCAACAGAGGGCAAGACCATTCTTCTTGATAGATACGATGGGGCATTTTCTGATTAAATTGACAGGGAATCCTAGATGATTCTTGTGTCGCAAAAATTTCGAAGAGCTTTATGTCTTTATGAATATTAAGATAAATAGTAGGTGATTTTACTAAGTATGCTAGTATGTAAGATTGAATAAAAAAAAAGATAAAAAAGAATTTTAAAATCATTACTTAAATTCAACACCAAGTTCGCCAAAAATGCTATTAATATATGTTTCATTTACTAGGTGAAAATTTAAATCACGTCCAGTATTAAGTTCGCGAAGATAATCTGAAAAATAGTTATTAAAAGTAAGATTGTATGTAGCATAAAATGCTTTCAGGTCGTTTAAGTCGTTATATGCCTCAAGCAAACGATCTATTTTACTTTTTAATTTGGAATCAAAAAGCATTCGAAAACGCAACTTTTTTGGAAGATGATGAATTTGAATTTTTTTAGCATGATAGATGTCGCCATCGATAATTGAGTCCTCAGAATAGTTTTTTAAGAAATCGATACCTAGGTCATCTGGTATCTCTTGTTTTAACCTCTGGAATTGTTCCTGATTTTCTCTAATTAAATCTACCAATTCACGACTCTCAACACTGGAGCGGTTTTTAAAAAAAAGTTCAATAAAGAGGTATACTGACGCTTCCGCAACGATTTCGTCATTTTCGATAGAAATGTCAACTTGAGGATTTTTATAGGTTTTAAAATAGTAATAATTAAATTGATGTTGCACTTCGTGAATATAAGTCAATAATCCACTAAATGAGTTGGCAAGAGTTGAATTTATTCTAATATCACTATAGAAAGCAGATAGAGCATCTCCCTGTATTTCTAGAGGCATTTTTCTAAATTTTATATTGGCAATAGCTTTTAAAAAAAAGACCTGCTCCTCTGGAGTAAGTTTCGTCAACAAGTGACTAATATGATCGATTAAATGTGCCTCGAGTTTCGCAGCAAAGCGCGGCGCTGATTGATACATGGGGCGAGTTATGGGACGAATAATTTGTGCGATATGAGCTTTATTTTCTTTGACTTCGTTTTTAAGAAGTCGATCTAAAACCATTCGACAATTGATGGCCTGCACATTCATTGAAATAAAAAAAATTAGGATGAGAAATTTTATCATGGATCTAGAATACATTTTTTGTATGAATGTTTTGGGTAAATTGGGTGAAAATTATAGAGTGTCTAAAAAATATACACTGTGCTCAGTAGATACACTTTATTTCTATTTTTTTAATTTATCAATCGCATGATTAATTACTGGTGGAAGATCGTGGCAAAAATCTCCCTTGCGAAATGTTATTGGACGAGACCAACCATTTTTGGAGAGTTCGAAAAAGTATCTTTTAATATTGTAGATGGGGCCGACAATTTTATGGGATAAATAAATTGAAATAAATGTGACTAAAAGCATGGATATGAGAAAGGAAAAGTTGAGGTTGAGCAAAATGATTCGTTCGCTACGATCGATAAATTGAAAAAATGGATGCTCGGGTCGTAATTGGATATCACGACCGAGATTTTTTAAATAATCCATAGCCTCCATTATTTTCATACGAATAATGAGCAAGGTGAGCCCATTGATGATCAAGTTGATTGCCACGAGGGCCAATTGAAATTTTGGATAAATAATAAAATTACTTAACTTTCTATTTTTTAACATGTAGTCCTCAAAAGCTTTATCTATGTATCGGTGATTGGAAAAAAAAAATTATTAAAGATGACTTTCTCTTACAATTAAAAATATTTATCAAAAGAACTTACATTGATTGTCATATTGTTGACTCTTTCGGTACAAAATTAATGCCCTAAAGGCATCATTATTGGGAGGTTGAAATATGATTCTTGCACGTTTTAAAAAGTCACTTTGTCTTTCCCTCGTTTTAACTCAATCTATCATGGCGGCACCATTGACTTGCCAAGATTACTACAAAGATTACTTAGCCCGCTCGCTCTTTGCACCTAATGATTATCCCCGCGGAGTCGTCATTGTCGATCACTCTTCCCATTTTCGTGGACGCTATCCAGAATACCGATCGAGATCAAGTTACGAGCGCAGAAAGAGACAAATTGCTCTTGGTGAGCGACCAGAAGATCGAGTCGAGCGAAGTAAAAAAGAGTCATCAAAAGTAGAAAATAACGAATCAGATGATTTTTTTCTTCTCGCATTATTTTCAGCTCTTTTAACCACGACTCTGGTGGAAGATTATAATGTTTCTCAGGCCCAAAAAATGACTATGCTATTAGTTGATGCAGAAAATGGTTCTGGCCCTGAATTGGATAAATTTACTCAGAAATTAAACAAAAAAAGAACTGAGGCAAATCTCGAGCAAGTCAGTTCAGCGAGTGTGGCGGTTTTGCTGGATCGTGGAAACAAGAATCAATTATTTTGCCCAAACGGCGATCTTGATTCAGTCAATGAAGTGGTCGATAAGGTCTACCTTAGCTTATAGATCACGCAGGAGAGTGGCTTGAACAAATTATTTTCCTTGATTGCCGCAATTTTAGTTTTATCGAGTGGGCCATTATTTTCTCAAGAAAATAATCCCACCATTTCAAACGAGCTTTTAGAGGAACTGTTGCAAGATCGCGATAACATCATAGGGGTCGAAGTTATCGTCGCTGCAAGTTCAGGCCAGCGCCTCTATTCAAGATTTGGACATACTATGCTTCGTCTCGTGCATAGGGCAAAAAACGCAAGCTATGACTATGTTTTAAATTTTGCTGCCGATGCCGACGAAGATAACTTAAGTTACTATGATGGAATTGTGGGAAACTATCAAAGCAAAATAGAAATTTCGAGATTTGACGATATTGTATTAAAGTATGCCTTTAAAGAAAAAAGATCCTTTAAAAGAGTCATTATTCCTACGACAAAAAGTGAAAGAATAAGAATGATTGAGCTTCTCCTTGGAGTTTTGACCAAAAAAATATCTTTGCCAAATTATAGCTTCTTTAATGAAAATTGCTCTAAACAAGTGCTTAATTATTTAAGTTTAGTATTTAATAAAAAGCTACCCTTTATAAAATCAAGAATCCCAAGCCTTGTGGATGATTACTTACTTTGGACTTTTTTGTCTCCCTATCCAGTTTTAAAAATTGCAACGTTTGAGGATATCGAAAAGAAAGTTGTAAAGTTAGATTCAACAAAAGAGAAAATCACAAATATTCTTAAGGCTCCGGAAATAATGTTTGTCTTAAAGTATTTGCCATTTTACTTCAGTGGATCTCTTTCATCAGAGCTCAAAAAGGCATTTCGGAATGGGGATTTACCTAGAGTAAGCAGTAGCGAAATGTTAAGAATTGTCGATGTCCCAGATGAAGTTTACCAAAGAGATGCATTAAATATTAAAAAAGAAGCGATTGATAAAATGTTAACTCTTTTAAGTGACAACGAATTAAAAAACTTTAAGCGTAAATTTGAATTAGCATGGCAAAATATTTTTACACTTGTCGAGTCGGATGGATTGGTGATTGAAGCTGAAAGTCAAATCATTCGTTCTTATCTTTTTTTAGATAAGAGTTTAGATGTCGCTAGAGTGATGAAAGATCATTTATTTTTATAGGAAGAAAGAATTAATAAAATTATATCTACAACGATTCACTTTTAAAGTGAATCTAGGCATACAATTCATTGGTAACTTTTAATTTTCAATACTTGAAAATTAAACTGTGAGAAGTATAAAAGGAGAAAAATTATAATTTAGTAGACAAAATATCGAACGCAAAATTTGAATTATCGAGCCAAGTTCAATGTCTTAAATATAAAAGCAATATTCTGGGTGAAACCTGCAATAAGATGCAATCAATAATAAATTTAACTGATCTTAAAAATAATTTTAGAAATATTCAAGTTTCCAAAAAATCGAAGTCATACTTTTATGGTGTACTATATCCACATGGAAACTTAGAGGATGATTCTTACATCAAGGTATTAGATGCTCTTCCACATTGTAAGCAAATTCAAAGTGAATCTTCACCCGTTCGGTTTCAGTATGCAACATCTCTTCGCGATAGTTTTATAAATGAAACTGCAACTCAAATTGACTTAGAGACTATTTCATCTCGAAAACTAAGGTGTGAAAGTTATAATTATTTAGATAAAGCGATATCAGCATCAAGTAAGGTGAGTTTTGATCTTAGAAGTGTTGATCAAAACAATCTATCTCTTTCAGTTAATTCATTACATTTTAATTTTATAAAAACCGAAGAAAATTATCGCGCTTACTACGATGTAAAAAATGGAGGACGAACTGAAAAACGTCTAATGGCACTTAAGAAAATAAGTGATGATAAAGTGATTGTTGAGTATTCTAAAATTTTTAATCAAGGTTTGACTCTTAGTGAAAACGCCTACATTGGAGAAATGGATCCTTCGATTGCCGATGGGGATTATAAAGCGTCTATATATTTAGCTTGTAAGCTTCATTAATATAATGAAGCTTCTGCATTTTTTTCATTAATTATAATGCCATAAAAATGTGATAGAATTAATTAGATTTATATAACCATTTTTGTGAGGAAGTATGTTGCAAGTGTTTTTTGCTCAGCTCTCAGTCGAGGATAAAAATATTAAATCGTGTATGGCCGGAATTTACTCCAAGCAAATGGCTTATCGCGAGACTCACTCTGATTTTATAGCTGATGTAAACGACTTATATCTAGATGAACTTCCCGAATGTAGAGATTTAAAAATTCAAATTTTGGAATCGAGTCGAGAGCATTTCATCGTCCAAGTAGAAAGTAAAAAGCAATGCTGGTTAATCGATTCAACAAAAACGATGACTAGAATGTGATCTCATTTTATTTTGAAATTTTTCCTTGTGTTAAGTTGCTTGTTGCAAATTGAGTAAGTTGGTTTAATGCTGCAGATTTTTTTTGATGGAGAAGGATTGAGTAAGAGCATTGAAACCAGGGAATATTAATAATTCTAAATGTTTTTTTGGGGTACTTGTCGATAAAAATATCAGGAAGAAGTCCGACACCTAGGCCCTGCTCCACTTGGTTAGCAATCAACTCCGAACTATTTAATACAAAAAAATTTTCCATAAATGCCCCATGTTTTTGATGATAACAGGTTTTAAATATTTCAGTTTCTTCTCTTGGTTCAGTTATAAGGAAAAAATTATTTTCTAAATGAATCTTCTTTTTGCGCTGGCTGTTTTTTTCAATAAATATAAATTGTCCACTTTTAAGAACCGTCTGCTTAAGACTGGCTAGCTTTTCTCCACCAATAGTTAATCCTAAATCAATTTTATCATCTGCAAGATCTCGCAAAATTTCATTTGTCGTCCCTACTTTTACTTGGACATTAGACTTTGGAAATTGCTTTTTAATTTCTCGAAGCAAACTGGAGAGATAAATGTCAGTTAACGTTCTAGAAATGCCAATTTTAATACTGAGTACTTTATCAGTAGTAGGACTGGAGCAAAGAGCTTCAAATTGAGAAGCCTGAGTCAGAAGATTTTTGGCATGACTAGCAACTAGAAATCCTGTTTTTGTGACTTTGAAATATTTTTTCTTATGCTCTAATAACTCAAGGTTGAGATATTTTTCTATTGAAGAGATTGCTCGACTGATGGCCGGATGAGTGACCTTGTTTTTTTGAGCAGCTAAACTAATGCTTCCAAGTTCTACGGCATCGATAAAATATTGAAGATGATTGAGGTTTGGATATGTAATCATAAATTACATATTATGTGATTTTAATGAAATTTACAATTACATAATATTATCTAAAATCAAAATCATGAAAAATAATAAATTTAATTTTGAACAATTTCTCGTTGATGGTGAACGATTTTTATCTGAGCTCACTTTTTTGCTTCAAGAGCGTGGAGTATCAGTAGAGTCTTTAGAGTGTGACCATCTCTGTTATCGCGTAGAAACAATCAAAGAGTACAATCACCTAAAGTTTGAGCTTGGTTTAAATGGCCAACTTGTGACAGAAACTATGGTGAATGGAAGACTTATTTCGACTTTTAAGTTAAGCACTCCTTTTTGTTTGTCGCATAGAAAAATTTATTACCTTGAGTTACCAGCGCCAAAAGTGGGAACTATCCACCAAACAGGTTTTGAACATGCAGAATTTGTGATCAAAGAAAGTTTTGAACATTTTTCTAAAGTTTATTCACATTTAAGTTTTTTATTAAGTGGAAATCGCATCATTAACCCAGAATATTCTTTTACAATTAAGTCGGGGATGGCGTGTAAGTTTCATTACCAAGCTTTAAGTCGTGTGATTGAACTAGAAGAGGCAAATGTAACCGATATTATCTTTGACTTTGATGGAACAATTTTAAATTCGGTCCAAAATATTCACGCCATTAATCGCGAGGTGTTTTCAATTATTTGTCAGCGAGAAGTCTCACTTCAAGAGGCGCAAGAGAAATACCACGCTCATTTTGAAGCCCTATTGTCGGCTTTCAATATATCTTGTCCCACAAAAATTCAAAAAACCCTTGAGGTATGGACCGAAATTTCCTTGAAGCAAAGTTACATCCTGCATGCAGGCGTTTTTGAGCTTTTATCAATTCTTTATAATAAAGGATATCATCTTCATTTATGGACTGCTCGTGATGAACGATCACTCTATAAAATTCTTTCAGAACTTAATCTCGAGCATTTTTTTAAAACTATAAGTCACAGCGATGGCCTATGCTCTAAACCTAATCCAAATGGTTTGAAGTTCGATTTTAAAAGTTCAATCAAAAATTCGACAATCATGATTGGAGATAGCCCACAAGATATTTTAGGAGCGAAAAATATTAAAGCGATAGCAGCTGCGGCTCTTTGGGATAATGAAGCAAGCGAGCATTTATTGATCGCTTCTGGAGCTGAATTATTTTTTAAACATCCAAGTGACATTGTTCATTTTTTAAACCTGGAGAATTTATGATGAATAACAAAATAGAAATCGTTAAAAAATTTAATGAAGCTCATCAGATTATTTGTGATGTTGATCTAAGAACTCTCGACCTCGCATCGGAAGTGGGAGAGGTTTGTAAATTAGCTTTCATGGCTAGGATTGGAAAGAAAGTCGATCTAGCAAAATGGGAAGATGAATGTGTAGATGTATTATATTAAAAAAGTACATTCTAAGATTGGAAAAATCAGGAAGAATGGATTCGCAAAATTGAGGAGAAAGCGAGCAGGGCAGAAGTTGCATGACGAATGATCTTGATCGATATTATTGTCAATTTTTTAGACAATTGTAATAAAAAAGACGAATTAATACACGTCATCTTTGATTCAATTTATTTTTATGACATAGTCATTTTAATGGTGCGTTAGCGACTTATAGGATGAATATGAATAAAACATTAAGCCCTGCAAATGAAAAACTAAGCTTGGTGATTTCCAATCCCACTGGGCAATTTGTTGATGATGTCATGATCCAACAAAATACTCACATCGAACTTGATAGTGAATTGATGGATGCGGTTGAGACGTCGGAAGAAATCTACTCTTCATTAGAGGAGTATCTCAATCGACATCAGCAAAAAAAAGAAAATGATTTAAATCTAAATTTCACTTTGCAGAATGATTTTGAAATTTGCTCTTTTGGCGACCAACTCCTAAATAAAGTTAAAAATATTGAGGAATCTCAATTGAAAATGGAATACTACCTCTCCGAAATAATCCTTCAAGGCCATTTAAATTAATTTTTTCATTATTTCTATTGAGTATGTCTTTAATTTTAACTATAATTCACTGCATGCGCGGGTGGCGAAATGGCAGACGCACTACCTTGAGGTGGTAGCGGGGAGACCCATGCTGGTTCAAGTCCAGTCTCGCGCACCATTCTTTGTTTTCTTTCATTTTCGACTCTTCTCCCTTAATGGTGGAACACACCGCGCAAATCAACAACAGACATACAACAATTTCAACCGGTAATTATTAAAGTTTTTAAAGCCATAAGCCCTTTTCTGGACTTGCTTTGCCACGTTGTTAAATCCTTCTGTTCGCGCATTTGTGGATCTACTAGGTTGTTAGTGGGTAATCATGGATCTACGGATCTACTAGGTTGTTAGTGGGTAATCATTCGAACTTATCTGAATCAAAGAGTTTTTCATGATGTCAAAGCTCTTGTATGCACTCTTATCGTATGTATGTGACTAAAAATCAATAAAATTTTCAAATTGAGACAATGCCTTTAGGTCTCTTCCAAAAAAAGGAAGGGATAACTGCGTCCAAAATTGAACTTCTGTCAGCTTTTGTCTTTAGGAGGTTTTGTAAATTAATCGCTTTCGATAATTTTCATAATTTCGAAAACCGTAAGCATTTCGTTGGATCAATTTCCCAACACGATTAAAGCCTTCTGTTTTACCATTGGTTAATTTATTTTCGAAGAAGTTCACAATCTCATCAAGCCATTCTCTGAGTGTATTTCTCAGTGTTCTTACTTCTGGAATAGTAGAGTGCGACATTTGATCAGTAAGCTTGATTAAAGTTTTTCTCGCTTGTTTTTTACCTTTAGTGCTGTAGAACCTATGGATTGCTTCTTTGTAAAGATACACTTCTTTTACTTTTGGATTTTCTTCAAGCCATCGGTCGACAGCTTTTTTTACATGCCAATCAAGCTTTGAATATTTTTTTAAAAGTAATTTTCTAATGGGATTTTTTCTTTTGTCACCTGTAGCTTCTTTTCTATATTGATTAACAATGTGGTTATACTCCACACAGTTTAATTTTCAAGTATTGAAAATTAAAAATTACCAATGACTTGTATGCCTAGATTCACTTGAAAAGTGAATCGTTTTAGGCATAAAAAGTCTGACTACGTGAAATCGATCTGCAATTATTTGGCATTTGGGAAAAAGTTCGGTTGCAAGTTTTCGATAATTTTTAGAGAGATCAATAATTACATTTTTTACATTTTCTCTTCCGGGAATGGAGGTGAGTCTTTCGTTTGCTAAAAGCTCGGCAGGGCTTCTCCCAAGTACCATTTCTCGAACACGATTATGTGAGTATTCGACAAAGATAGTTGTAAATTCTCGATGTCCATACTTTTTATTTTTTCTAAATGCATGTTCATCTATGCCAATAGTGGTTGCCCATGGATTTTGCAGTTTTTTAAGTTGAACTCCAAGCTGCTCGTAGTAGGCAGTGTGAACAAGCCATGCGGAAACATCCAACTGCTTCTGAACACTAGAAAGATTTGAAAAATGATCACAGCACCACATGATATGCTTTCTAAAGCGCTCAGTGGTTCTAAATCCCTTTTTTATTCCTTGAACAGGCTCAGTAAACGGGGTTTTGCAGGTTTTACAGAAAAATCTTCTTTTTTTAATTTTTAGATAAATTCTTTTATTTCTAATTGGCGTATCCTGGGGCTTTGTCCATACATGGTCATAGATAACCGAAGATTTATTGGCACATTTGGGACAAACTTCAAATGAAGAGGTTTTAATCAATTCAAATTGATAAGCTGCTTTTCCAGTTTTTGCATCATTTGTAATTTTCAGTTCAGGAAGCTTAAGATAATGTGTAAAATCTTGTCGGGGCATGGGCAAATACTTAATAATGTAATGTGGTAATTAAATTATACAAGAAATTGAAACATGCCCTTTAAATCAGACTAAATTGCTATTGAAACACTGTTTCCCACTATTAACCGCGAAGACCCGACTTAACTCCACTTCAATCGCTATGCTCTCAATTTTATTATTTAGATTCACATTCATAATTCCATCAGGGATTAGTTTTTTTATCGCTTCTTTAAAAGACAATTTTTGACTTAAGCGACTTTTAATTTCATGTTCAGGAATCCATGATTCATAAAGCTTAACCTTTTCAAATGCGAGTCTGATCTTCGAAATTAGTAGATCATGATCAATGGTTTTCTTATCCCAAGAGATTTTAAAAAAAATGGCCAGAGCATTTAATTCTCTGGCCTATTTTTGTGATTTAATTCAAAGGTCTTGTTATTAAAGTGCGAATAAAAATCTAGTTATTTCGAAATTGATGAGGCTGGAGCATTTTGCACTGATCCACTCTTTTGATCGATTGGCATATTAAAATTTCTTGAACTACTATTTACTTCAGTGCCATGACCTTTTATTACTATTTTTAGTTTGGGCTTTTCTTTGTTATCGTTACATGGATAAATTTCAATATTATAACTAGGACAATCTGCATAAACAGTGTTTCCCTGACTAGAAACTCTAAAACTACAAAGGCTCTCATTAATATTCTCGCTTGAACCAGATTTTTTAAAACATTTAAAAAAATCTTTATGTTCAAAATTGGTCACTTTGTTAATTTCAATTAAAGATTTTCTGAAATATAACAGTGATGGAGATTTGTTTTTTTCATTACAGTCTTGAACGGCAGTTTCAAAACTATCACAACGATAATAGGCTGTATTTGTAGAAATGCTTGAAGTGTAAATACAATTCTTATCATTCATTTTTGAGATATCTACCTTAGCTCTTTGAAAACATAAAATGCCCGCAGCTTCTTTTTGAGATGCACTAAAAATATGCATAGCATTTGATAAATTTGAATTTACCGAACAGCCACCTTCTTTAATTGACTTGATATCTTTTCTACATTCCTCGGCCTGAATTGAGAAAATATAAAATAATAAAAAAAAAGTCATATTTTTCATTGGCATCTCCAATTCATTAGAAAAACCTTTCAAAATGGTGTCGGTTGGTAAGGAAAATTACTTTAACGGTACTCGAGAAAATGGCATTTCTGGAATTAAAGAGCATTCTTTAAAATAATGATTTGTAACCTCTTAAAAATTCGATTCTTTTAGCTTTACCAATCAAGTAATGGTAAAACTCATAAATTGCGTAATTACGCAATTTATGATACAATCTCCTCATGGAGAGACGTAAGTATAAAATTGAATCTATCTTTGTTAATGGGAATACTTATTCAGAAGTTGTAATTGATCCTCATTATGAATTGAAGCACTCTGAGCATATAAACGATGAGTTAATTTTATCTTTAGTTCAAAGGCTTAACGGTAAAAGAGAGTTACCAACCGATATTAAAGATGGATTTAGTTACTACGTCACAATAATTGATTTAGATGAGAAGTTTTATCGTCTCATTTGGTTAATAGAAGATAATGCTATCTATATTGGTGTTGTTAACGCATTTAGAGACGGCAAAGGAGAATAACAATGGCATTTCCATCAGAAAAAGAATTAGAAAAAATTAGGGAAAAACTTGAAAAGGCCGATCCCTCTTATGCACTTCCTCAAAATGCAACAAAAGCGGAGAAGTTAAAATATAATCTTTGCCAAAAATTTGTTGTTTATATTTTAGAAAATAAAATTTCACAGGCCGAGCTTGCAAAGCAACTTGATATGGATACTGCACGATTAAATGAAATCGTTAAATATAAAATTCATCTTTTTACTATTGATAAGCTAATTGATTTTGCAACTCGACTTGATCCAAACTTAGATATTAAAGTTGCATAGTCCCTTTTTCTTAATCTTTTGAAAATAGTTCAAAATAGCGTCTTCTTTACTCCCGTAGTGTGACGCTAGTTTTTTTCTCGACCAATCATCTCTAAATCGTAACTTTGCCAACTCACGCTGATCGATTCTTGGTTCTTGCCATCATACTGTACTAGTGGTTAGCTAAAATCCACTAGAGTTGATTTTTTATGGTAGCATGGCGCTCACCATTTTTAATGCCTTTCAAAATAAAAATATTAACATTTTAATTCGTCAAAAATTTTAAAGCATCTATTTGGATGATTGAAAATCTATAGATTTAGCAAGAATCCATCCTGACATTCCGATGCTACTTCTTATGTAAAAACCTTTAATTGAATTTTGAGACAAATACACTGAAGCCTTTTCCAGGGAAGTAGTCCACTCGCCAGGCCAACCGGATGATTTCCATCCGTCTTCGAATGCCATCCAATTTTCCTTCGCGATTTGATTTGAATCAACCTCTTCAATTTCATAAAGGATAGTGCCGAACGAGTCATTTACGAATTGATAAGCAATGACATCGTTGAAGATGACATCAGCTGTTTCGGAAGCACTTTTATCAATAAACTCAGTCCTTAATGAAATTTTTCGTTTGGCCATATCGACTTCGTAACCAAGAAGTGAGTTATCGTGAATTGAAATTTTTCTCGAATTATTCATGGGTATATTAAATTTCATTGCAGGTTAAAACAAAATGTTCTTCATCTGTAGACAAATCAAGTTGGTCCCCGAATAAGTTAAGACTTAATTTTCCCTTTAAAAGCCTCATCGATGTTAATATTTCAACTTTGTATTCCGAGCCACTTTTCATATTTTTATTGGCGGTATTGGGAACGAATGACTTTACACGCACATATTGAGATTTATCATTTACGCCCAACTTGGCATAACGGACTTCTTGGATAATTTTTTGATTCATAACAAGATATAAGCTTCCTTCGAAACCTTTTTCATAATCATCTCGGCAAATGAGGTCATTTCCTAGAGCAATGCCCGCGCCAAAAATAGACATGATAACCAAAGTGAATGCAATCATTTTCATAAGGCTTTCCTGGTTTTGTTATGGACTAGTTTAATGTTAGTGTCCCTGATTTAGTGAGAGCACTTGTCCGAGTTATAGTTAATGATTTTAATTTAGAAAAACAATTAAAATTTATATTAGTTCTGAAAAGTTTATATAGACTCATTAAAAAAATTGTGAATTTATTTGTTTTCCTCCAAGTTGCGGTCACTATTCCTTTTTCTTTCATTTTTTCATAAGTCTCAAATTAATTGGATCGTAAAGTATCGGATTGAACATTTTTCAATCGATTATCTTTATTCACTTCTTAAGAAATTTAATCCTAAAATTGAAATAAAGATTCTTCCTGCCGCTTAAGACAGCAGGATTCCATTCTTCTTTATTTTTTGAAAAAAAATTTTGAATAGCGTCTTCTGCTCCCCCACAATGTGACGATAGTTGTTTCCTAGACCAACCATCTCTAAAACATAAATTTGCTAACTCACGCAGATCGACTCTTGGTTTTGCCATCTTATTTGCAGTTTTCTTTAGTATCAGCAATTTTTTAATCAAATAATTCTTTTGCTTTATCAATTTCAATCTTGTAGGTCCCATATAATTTAAAATTTCTGAATCCATTTATTTATAAATATACTTTTTATTTTGCAATATTTTTATAATCTATTTAGACTAGAAATAATGAAATTAATATTCCAAGTCATGCTTAGTTTGATCTTATGTTATTGGCCAATTGCTTTATTAACATCTGCAATGATTTTTGATGCTCCAGATGGAGGACAATCATTAGGAAAAATTTTTCTTGCGCTCATTATATCCTTTTATCCATTATTCATAGGTATCTTACTTTATATTTTCGATTTTCCAATCTGGGGTATAAAGCCTAAGACTTTACTCTTAGTGACATTTTTTATTCCTTTTGCTGGTATTATAGTTATGGGGTATCCTAAGTTAATCATGGAAAGATTTACCTTGGTTCCTTCTTTTGGATATTACGTTAAAGACTCAACCGTTTACTATTCTGGGAAAAAAATCGATGCTAGTAGTACAACATTTAAAGTTATTTTAAATGATGTTTCCAATCATGCACGAAATGAGTTTGCTCGAGATCATAAAAATGTCTATAAGAATGGTATAATAGTGAAAGAAGCAGATCCTGCAACGTTTCGACTTATTGGAGATGGGGCGGATCATCAAGTTGATCAATTTAGAGTATATTTTCAAGGCAAAGCTTTAGAATCAGCAAATCCAAAAAGTTTTGAAGTTTTAAAATCATCAGATGGATCAAATTCTCGATTTTATCGAGATCAAAGTTATGTGTTTTTTAATGGTCATATTATACAAAATATTAATGGCGCTAACGCAAAAATAATTTCACCTGGGTATCTAGTGGATCAAGTCAATGCAGTTTATTATACTACTCGCCTTGAGGGAGTCGACGTGAATACCCTTCGTGTTCATCCTAAAGATGCTGCTTACGCCCTGGATATTAAATTTGTTTTTTATAAGGGAACTAAGGTTCAGAATGCTGATCCCTCTTCTTTTGAACCGCTCGAAAGACAGTATGCAAAAGATAAAAATCACGTTTATTATTTGGCATCAGGCACACCGCGAGTCATTCATGATGCTGATGCCGCTACATTCATGGCCACTAACTATGATCCCAAATCAAAAAGTGATGCTAAGGATAAATATCGTTATTATTTAAACGGCGAGTAATTTTTTGGGAATTTGCAAGTGTATCAAGCAAGAAGTTAGCGACTTAGTTTTACTTTGTACCTCCTGCCGATGGCCTGAAGAAAATCCACTAGCAATAGAAGGGGCGCTAAACGAATTCATCTGAATCAAACAGACATCATTCTAAGTATTTGAGATAACAATGCTCTTCATTCAATCTTAATTTTTCTTAGAGACTAATATTCAACTCAGATTATCAAACAAAAATGTCGATACGGCATCCATGAACGGAAAAGTTAAAACAAATATTTTCGAATTAAAGCGTCTCGAGCGATTGCGCTCCTATCATGTGCTCGATACAGAGCGCGAAATGATGTACGACAATATAGTTTTGATGGCATCCAAAATTTGTGATGTGCCAACATCACTTATCTCTCTAGTTGACGAAAAACGTCAGTGGTTTAAAGCGCGTGTAGGGCTCGATCAAACTGAAACCAGTCGGGAAGTTTCTTTTTGTCAGTATGCAATGCTTGATGATGGAGTTTTTGTTGTTGAAGATGCTTTAAAAGACACGCGTTTTAATCAAAATGCATTGGTGACTGGGAATCCTAAAATTAGATTTTATGCAGGTGTCCCTCTTGTGGATTTTGAAAATTATCCTTTGGGCGCTTTGTGTGTCATAGACTATAAGCCTCGGAAGCTCTCAACACATCAATTGGAATTGCTTTCTTTATTATCAAAGCAAGTGATGTTTCTTTTTCAAGGAAGTCGCGATGAAAAAAAATTGGTTCCCAATTTAACGACCTTAAAATTAAGCGAAAATATTCCAGGAATGCTTTATCAATTTTGTATGGATGATAAGGATCAGGTTTATTTCCCATTTAGTAGCAATAAGATAGAAGATATCTTTGAAGTCAAAGCTAACGAAGTTAAAGAAAATGGTGACTTGGTATTTTCTCGCATTCATCCCGATGATGTTGAAGGATTGCGAGCATCGGTCCATAAGTCTCGCGATGAACTCACTGATTGGGATTACGAATTTCGCGTCAACCTTCCAGATAAAGGTGTTCGTTATTTAAAAGGTCGATCCCATCCAGAAAAATTATTAAATAATAAAGTAATTTGGCATGGTTATATTTACGATTGCACAGAAGAGAAAAAGAAACAAAATCTTCTCGAGCAATACGGAAAAGTTGTTGCGATGGGAGAGATTGCGGCGGGTATTGCTCATGAAATTAAAGGACCTTTGATGGCCATGCAGCATTTACAAAAACAATTAAATATCAATCTAGAATCGAAAGCTCTTTCCTTAGGTGAATTAAACTTAGGTGAATTAAACTTAGGTGAATTAAAAATAAAGCAAGAAAAAATGTCCCAATATGTCGATCGACTTCTAAAAATTGTAAAAGGTCTTTCGTATTTGTCTGGTCATCACGAGAAAGAAGAGTTTGAAGAATGCTCCATTGATGATTTAGTTCAGCATTCCATCGAGATAGCAGTCGCAAAATCACCAACAAAAAAATGTGTCATAAAATTTAATAATTTATGTCGAGATGAAGGAAAATTTTTTTGTCGTCCAGTTGAAATGGCACAAGTGTTGATCAATCTTATTTCTAATTCATTAGATGCGATTAGTGAACTAGACGATCAATGGATACATATTTCCAGCTTTGAAGATAAAAATAAAAATAAAGTGTTTGAGATTGTCGATTCAGGTTTAGGCATTGAGAGTTCTGTCGAAAAGAAAATGATGGAGCCGTATTTTACAACTAAAAAAAGAAATCAAGGAACCGGACTCGGATTAAGTATTAGTTCAAGAATTATCAAAGAACATGCCGGAGAGTTGAGTTATCAACTTAAAGATGGCCATACTTCTTTTACGATTAAAATTCCTCATATAGTAGTACAGAGTAAGATTGCTTAAAGAGGATTTATGGGATTAAAAAAAGTAAACAATACTCTTTCAATGGATTTTTTTAGTGAGTGTAAAATCTTAAGTGAAAATAAATCAATTGAATTTGTAGTTAATTTAGATTTAGAAATTATTTCGAGAGGTAAGTATTTTGATCAGCACTTTAAGACTAATGATATAGATGCTTTCATCGAGTTTAGATTAGTTGTTGAAGAAAGTTTCATTTTAAGTCCGAAGTATTTTGAACTAAGGTCTAAATTGAATAAGAAATGTGATTTTAATTATGTCATTCCATTTAAAACTCTTTTTGATGTACAGGCCTATAATGTAGAGTTTTCCTTTATTTCTACAGAAAGAGGGCCTTGTTTTTTTGCTAGAGCTAGCGATTTTCAGCAGGTTTCTAACGTTCTTGATTTGCATGAAAGACTCAGTGATGATTTTTTTATGATTTTTGAAACTAATCATCAGGGCGAAGTTTTAAGTTTTAATAAGAATTTCAAGAATGTTTTTCTTTATAAAGCAGAAGATATCACTGGCAAGATGGTTGATGTATTAGATGTTGAAGATAAACTGGATTTTTTTGCAGAACTTAAAAATCTTGTTTTCAAAAAACAACACTTAAAGTTAAAAGATAAAAAAAATCAACATCACTATGGTGAATGGGAAGCATTTTCGCAGTTTAATAAAGATGGTGCTGTCATTGGGTATAAATTTTTTGGAGTTGATACAACTCAATCATTTACATTTTCGCAAGAGTTAAAAGCCTTACGTCAAGCAATTGATGAATCGTTTGCATTTATTGAATTTGATATGAATGGCACTATTTTAAATGCGAACCAAAACTTCCTTAAGGTGTTAGGTTACGATCAGGATGAAATAATTGGTCAACATCATAAAATGTTTGTTGGAGAAAAGTATTCCAAGAGTCATGAGTATTTTTTATTTTGGAAGTCGCTGCGAAGTGGAAAAAGTTTTTCAAATATTTTTAAGAGAATAGCGAAGAGTGGGGAAGATGTTTGGATACAAGGTGTTTACTCCCCTGTTTTTAATGAGAAAAATGAAGTTATTAAAGTTATAAAAATTGTAACAAATATAACTCAAAACAAAATGGAAAACATTGAAAGAAATGGAATAACAAATGCCTTGAATCGCTCAATGTGCGTTATTGAATTTGATACTCAAGGAAGAATCTTAACGGCAAATGAAAATTTTTTAGAATATATGGGGTATGAGCTAGCAGATATTAAGGGAAAACATCATAGAATATTTTGCGATTCAAATTATATTAAATCAGATCAATACAAAGAATTTTGGGATAAGTTGTCGCAAGGGGTTTTTGATAGTGGGCGCTATCAGCGTTTGGACAGTAGTGGTGGAACGAAATGGATTCAAGCGACATATAATCCGATTTTTGATGATGACGGTCGACCTTATAAAGTGATTAAATTTGCGACTGATATAAGTTTGCAGGTTGAGATTCAAGATATTGTCTCGCAACTATCAAATCAATTTATCACACAATCAGGTCATATTTTTCAAAAGTCTGAAGTCATCTCTAAGACGTCAAATGAGCTTGGTGTCCATCTCGACATTATGATGAAATTGTTTGAAGTTTTAAATCAAACTATTTTAAAAGTGATTGAACTTACAAACTCTTCAGATCGTTTTGCACATAATACTTTCAAGGACGCGGAAGAAGGAACTAAGTCTTTAGATCAAATACTTATATCGATGGAAAGCATCACAAAGTCTTCTGTCGATATGAAAAATATTCTACAAGTTATAAATGAAATTGCCAATCAAACTAATTTACTTGCTTTCAATGCAGCCATTGAAGCTGCTAAAGCTGGCGAGCATGGGTTGGGATTTTCAGTGGTGGCTGATGAAGTGAGGAAGCTTGCTGAGAAATCATCCCTTGCCACTAAAGAAATTTCTATGCTGGTAAATGAGACTGTACGAAAAGTTGAAAGTGGTGCAACTATATCCAAAAATGCGAACGAAGCATTTAGTAAAATATTGGCCGGAGTCGAAAATACAAAATTAGCAATTAATGAAACTCATAAACTTTCAGAACAACAGATAAAGTCACTTGATGATGTTTTTAACATGATTAAGGTGATTAAAGATCAATCTGATATTTCCACCCAGAATGTAAATCTCATTAGTGATGCTTGTCGTATTTTAGATCACGATGCAAGTCAGTTGAAAAATGCAATATCTAAGTTTAAGAAGTAGAAATTGTCATGAAATACTTAATCTATCAGTGCGGTGAAAAATTATTTGCTTTAGATTCTTCTGAGGTGGTTGAAGTAATTTTATCCACTCAAGTTAAATTACATTATGGATTAGAGCAAAATAATATTATTGGTAGCTTTTTATACAGAAGTCGCAATATCTACTTGTATAATTATTTGTTTGACTTACCGTTTGTTGAGAATTTTATTTTGATCGTAAAAAGAAATGGTATTGAGTGCGCTTTTTATGTGTCTAACTTAGTTCAATTAATAGATTTAAATGAAGAAGAGATAGAAAAAGTAGTTTATAAAAATCAAGAATCTTCAAGGTCGATTCTTGGCATCTTCTCTTATGGAAATCAAGAGATAGAGATTTTAGATGTTTTTGAAGTGTTACAATTAAGAAATGTACCGAGTGTAGTCAATAAAAATAACCAAGAAGTGAGTTCTCAAGTTTCCTATAGGAGACTGTAAAAAATTTTGTGTTTGATTCCTGATTGATCAGGTTGGCTTTAGTTTTTTGCCAAAGCCTTTTTAATTTTATTTTTATCATTCGTCAAATTTCTAATTTTAATCTATCTTCAAAATGAA
>Ga0255184_1000061_pt1 | contig 40562 bp, 36 predicted proteins | sample Miss_Cont_RepA_0_FD_189954 | JGI IMG/M metagenome (GOLD analysis project Ga0255184, IMG submission 189954) | Freshwater microbial communities from Mississippi River, Louisiana, United States - Miss_Cont_RepA_0h | ecosystem: Environmental > Aquatic > Freshwater > River | place: USA: Louisiana...
GGCCCAGAAACGTCCAAACCGATGTTGCGCTCGGTGGTACCAGTAGTCGAATAAATCAAAAATCAAGAGGTAGATGATCAGGCTGACCCAGGCCTTGTCCGTGACGCCTGGCCAAAGCTGGTCCAGGTGAAAAGCTGAGAAACCAAGCACATGCGCCTTGCCAAACAAGGACAGCCACAGTGGCTGAACCATGAAAAACAAAGCGACACGAAAGAGTCCCAGGCGGTGGATCACTGTGTAGAGGATATCCACCCGAATTTGCTGGCGATCCACGACAGGTTCGGCTGGCCTCAGTCGTTGCGCAGTCCCCACCACCACAATCAGCAAGACCATTTGCAGCAGACCAATCAACAGCCACATCGTGCCTGTAAAGGCATCTTCGATGTAATTGCTCATGCCCAGGTGAAACAACACAGGCTGGGCGATGTTTTCAAAGATCCACTGGTGGGCAGCGTCAAACGCACTGACAAACGGTTGCATGATCAGCGTGAACGATAAAGAGGGTGAGTATCAATCGTGGCAAAACAGTAGCCTTTGGACTTGAGCCCGACAATCAGTGGCTCAAGTACAGCTGGCGCCCATGGGTCCTTTCTGGACCAGATCCCCAGATGCGCCATCAGAATATCCCCTGGGCGAATATTTCGCAACGCACGATCCAGCAATTGCTTGTTGGGGTATTTGTCACTAGGCAGCTCATCACCCAAAAAGCCTGCCGGTGACCAGCCGACATGCTCATAGCCGCACTGCCGGGCTGCCTGGATCAAGGCATCGGAAGTCTTTCCACCCGCTGCCCGAAAAAGCGGCAGCATGTCTTTGCCGGTCATCTGTTTGAACCGGGTAACGGATCGTCCCAACTCCTGACAATATTGTGCTGGGGTCCAGGTCTGAGTCTGGCCAGAGAGGGGACCGGCAGAGGCCCGCATCCGAAATCGACCATCTGGCAGGTCGGCAAGCCAATACACATGGTCAAACGTGTGGGTGGCAAAAACATGACCCTCTTGGGACCTGGCTTTCCACCAGGGCGCCCACTCTTCATCCAGGCTGGTTCCGCCCGTTCTGGTTTTCTCGTTGGCCAGGAAAAAACTCGCTCGTACCTGCTGGCGCTGCAACACATCGGCAATCAGAGGTGCCACTTCCATATGGCCGGTATCAAAGGTCAGGTAAACCGGCTTGCTGCAAGCGGCAGCTGGAATCTCGGCAGACGCCATCGCAACAGCGTGGCCCCATGCCAAACACACCAACAGCCACTTACTGGCGCGGTGCATGGTTGAGGGTCCAGACACCGTGCGGAGACTTACCGACTTTCACATTGCGGGTGACCGCCTTGGTCTCAATGTCAATGAAGGTCAGCGTTCCGGTCCAGCGCGTTGTCACCAGCAGCGTTTTCCCATCGGCCAGCATCTCCATGCAATCCGGGCCGGACGAGGCCTTGAACACATCCACAACTGCCAGACTGCCAAGGTCGATCCGGCTGATCGTGTTGGCGGTTCGGTTGCTCACAAACACATGCTTGCCATCACCCTGCGCGCGAAACGCATGGGCGCCCTTGCCAGTCTTGATCCGCTTGATCTCGACAGGCTTGGGGCCCGAGACGTCCAACACCTGCACATCGGACTCTCCTGTCAAGCCGATCAGGAGAGTCTTGTCGTCAGGCGTCAGAAAAAGGTCGGCCGGCATCTTGCCAACAGGAATCGTCCACATCGGGGTCTGTGTCGCGAGGTCAATGGCGATCAGTTCATTGCTGTCCTGCAAAGTGACATAGGCAATCTTGCTTTTGCTGTCGATCGCAATATGGCTTGGGGTTTTGCCTGCAGGGATCCGCTTGACCAAGTTGAGCTTGAACTGATCCCCAGCGCCCTCCCAGCGATAGATGTCGATATGGTCCAGGCGGTTGGCCGCCGTCACAAACCACTTCATGTCGGGCGAAAAGCGCAAATGATAGGGATCGACAATCCCGGTCATGGTTCGCTGCACCTGGCCTGTCAGTGGATCCAGGAATGTGATGGAGTCACTTGCAGCATTGGCCACCATGACCGACTTGCTGTCGGGTGAAAGGTAAATGTGATGTGGTTCCTTGCCAGTTGGCACGCGCCGGATTTCCTCAAAGGTGACTGGGTCGATGATGCTGACATTCGCATTGAGCGAGTTCAAGACAAAGATCGGAGTGGAGGAGGAGGGCGCTATGCTGGGTGTGGCGTGTGTCAGCGTGGCGAAAAAAAACAGCAGCAAGCTGTAGACTAGAGCAAAAGTGCGTGAAAACAAGATGTCAGCCCGGTTGAGGTAGTAGCGGTGAAGTCGTGGCGGTGAAGTCGTGGCGCCAAATTGGCAGCAAACAATTGGTTGCAAAGATGGTGCCGATGGCAACAATGCTATTTTGTCACAGCCATCCGTATCTTGTTCATCCCTGTTCAAGATTTAAGCCCTTTTTTGGAGATGACTGGTGAAAGGTCCCGACCGATTAAGAGAGTTTGTTTGTGCCATTGCCCAAAGGGTGGAAGCCGGACGAGAGGAGGCCGACATGCTGGCATTTGGCAAATCCTGCATGGCCAAGCTAATTGAGGACGATGGCTGGCTCCCAGCGGAGTGCGCCAAGCCTCACCCCGTCTACTATCAGCAACATCTCCTTTATGCTGATCCACTAGACCGCTTTTCAGTGGTCAGCTTTGTTTGGGGACCAGGGCAACGAACCCCCATCCATAACCATACTGTCTGGGGGATCATCGGCATGCTGCGGGGTGCTGAAATCGCTCAGCCATTCGAACGCATGGTGGATGGCACCATGCGGGCGGCTGGCGAACCCCATGTGCTCCAGCCAGGTGAAATCGAGTGCGTATCCCCTCGAATTGGAGACATACACCGCGTCAGCAACGCTCATGCAGACCAGGTTTCCATCAGCATCCATCTTTACGGTGGCAACATTGGAAAACTGACACGATGCGTGTTTGATGATCAGACTGGCGAGGAAAAAGCCTTCGTGTCGGGATATTCCAACGCCATGACACCCAACCTTTGGTTCAAACCCGCCAGCGCAGCATGATCTCGACCCAACCACCACCCCTTTCGCACAGCAAGTGCGCTCTGGATCACTGATGAATGCTTTGATTGAAATGCAGCAACGCTCGACGCTGTTTTTTGGCCACCACCATGGGCTGGCACATATCCGGCTTTCCCAACCCATGCGGGGCAACGCATTGAGTGCAAACCTGGTCGAGGACATTCACGCTGCGCTGGACGAGTGCGAGAGCAAAAAGATCCGCAGCCTCATTCTGACAGGTGAGGGGCGACATTTTTGCACCGGCATGGATCTGTCGGGTCTTGAAAACGAAACTGACGGGAGCCTGTTATGGCGCTTTATCCGGATCGAGCAGATGCTGGATCGGCTGTGGCACGCCCCCTTCACCGTGATGAGCTTTGCCACCGGCAGGACATGGGGCGCAGGTGCAGACTTGTTTTGTGTGGCCAGTCTGCGATGGGCAACAGAGGAGGCCACCTTCCGATTTCCAGGGGCACAGTTTGGTCTGGTATTGGGTTCAGGCAGGCTTGCACAGCGAATTGGCACGGATCGAGCCCGTGAATGGGTGTTGCGCAACCAGGTCATTGATGCCCAAGACGCCTTGCGCTGCGGCTTGGTCAGCCATCACGGCCACGCGGAGGATTTTTTCAAACTTGCTGACGAATTGCACGAAACCAACACCACGACCGTACCGACTCAGCAGATGGTGCATGCCGCCACGCGCATGACGGATTCGGATGCATCCCTGTCAGCATTGGTTCGATCCGCTGCAAGACCCGGACTCAAGCACCGCATTCAACAATACCGGGACAGCTTGAGCAAGCTGCCCCTCAACCATTGATTGCTAGATCAAGCTTCCTGCCAGCCTCATTGCAGCTTGATGCCCAACTCTTTGACCAAGGGCTCCATGGCCTGGCGGTCTTCCTGAATCGTCTTGGCCAGCTCCTGCGGCGTGCTGCCGACTGCCACCATGCCAAAAGACTGAAGACGCTTTTGCATCTCGGGCTCTTTCAACACCTGAGCCACTGTCTGCTGCACCTTGTCAACCACCGGCATGGGTGTTCCAGCAGGTGCAAACAAGCCGAACCAAGGCTGGGACGAATAGCCTGGCATGCCAGACTCCGAGAGGGTGGGCGTATTGGGCAAGCCCGGGAAACGTTGAGGGCTGGTGATCGCGATGGCTCGGACACGGCCGCTGTCAAGCATGCCCTTGGCGCTGGATGGCGCCTCAAACGCCACATCAAGCAAACCACTGATCAGGTCACCTTGCGTTTTGGAGGCAGCATTGGCCGGGGCATACAAGGCCTTGATGCCCTCCTTGCGGGCGGTTTGCTCCCAGATCAGGTGAAACGCTGAGCCAATCGCGTAGGAACCAATCGTGAGCTCTTTTTTCTTGCTTGCTTCGACAAAATCTTTCCAAGTCTTGATCGGACTGTCATTGGCCACGATAAAGATGAAAGGCGTGCGCGCGACCAAGGTGATCGGCTGCAAGTCCTTGATGGGGTCGTAGGGCAGGCTTTGAACAGCGAAAGGCATGATGGTCACGGCGGACGCCACCACCATCCCAAGCGTATAGCCATCAGGTGCTGACTTGACCAGCGCGCTTGTGCTCACAATGCCCGAGCCACCAGGGCGGTTTTCCACCACCACAGGCTGACCCCATACCTCGGACAGGCGAGTTGCCAGCACGCGCAGCATCACATCCACCGGGCCGGCAGGCGGATTGGCCACGATGATTTTGACAGGCTTGTCGGGATAGGCAGCCAGCGCCGGGACTGACACCGCGGTCGTCAATGCCAGCAGTACTCCTGCGATGAGTTTTTTAAACAATGGATTCCCCTTTGGATGTGTCAATCGAATTGGTCTGATGGAAAGATCCTGATTGTCGAATCTTGTTTACTGGTAAGCATGGATGTGCGGCATCTCGTCCCAGCCAGGAGAGCCGCCACGTATGAAAGCAATCCACGCCCCCTGCATCTTAACTGCCAAATACTGTCCATGGGCAGGATCCATGCCATGGAGAAAGGGTGCTTGGGAAAATGCCTCCAGGTTGCCAAACATGAATGGCAACTCGATGCAATGGCAGGCTCCATGATCGGGGTTGGGGCCATAATCAAATCGAAACAACCAGGCATGCTTGCCCTGGGCACGGGCATCTTCTGCCCACCGCCTGGCTGGCGCACCAAAAATCTCATCACCCAGGGCGTCGCTTTGCGCATCCACAACCATGCCAGGAAATGCAGCCATTTCGTTTTTGGTGTAGCCCACGAGGACATCGACCTTGCCTGCCGCATGGCGCATGATGGCTGGGTCACTGCTGTCAATCACCTGACCATCCATGACCGGACAGAACAGGCTACGGTTCGCCCCCTCGGCTTTCAACGCAGCAGTGACCGACGGATCCTGCTGCGCCTTGAGCAGCGCCTGCACAGGAAGAGCACGCGCCTGATCTAGCGTCGAGACGCCCGCTGCCTTCAGAAACGTCTGGCTCAATTCATCTGCAACGTCTGCAGCACGAAACCCCCGTCCAAGCGAAGCACTCTGCAATAGTGCGCGGTGAAATTTCGGTTGGCGAGTCAGCATTGCAGCGATGTTGAAACCACCAGCAGACTGCCCCATCGCCGTGACGTGATCAGGATCACCACCAAACGCTTCGATATGCTCTGCCACCCAATCCAGCGCCGCCTCATGATCGAGCAGCCCCACATTGCAGGTTTCACCGGGCACGTAAAGCCAACCCAGGGCAGCCAGGCGATAGTTGACGCCAACCACCACCACATCCCCGCGCTTGGCCAAGGCTGCACCGTCGTACCAGTCCAGTGCTCCCCCGCCACTTTGCCAGGCACCGCCATGGAACCAGACAACCACAGGGCGTTTCTGATTGTCTGCTGCCGGGGTCCAGATTGTGAGCTTGAGACAATCCTCTGACTGAGTCGCCTCAAAATCTCCCATGACGTCCCGCAAGCGGGACGGGAGCTGTGGGCAAACGGGCATCACGCCAGTGGCATCCAGCGTGCTCGGCCACTCGCATGCCACCGGAGGCCGAAAACGCAGTCCCCCCACAGGCGCTTTTGCATAAGGAATGCCACTGAAACGCTGCACACCAGATAACTGCGTGCCAGTCATCTTTCCTGCTTTCCACTTCACGTTCACGCCGGACATCTTTTTGCCTCCATCTTGGATGATGCACATCATATCGCTGACGATAGAATGGTTACGATTGCCATCTTTCAAGCAGCTGGAGCGCAGATGCGAGCACTAGACCGCACCGACCTGAAAATTCTTGACGTGTTGCAACGAAACGGCAGGATTTCCATGACCGAGCTGGCAGACGAAGTCAGCCTCTCGACCACGCCTTGCTCCGAGCGCGTCAAGCGCATGGAGCGCGAGGGCGTGATCCAGGGCTATTACGCCCGCGTCAACCCCAACGCACTTGGCAGAAAACTATTGGTATTCCTGGAAATCAAGCTTTCCGCCAAGTCGGGCGATGTGTTTGAAAAGGTCAAAAAGGAAATCATGCATATCCCTGAGGTCATGGAATGCCACCTGGTTTCCGGTGACTTTGACTATCTGGTCAAGGCCAGGCTCAAGGAAATGAACAAGTATCGTCAACTGTTGGGCGAAATCCTGCAGCGACTTCCCGCCTCGGCGGAGTCACGCAGCTATGTCGTGATGGAGGAAATCAAAGAGACGCTTTACCTGCCAACTGACCGATAAACCGCCACAAAGACTCACTGTCGGCGTTGGCGACGTTAAACCGAAACCAGGATGAAGGCTGGTCCAGCGGCCGAAAATACGAGCCTGGCGCCAACCAGATGCCATGCTCGAGGGCTTGAGCGGCGATGTCGTTTGCACGCGACGGCGCAATAGGCAAGTCAGCCCACAAGAAAAGCCCTGCGCCAGGCTCGACAAACATGGGGATGCCAATTTCCTTGAAATGACCTGCGACAAGCTGATGTGCTTGATGCAACTGCGCTTTGAGCGCACTCACGTGCTGCTCATGATGGCCCTCCAGCAGCACGTTGGAGACGATGCGCTCTGACACCTCGGACGAGGTCAAACCCACCGCCATTTTTGTTCGCGCAAACGACTGCAACAAGCTTTCATGGGCAGATAAAAAACCCACTCGCAGCATGGGCGAGATCGTTTTGGAAAATCCGGATAGGTAGATCACCCGCTGCAAACCATCCAGCGCAGCCAGACAGGGCAAGTCAGCCTGCGCCAACTCTCGATAAATGTCATCCTCGATGATCCACATGTCGTGGGCTTTTGCCACCTCAATGAGAGAGACCGCACAAGACTTGCTGAACGACACGCCAGATGGATTTTGCAGCACGGTGTTGACGAATACCGCTTTAGGCTGATGCTGGTGCGCGAGCGCGTCGAGTTGCGCCAGGTCGACCCCATCATGAGTCTTGGCCACGCCGATCACCTTCAGGCCCGCCAACTGCAGGATCTGCAGCAGGTTGCAATATCCTGGATCCTCCACCAATACGGTATCGCCCGGCCTGAACAAAGTGCGCACAACGATGTCAAGTGCCTGGGTGACCCCTTGGGTCATCAAGATCCGGTTGCTATCCACGGGCAACCCCGTGCTCCTGAGCCTTGCTGCGATTTGCTCGCGCAACCGCCCCATGCCATAGGGATGGCCGTACCCCCCCATCCTGGCGCCAGGTGCGCGGCTCAACACCCTCAAGGCGTGCTGCAAGCCTGCAGAGTTGATCCACTCACCGGGTATCCAGCCGCAACCTGCCTTGGTTGGAACCGAGTGATCGGCAAACACGTCAGAGAGTAGCCAGGCTGCATTCAAGGCGGGAACTGCCCAGGGCCTGGGGACAGTTTCCCCTCGCCAATCGGCCACGCTGTAGCCTGATCCGGGGCGCGAGTTGACGAGCCCTTGCGCGCTGGCGCGCTGATAGGCATCAGACACCGTAAAAGGACTAACCTTGAGCGTGGTTGCCAAGCGCCGGATCGAGGGCAGGCGGTCTCCTGGCCTTAAGCGACCCTCATGCATTGCCCGCCCAATCTGCTGGACAATCTGATCCACCAGCGGTGCGGTGGTCTGTCCGTCACTGGTCCGTCCGTGTCGAATCAGGCTGAATTCAAATGTATTCATCCTGTACAGTTTGCCTCAAGACACGCAAACTGTACAGGAACCAGCTGGGAGGGTCGAAGTACATTTCCGTTATGAATCGGGAGGTTTACACCACATGAACGCCGTCACTGAAAACGTCACCCTGTCCCAAGACCTGGATCTTTCCAACTTCTGGATGCCCTTTACTGCCAACAAACAGTTCAAGGCAGCTCCGCGCCTGCTCAAGTCTGCCAAAGGCATGTACTACACCTCCGTGGATGACAGGCCCATCATGGACGGTACGGCTGGCTTGTGGTGCGTCAATGCCGGCCATGGACGCCAAGAAATTGTCGATGCGGTAGCGCACCAGCTGACCGAGATGGACTATGCGCCCTCTTTCCAGATGGGCCACCCGCTCGCGTTTGAAGCTGCCACCAAAGTCGCTGGCATCATGCCGGATAATCTTGATCGCATCTTTTTTGCGAACTCTGGCTCGGAGGCTGTCGATACCGCACTCAAGATCGCCATTGCCTATCACCGTGCGCGTGGCGAAGGCCAACGAACCCGACTGATTGGCCGCGAGCGCGGCTACCATGGTGTGGGCTTTGGCGGCATCTCGGTCGGTGGCATTTTGGCTAACCGCAAAACGTTCTCTGCCAACATGATTCCAGGCGTGGATCACTTGCCACAGACGCTGAACATCAGCGAGGCGGCCTTCAGCCAAGGCCAGCCTGAGTGGGGCGCACATCTTGCGGATGAGCTTGAGCGCATTGTTGCCCTGCACGATGCATCCACGATTGCTGCCGTGATTGTCGAACCCCTTTCCGGCTCCGCAGGTGTGCTGGTGCCTCCCAAAGGCTACCTGCAAAAGCTGCGCGAGATCTGCACCAAGCACGGCATCCTGTTGATTTTTGACGAGGTGATCACCGGTTTTGGGCGCTTGGGCAAAGCGACTGCCAGCGAATACTTTGGCGTGACGCCTGACATGATCGCGATGGCCAAGGCGATCAACAACGCTGCCATCCCCATGGGCGCTGTTGCTGCCCATCGAAACATTCACGACACCATCGTCAACAACGGTCCTGCCGCAGGCATCGAGCTGTTCCATGGCTACACCTACTCGGCACACCCTGCAGCTGCGGCTGCTTGCGTTGCCACGCTGGACATCTATGCACGCGAGTCCTTGTTCGAGCGTGCTGGCCAGATGGCACCCGTGTTTGAAAAAGCGGTTCATGCCCTGCGCGGCCATCCTCACGTCAAGGATATCCGCAACTTGGGCCTGGTGGCAGGTGTCGAGTTGGAGCCTCGCCCAGGACAGCCAGGCGCACGCGCCTACGAGGCCTTCTTGAAGTGTTTTGAAAAAGGTTTGATGGCACGCTTCACAGGCGACATCCTGGCTTTTTCTCCTCCCCTGATCATCAATGAGGAGCAGATTCAGGAAATGTTCTCCATCGTGGGCGATGCACTGAAAACGGTTGCCTGACCGCAGACTGGCGTTGGAAAATAGGTCTCAGTGGCTCGACCAGCGCCGTACGCTGTGATCGTTGCCACTCTTGCAAACAAAAGCCGGACAAGATATGTCCCGCTTTTGTTTGATCGGTTGAGCCTTGTCAGGTGATCGGTGCTGGGTTGAACAACACTAGCGAGTTGTGGAGACGGTGTTGCTCTGCCCAGGTTTTTTTCCTGCCGCTTGCCACCTCCAGCATGTAGCGGAACATCTCCCATCCCAGTTCCTCGATGGTGCATTGACCGTCGGCAATGCGGCCTGCGTTCACATCCATCAAGTCATGCCAGCGTCGAGCCAAGTCAGTGCGAGTGGCAACCTTGATAACTGGACAGTGGGCCAATCCATACGGCGTTCCCCGCCCGGTTGTAAAAACATGCATGTTCATCCCGGCAGCAAGCTGCAAGGTTCCACAAATAAAGTCGCTGGCTGGGGTGGCAGCATAAATCAGTCCACGCTTGCCGTTGAGCCGCTCACCCGGTGAGAGCACACCGGAGATCGGCGCCGAACCGCTTTTGATGATGGATCCCATGGCCTTTTCCACGATGTTGGAAAGACCACCCTTTTTATTGCCTGGCGTGGTGTTGGCGCTTCGGTCCACGCCTCCTCGCGCCAGATAAGCGTCATACCATGCCATTTCGCGGATGATCTCTTGCGCCACCTCCGGTGACACCGCCCGGGATGTCAGTTGATCGACACCGTCACGGACTTCGGTGTTTTCGCTGAACATGACGGTGGCACCTGCGCGAACCAGCAAGTCCGTGCAAAATCCAACGGCCGGGTTGGCGGTCGCACCGGAGAACGCATCACTGCCACCGCACTGCACCCCCACCACCAGCGCCGAGGCTGGAACCGTCTCGCGTCGCCTGGCATTGAGCCGGGTCAGGTGCATGCGTGCCTGAGTCATGATGGAATCGATCATGGACATGAAGCCAACATGCTTGTCATCCTGCAGGCAAATCACATCCAACGTACCGTTGTCGCCTCGCGCAGAGGCGATCGGAATCGATCCCTCCGGCATGAGTCGCTCAGGTTGCAGCTTTTCACAGCCCAGGCTCACCACCATGACCTCACCGCCAAAGTTTGGGTTCATGCTGATATGGCGCAGGGTTCGAATCGGAATGGCCGCATCGACCGCATCAATCGCCACGCCACAGCCATAACCATGCTCTAGGCCCACCACGTCATCCACGTGGGGAAACAACGGCAAGAGCTCGTCACGGATTTTCCTTACAGCAAATTCCACGACACCTGACACACACTGGACGGTCGTGGTGATTGCCAGAATATTGCGCGTCCCGACTGTTCCATCCGCATTGCGATAACCCTCAAAGGTAAAGCCCTCGAGAGGCGTCATCACTGGTGACTGGCGAGTCGAGATGGGCAAATCATCCAGCCCCTGCGCGCCTGGCATGTCAAGCACGCGCTCATGCACCCAGCTGCCTGCAGCGATATCCTGCCTGGCGCGCCCAATCACCACGTTGTAGCGCATCACGGCTTGACCCGCAGGGATGTCCGCCAGCGCCAGCTTGTGCCCCTGAGGGACGCCCTCCCTTAGCACCAACCCATCAGGCATGACAGTGCCTGCCTTCAAACCACCATCATTGGCCACAATCGCCACGTTGTCGTCTGGATGCATCTTGATGGTATGCGGTGTCGTCGATGGGCTCATAGACTGTCTCTGGCGATGGTGTGTCAGATTTGTTTGATCTGGTAATAGGCAATGCCAATGGCCTCGCGGATCGCACGGTCTGTGTTCAGGAGTGCGTCGGCATCGGGCAAGAAATCCATCAGCGTCATATCTCGCTGGCGGACCCTGAAATCCACTGGGTAAGGAATGATGGAACGAAAGCCCGCCTTCTCGAACAGCATACGGGCCCGAGGCATGTGAAACGCAGAGGTGACCAACAAGATCGACGCATCCTCGGGCTGAATCATCTTGCGCAGCGCCAAGGCCTCTTGCTCGGTGTTGTGAGCATCAGGTGAGACATGTATGTGCTGCTCAGGCACTCCCAGCGCTTTGGCCATGTCTGCCAGGACGACGCCCTCTGGCTGCAATGTTGAGGTCCAAGGAACGTTTCCGTAGGTAAAGTAAATGTTCTTGCCCTTGCCGGCACGGTAGAGATCCACGCCACCAAAAAAACGGTCAGCAGCATCACCCCACTCAGCGGCAAACCCATTTTTAGACTCCACATGCCGCACCATCCCACCCAGCACTACGATGGCATCGGCAGAGACAGCATCCTCAGCGGGGGTGCGGACCGCTTGGCGCTCAGTGAGACGCGTCAGGAAATCTCCCGTGACAGGCATGCTCGCCACATACAGAAACACAAGCGCAGCGTAGATCAAACCCTTGCGGCGCATCACCATACCCAACCACACCGCCAATATCACCAGCACGATCGGTGAAAGCAACAGCGGCAGAATTTTATGAAGATAAATCATCGGGCTCCCAGCCATCGACAGAATGGCATCCTCGAGCCCCATACATAGAAGGCCTGTTATTGCCTACTTGTTGGATACACAGTAGTTGCCGCTGGCATAAAACCCACTGGGGCATGAGCCCTTGCGATGAATCACCAGCTTGCTGCTGTCAGAGGATGCGACACAATAGTTGCCGCTGGAATAATAGCCGCTTGGGCAAGATCCGTTGCGACTGATGGCAAAGCGCCCATTGGTATTGGGCACACAATAATTTCCACTCGCATAGTAGCCACCAGGGCAAGACCCTTCACGAGTCAGTGGCTGTGCAGGCGGTGCTGCCAAGGCTTGCCAGCCTGTCAAACAGGCCAGCGCAACCAAGGCCGCGTTGGCCAGGCGCATTACAAAACGACGACAGGAATCGTGGCGTGCACAATCACTGCCTGCGTGTCGCTGCCGATCAGGGCGCCCTTGAGGCCTGTACGCTTGTGAGAGGCCATGATGATGGCGTCCACGTTTGACTGTTTGGCCGCATCCAGAATGCCCTCGTACACCTTGGGGCTGAACACATGGCAGGTATGAACCGTCATGCCATCAAAGGCGGGCTTGGCCTTGGCAAATACGGTTGCGGCATATTCCTCGCAGGTTTTTTTGTGCAAATCTTCTGACAGCACATGACCGAACCGACTTGCCGAGTACATGTTCGGCAGGGCAGGGTCTGACACAAACGCCAGCGTCACCTGAGCACCATCACGCTTGACCAGGCTGGCAATACCTTTGAGTGTGTCTGCGAGTTTGTCGTCGTCCGCGATGGGAACCAGTAGGTGCTTGAACATGGGTTTTCCTTGTTGATCGATGGCAGGTACGCGCCTAGTTCATGCGGGCACGCGTTGCCATGCTAAATCGAAAGCATGCTCGTGGAAACATCCGGCCAGTTGAGCTGCACCCATTTCACTTGATGTAAATCAATTCGACATCAATTTGGGGGGCACGTCACCCCCCAAATTTGCTCCCAACCCATCCACTTGCAATCAGGCAGCTTGGACTGAGCTCCTGATCAGGTGATCGAATGCGCTGAGACTGGCCTTTGCTCCCTCGCCCATCGAGATAATGATCTGCTTATAAGGCGTCGTGGTGCAGTCACCTGCTGCAAAGATACCCGGCACGGAGGTTTCCCCCTTGGCATCCACGAGCACTTCGCCTCTCGGCGAGAGATCCACGGCGCCCTTGAGCCAGTCCGTGTTTGGCAACAGGCCAATCTGGACGAAAATACCTTCAAGCTCGATCAGGTGGCTCTCACCGGTGTTGCGGTCCTTGTATACCAAGCCGGTCACCTTGCTGCCATCTCCTTTGACCTCAGTAGTCTGGGCGCTCTTGATCACCGTGACGTTGGGCAGGCTGTAGAGCTTTTTCTGCAACACTGCATCGGCGCGCAGATCCTTGTCGAACTCGAGCAGGGTCACGTGAGCCACCACGCCCGCAAGGTCAATCGCTGCCTCGACACCGGAGTTGCCCCCACCGATCACCGCCGTGCGCTTACCCTTGAACAAGGGACCATCGCAGTGGGGGCAGTACGCCACGCCCTTGGTGCGGTACTCGGCCTCGCCTGGGACATTCATTTCACGCCACCTTGCACCTGTCGCCAGGATCACGGTCTTGGCATGCAACACCGCACCGTTTTCAAGCTGAATCTGCGAGGCTCGCCCATCCAGTCCGGGTGTCAGCGCGCTGGCACGCTGAAGGTTCATCACATCAACCTCATAGCTCTTGACGTGCTGCTCAAGCGCCATGGCGAGCTTGGGCCCTTCGGTCTCCTTAACGGATATGAAGTTTTCAATGCCCAGGGTATCGAGCACCTGCCCACCAAAGCGATCGGCCACCACGCCCGTGCGTATGCCCTTGCGCGCGGCGTAGATCGCAGCTGCAGCGCCGGCTGGCCCACCGCCCACCACGAGCACATCAAACTCAGGTTTCTCGTTGAGTTTTTCTGCTTCGCGTGCCTGTGCACCCGTGTCGATCTTGCCAAGAATTTCCTCTAGGCTCATGCGGCCCTGGCCAAACAACTCGCCATTCAGATAGACCGCGGGCACTCCCATGATCTGACGGTCTTCGACTTCTTGCTGGAACATCCCTCCGTCGATCATGGTGTGCTCGAAAGCCGGGTTCAGCACGGCCATGGTGTTCAGCGCCTGCACCACATCAGGACAGTTGTGGCAGGACAAGGAAATGAATGTCTCGAACTTGAAGCTGCCCTTCAAGCCTTGAATCTGCTCGATCACGTCGGCCTCCAGCTTGGGAGGATGGCCGCCCGATTGAAGCAAGGCAAGGATCAGCGAGGTGAACTCATGTCCCATGGGCAGGCCAGCAAAATGAACACGTGGCTGTTCGCCTGCGGGTGCAATGCCAAAGCTTGGCTTGCGCGGTGCCATGCCATCCTCGCGCAAACTCACCTTGTCCGAAAGCTCGGCGATATCGTTCAACAATCCACGCATTTCGACAGACTTGGGGCTGTCATCGAGCGTGGCAATCAACTCGATCGGCTTGACGAGTTTTTTGAGGTATTCCTTCAGTTGGGCTTTGATGTTGGTGTCCAGCATATTGTTCTCTACTTGAAAATGTGGTTTCGGTCGATGCAATGCAAAATTGCCTGAATAGTCAGCGTTCATTGCACCTTTGCGCTGCAGACCCTTGGCCTGCGTTGCCCGGCCAGAGGCCGGGCAATTCACTCAAAGGTACTTAGATTTTGCCAACCAGGTCCAGTGAAGGTGCCAAGGTGCTGTCACCCTCTTTCCACTTGGCGGGGCAAACTTCGCCCGGGTGGGAGGCAACGTATTGAGCTGCCTTCACCTTGCGCAACAACTCGGACGCATCACGACCAATGCCACCGGCATTAATCTCGATGATCTGAATTTTGCCTTGGGGATCGATCACGAACGTGCCGCGCTCGGCTAGGCCAGCCTCTTCGATCATGACGCCGAAGTTGCGGCTAATCGTGCCTGTGGGGTCGGCCAGCATGGGGTATTGGATTTTGCCGATCGTGTCGGAAGTATCGTGCCATGCCTTGTGGGTAAAATGCGTATCCGTGGAAACAGAGTAGATTTCCACGCCCAGCTTGCTGAATTCCGCGTAATTGTCAGCAAGGTCTCCCAACTCGGTGGGGCAGACAAACGTGAAGTCTGCGGGGTAGAAAAACACCACAGACCACTTGCCCTTCAGGTCAGCCTCAGACACATCGATGAACTTGCCGTTGTGGAATGCCTTTGCCTTGAAGGGGAGGACTTCGGTGTTGATCAGGGTTTTCATATTAAGTTTCCTTTAAAACAGGGATGAAATATCTTGAGTCCCGGAACTGCAAACATGCATTTCGTTGCTCAGTGATAGGATAATAGATCCTGATAATCGATATTTCAAATTGAATTTAAAAATACTATCGATAGAAAAAATCTATTCTCTGCTGATTTCATTTGTTTTTGTCTATTTTTGATCTTGTATACAAATGATCTTGTGTATCCTTTGACTAATTATTTCTACAGGTTTTCACATGATCCTCAAACTGTATGACTTGGCCGGCGCGGAAATTGACCGTCGATTCAGCCCTTACTGCTGGCGTGTTCGCATGGCCATTGCCCACAAGGGACTGGACGTTGAGACCATTCCTTGGCGTTTTAGCGACAAGGACGTCCTCGCCCCTTCCGGGCAGGGCAAGGTCCCGGTTCTGGTTCATGGTGACAACTGGATTCATGAATCCTGGGACATTGCGGAGTATCTGGAAAATACCTTCCCCGATCGGCCGTCCCTGTTCGGCGGCCCGCTGGGCAAGTCCCTCAGCCGGCTTTACGCCAACATGGGCGACGTGATGGCAGCCCAGATCGTACGCATGGTGCTCATGGACATCTATGACAGGCTGGATGAAAAAGACAAGCCCTACTTCCGGGAAAGCCGCGAGCAGCGGTTTGGCATGTCACTAGAAAAAGTGGTCGAAGGTCGGGAGCAACGACTGGAGGCCTTTAGGGAAAGTCTGCTGCCCCTGCGCATGACCCTGCGCAAGCAGCGCTTTTTTGGCGGTGACTCCCCTCTCTATGCTGACTACGCCCTGTTTTCACAGTTTCAATGGGCACGCTGCATCAGCCCCTTTGCCTTGCTGGCTGATGACGATCCCATCAAGGAATGGCGTGATCGCCTCCTGAGCGCATTTGGTGGTTTGGCAAAATCTGCTCCAGCTTACGATTGAAAGGGACTGGCATGTCATTGAGTCCGCCTGTCAAGCGCAAGCCCATGCAGCGTCGCACAATACAGTGCGAGGGATTTTTGCGAGAAGATGGCTTGTGGGATATTGAAGCCAAGCTGCTGGACGCCAGGCCTTACGCTTATATTGATTTTCGGGGTGGCACCAAGCCTGCCAACGAACCGATCCATCAGATGATGGTAAGACTCACAGTCAACGATGACATGACCATTGTGGCTGCTGAGGCTCAGATGCTGGACGTGCCTCATCACACCTGCCATTACCCTGCCACCATCATCGGCAACATGGTGGGGGCTCGGATTGGCGCAGGCTGGAAGGAAACCGTTCGCAAGCGGATTCCAACCGGGGATGCCTGCACGCACCTCTCCGAGCTTCTTGTCACGATGGCAACAGCAGTGTTTCAGGCAATGGCTTTTGGCAAGGATCCGGAAAATTCGGATCCCCGTGCGGTCACCTCTCAAAGCGAGACGCTGCCTTTTTTTCTCGACAAATGCCACTCCTGGAGACGAGATCTGGAGAACGTGCAGGAAATTTTCCCGAAATGGTATGAGAAAAAATAATGCGACTGAGTCGAATATGGACTATCGACTAACCGCCTGACAGGCTCGAGCCTGTCTCGGACCATTCGGACCCATCCAGGTGACGCGTGCAGTTGACTAGCCCGGTCAAATGCGGAGGATCTTGGGACAATACCGTCACCGCGGTGTTGCCAATCCGGTGCGGCACCTCAAGCCCACCAAATCTTGAGCATAGATCAGACAGCATGGCCTTGATCCAAAGGCCGTGGGTGACTACCACCAAGTCGCCCTGAAGCTTGGCACGCCGTATCAAAATCTCCTCGAACGCCTGAACAACCCGTTGCTCAAACGCCTGCTTGGACTCCCCGTTGGCAGGTGCCTCCTCCATGGTGAGGGGATCGAAACCGAGGCTGTCGTAGGGCAGCCCTCGCAAGTCACCAAAATTGCGCTCACGCAGCAAGGGCGATGATTGTGGCTTCAACCCCGTTAGCGAAGCAATCTGCTCTGCAGTCTGCCAGGCACGAGGCATATCGCTGGAAATTAACCCGCGTGGGTTCATCGAATGTAGCCTTGCTGCGACACGATTCGCCTGTGCCAGGCCTCTAGCGCTCAGGCCAGTCGATGGGGGCTGCATGACACGAGCTGCATTGAGGGGCGTTTCCCCATGCCTGACAAGAATGATGGACACAGCAGATTTCCTCTGGATCGTTGAGATTCCCGGCTCATCAAGATTGACATGACATAGACTATGTAACCGGGCATCATTGCTTTACTAAGTTTTTACTGATAGATTAGCTGAATGTTGTCACCTCAAACGTTTCGCTCGTCATCTACTCTCGCCAGCACTGATCGCTTAGCGAGTGTGTGCCTGCGGCCCCGATTTCGCCACGAGCCGGTCGCACATTTCTCAGCCCGGCGATAAGCACACTACCACTCAACAAATCGCCGGGCTACCGCCCCGGTGATTGCATGCCCTCTGCGCCTGCACACCCTCACTTCTACCGTGGATGTTTTCCCCTTTTTCAGTGCCCTGCTGTGTGGGCGACGCAAGTCAAACACAGCCAAGGATTAGACGGTGAGTGCCTTGCATTAGAAAAACCCCGTCAGGCCGTGGGGATGGTCCAAGATCTCGCGACGGCCAACCGCCCCTGGGTCAGATGACCCTGGGGCGGTTTCTAACATTTGATCGCCTTGACCTGAATGCACTTGGACATGGAGTATGCTCAAGATCACTCATTCAGCCCGGAGTCCAAATTGAAACTGTATTTTTCCCCCGGTACCTGCTCTTTGGCCGTCAATATTGCACTTCAGGAAACAGGTTTGGCCTACACACCTGTCAAAGTCGACCTGAAAACCAAAAAAACGGCCGCTGGTGATGACTTCAATGCCATCAATGCCAAGGGTTACGTCCCTGCGTTGGTTCTTGACAGTGGCGAACTTCTGACCGAGGTGCCTGCCGTGCTGCAGTTCGTGGCAGACCTGGCGCCCCAATCCAATCTGGCCCCTGCCAACGGCACACTAGAACGTTATCTGCTGCAAAGCTGGCTGACCTATGTCGGAACCGAAGTGCACAAAAATTTTGGCCCTTTTTTCAACCCTGCCGCAACGCCTGAATGGAAAAACGCCTGTATGGCCAATCTGGAGCGCAGGCTTGGCTATGCAAACGATCAGTTGCAGGGCAAGGATTACCTCATGGGCTCACAGTTCACGGTTGCCGATGCTTACCTGTTCAACACGCTCAGCTGGGCCAAGTTCATCAAACTCAACCTGGAGCAGTGGCCCAACCTGGCCGCCTACCAACAGCGTATTGCCGAACGACCTAGCGTGGTGGCGGCCCGCAACCTGGAAAAGACGGCCTAGGCAATCTTGCTGCCTAGCTGTCTCCTCATGTTGGTGTCATGTCTGACTTGAGCCTGCTGGGGGCAATGGCGCTGTTTGCCTTTGTCACCTCTGTCACCCCTGGTCCTAACAACATGATGCTCCTGGCATCAGGGGTCAATTTCGGCTTCAAGCGGACGATGCCGCACATTCTTGGCATCACCTTCGGTCATTTCATTTTGTTGATCACGACAGGTGCTGGCCTGGAAAAGCTGCTTGAGATCTACCCAGACGCCTTTGTGGTCATGAAGGCTCTGGGCATGGCCTACCTTGTTTATCTGGCTTGGAAAATCGTTCGCAGCGGCGCGCCCAGCCGAGGCGGCAAACAGTCATCCAAGCCCCTGGGCTTCGTTGGCGCAGCCGCTTTCCAATGGGTCAACCCCAAGGCCGTCATGATGGCTGTCGGCTATTTCAGCAATTACATGCCATCGGATGCCTCCACGACATATGTTGTATTGACCTGCCTCATGTTTTGCGTGGTCAACGTTCCCAGCACCAGCATCTGGGTGATCCTGGGCACCCAACTTGAGCGCTGGTTGCAAACGCCCTCATCCAGGCGCATGTTCAACTGGACCATGGCCATTTTGTTGGTGGTCTCCATGCTGCCCGTCTTGTTGGGCTGAACACATCGCCAAGACTGCACCCAATCCCCCGATGAAACACAGGACATTGGTGTTTTCTACAGATTCATTGATCCAAAGCAAACGAATGTCACTGGCAGCCGATTAGACTCGTGCATCGAGTGACGCGCGCAACGTTTTTAGTGCGCCAGGAAACATCATGTCTTTATTGAATCAGTTGCATCAATGGGCCCAACAAAACGGCCTGAAAACCTGGACGCTTGGTGACAAGCAGATCCTGCCTGTTGTCCAGGGTGGCATGGGCGTGGGGGTGTCCGCCTCCCGGCTGGCCGGCTCCACCGCTAGGCTAGGCGCCATGGGCACGATATCCTCTGTGGACCTGCGCCGACTTCATCCCGACCTCTGGGAATCGACCCGCAAGCTGGACAAAGAACCCGATGCGCGCGAACAAATCGACCGCGCTAACCTGATCGCTCTCGATCGCGAGATCCTTCGGGCAAAACAAATCGCTGAAGGCAAGGGCGCCATCGCTGTCAACGTGATGAAGGCTGTCAGCGCCTATGAACCCTATGTGAGGCAAGCCTTGGCAAGTGGCGCCGATGCCATCGTGGTGGGCGCTGGCCTGCCCTTGGACCTCCCTGAGATTGCCCAGGATTTTCCCCATGCAGGCCTGATTCCGATTCTGTCGGACGCACGTGGCATCCAGCTGATTGTCAAAAAATGGCAGAAAAAAGGGCGCCTGCCGAGCGCCATCATCATTGAGCATCCCCGTCTCGCTGGCGGACATTTGGGCGCCTCCAAGATGAGCGACCTGGATTCGGCGCGATTCGAGTTCGAGACGGTCATCCCAGAGGTTCTCTCGTTTTTCCGTGATGCGGGGATTGAGGGACAGATTCCGTTGATTGCTGCAGGCGGCATCAGCAGCATGCAGGATATCCAGCGGTTGCAGTCGCTTGGCGCCAGCGCAGTACAAATGGGCACAGCCTTCGCCGTCACCCAGGAGTGCGATGCTAACGAGGCATTCAAACACACCCTGGCAGATGCTCGCCCCGAAGATGTGGTCGAGTTTGTTAGTGTCGCGGGGTTACCGGCACGCGCCATCAAAACCCCTTGGCTGGAAAAGTACCTGCGCATTGAGCCTGCCCTCAAGGCAGCGGCTCATGTCAAAAAGGTCTGCAACATGCGGTTCGACTGCCTCAGCCACTGTGGCCTGCGCGATGGCAAAGCCGAGATGGGGCAGTTCTGCATTGACCAGCAGCTTGGTCATGCATGGGAAGGGGATGTCAAAAAGGGTTTGTTTTTCCGTGGCAAGGGCAAGCTGCCTTTTGGCAACGACATCCGTTCTGTCCAGGAGCTGTTGGCGTGGATGATGTCCGGCGTCATGCCGACGAACCTGGCAAGCATGACCAGCTTGTTGAACCCATCAGCGGAGTTGGCGAGCGCCTGACGCTCGCCAGACCAGCTCACTGCAGCTTTTTGTACTGACCGTCGCGGATTTCGGTAAAGAAGATTTTCCGCGGCGTGTCACCGTTTTGGTCAAAGGTAATCGTTTGTTGCAGGCCAGGATAGGGCCCGCTTCGCAATGCGGCCGCTTTGACCGATTCACCCTTCTTGCGGTTTTTCAGCGCCTGCAGCACCACGATCGCAGCATCATAGGCAGAAACGGAGCTATAGCCTGGATAGCGCTGAAAACGCTTGAAGTAGGCCTCGCTGAACTGGCGGAACCGCTCCGAGGCGTCATCGCGGTCATAGTTCTGCACAATGATCAGCCCCTCCACGACCTTGCCCCCCAAGTCGATCAACTGCTCGGTCGCCGCCCACTCCGAGGCGATGATGGGCAGATCGGGAGCCTGACGCCGCGCCTGCTGGGCCAGGCGAGCCACGTCCAGCGCACCAGATATGAACAGCAAGCCTTGGGGCTTAGCTTTCAACATATCCGATATCACTTGGTCGAACGGGGTTTGGCTCGATGAAACGTAAGAGATGGCTGCTACCACTTCACCGCCTTCTTTTGCCAGCGCACCTCTGAACTCGTTGAGCCATGACTCGGTAAAGTTTTGGTTCCTGAGGTCATACGCAACAGAGATTTGCCTGATGCCCCGCTTGGCCAAAAATCTGGCGTAGTCGATCGCGTTTTCGCGGGTGGTGCGATTGATGCGGAAGAGGTTGTCATCCTTTCCGTAAAAATCCATCGATGTGATGGTCGGACTTACCTCAAAAATGCCTGCCTTGCCGGCAATCGGGACGATGACCTCAGCCATTGAGCTGGTGAAAGGCCCCACGATGGCCTCGACCTTGGCAGCGACGAGCTCATGGGTGGATGCGCTTGCTTTTTCCTTGCTCTGGCCATCGTCCTTGGCAATCAGCTCTACGAGCCTGCCCTGGACACCACCATCCCGGTTGAACTCCTCGACCGCCAACGTCACGCCATTCAACCCTGCCTGTCCGTTGTCAGCGTTTGGCCCGCTTAGGCCACCGATGAATCCGATCAAGATGGGTTCTTGTTTGCCGCAACCCGCCATGAAAATAAGTACAACAACAAAAAGTAGCGCCTTAATCGTTTTTATCATTTGATTGTTAATGTTTAGTTTAAATTTTATTTTTGGCTGACAAGTATAAAGAAAGCCATACACTAATGACTTTATTGGGTATTGGCAATTGATTCAGTCAAACAACAACAAAGGCATTTCGTGGAGCCTAACAGGCATGTGAGGACAGCGGGCAAGCGTCCCCGCGCGTTCATGCGATTGTTCCACGCGTGGAATCACTCTCTTCGGTTCAGGCTGATTTGGCTTGGCCTCATGCCGCTCTTGTTGGGCCTGCCAATTGTGCTGTTCTCACTCGGGCTTGTGGGAGGCGTTCAACTCAACAAGCTGATTGAAGGCCAGCTCAACAGCAACCTGTCTGGCGCCCAAAACTATCTCAACGTTGTCAGGGCAGACCTTCAGTCCAGGATCGCCGACCTCGTCCAGTCCGATCGCATCACCCAGCTCGTTCAGGACCCTGGCCCACAGCATGAAGTCAACCAGGTGCTCCTAACCATGCTGCGGGGAAGTGGATTTGATTTCTTGCTGATCGTCAATGCCGATGGCACCGTGCTGGGTTCAAGCGGTGGCGTGGAGAGAGGAAAAAAAATTCCTCCCTCCCCTGTCATCCAACAAGCCAGGGCTGGCGTGGCGAACTCCGGATTTGAACAATTCACCCTGGAGGAACTCGCCGCATTTTCACCATTCATGACCCAGCGAGTTTTTCAGTCAACACATCGCGCCACTACCCGTTCACTGCCAAGCCTGGATACGCTTCAGGCAACAGGCACCCTCATCAATGCGGCAGCCCACTTTCCCCTGTCCGTCTCAGCAGAAGATGCGGTTCTGGTTGGAGGGGTGTTCCTCAACCACAACACCGCCATCATTGAACACATGCGCGAAATCATTTATCCCTCAGGCAAGCTGCCCGACCAGATAGAGGGATTTGTCGGCATCTTTGTCGGCCAAAACAGCATTGTGAACAGCCGGCTAAAAACGCTGGGTTCGTCTGGCGCCATGCTTGACCCTGCACTGCTGCCAACCGACAGCCCCTCTGGCTTGGTATCCAATCGTGTCGGCACGCAGCGCATCGGCGAGGAGAACTATGCATAGGCAGTATCGCCCATCCAGAGCAGAGAGGAGAAAATCATCGCCGCTCTTGCGGTCGGATTTCCGGTTGTCCCCTTTGAACACACAGCTTGGCTGCTGCTGGCGATCGTCGCAGCATTGCTGGGCCTGATCATGCTGGCAATCTCCGCTGTCTATCTCAAGGCAGGCAAGGGCATTGTTCAAAAAATCCAGAAAATCGCTGGGGTAATGGATCGGTTTCGTGCCGGCAACCGAAGCGTTTTGATCGACAACATTCAGCGAAACGATGAACTGGGAATGCTGGCTGAACGCGTGAATGAGCTGCTTCAGACTGTCACCAAACAGGAGCAAGAGCAGATCGCTGCAAAACAAATCATCTTGGACGAGGCCTCACGTCGGCGCGCGATTTTCAAAAACGTGCGCGACGGAATTGTCATTCTCAAAGAGGATGGCAGTGTGTTTGAGGTCAACCCGCAGTTTTGTGCCATGCTGAATTATGCTGAAGACGAGCTCAGAGACCTGAACGTACAGGACTGGGACCATTTTTTTTCAGGTGGAAAACTGTCTGAGCAAATTCAATCCATTGCACGCCATCATGGCACGATCGAATCCACTTACACCAGAAAAGATGGGAGTATGTTTCCCATTGAAATCGCCGCTAGCCGTGCCGAATGGGGAGGTGAGGCGTTTTATCTGATGCTGGCTCGCGACATCACTGCACGCAAAGAACAAGAGGACAAGCTAAAGCTGTCCGCCAGCGTGTTCACTTCCGCGCTGGAAGCCATCGTCTTGACAGACCCGGATGCCAACATCACCGATGTCAATGATGCTTACACACACATCATGGGCTACGCAAAATCCGAAGTCATTGGTCAGCGGGCGACGACCATTGGCTACACCCAGAACGACCAGGAAATGTTGCACGCGATCATGGCCTCGCTTCGGTCAACAGGATTTTGGTCTGGTGAAATGACCCAGCAAAGAAAAAATGGGAACGTCTTTCCAAGTCTGGTCAAGGTCAGTGCTGTCAAAAACAACGCTGGCGAGATCGCGCACTTTGTCGCCATGTTCTCTGACATCAGCCTGCAAAAGGAACAACAGCTGCGTCTGGAGCAGATTGCCCTGCATGATTCCCTGACGGGCTTGGCCAATCGACAAAACCTCAGTGATCGCCTGACCCATGCAATGGCCAGCAGCAAGCGAACGGGGGCTTATGCGGCGATTCTGATGCTGGACCTGGATAACTTCAAGCCTCTCAATGATGCACATGGCCATGCTGCTGGAGATCTGCTGCTCATCGAAGTCGGCAAGCGACTGAAGTCAACCGTCAGAGAGGTTGATACGGTTGCACGCCTGGGGGGAGACGAGTTTGTCGTATTGCTGGAGTGTCTGCCAGACAATCAGCATGAGGCAGAAAAGCTTGCCGTTCACATTGCCGAAAAAATTCGCTCCGCCATCGACAGTCCCTTTGTCATCAAGCATGACGGGCAAGCGGGTGAGGCGGATATCACCCACCTCTGCACACCAAGCATCGGCGTTGCCGTTTTCCAGGGCAACGTGATGAGCCAGACTCAGGTGCTGAACATGGCCGATGCAGCCATGTATACCGCCAAACATGCTGGCCGGAACCAGGTGAGTCTCTTTCAGGCTTTACCAAAATAAGGTTTTATGTCGACGATGGCGCGGCCGTGGCTGGCTTGCTGAACAAACGCCGAACTGCCGTGAGCCAGACCGTGACTGCCAACAGCAATACGAGTATCCATACCAGCTGCCCCTCACTTGGCTCACTGAATCTCATCAAGTGGCGTACCCATGGAATGTAGATCAATGCGAGGCACACCACACCGACACCCGCCACCATCCACCACCAAAAAGGATTGCTGCCTCCTGATGCCCCTCCTATCTTTCCGCTGTCGGTTCGGTTGCTCCAAATCAACACCATGACCGACAACAACAGCGACAGATACAAAACGGTTCTGGCATCCTCTGCCGTCCAACCGTTCGTATCTCCCCACCACTTTCCAGCCAGCAATACCAATGCGACCCCGAGTCCTTGCAACAAGCCGCTCCACAGTTGCGCTCCAGAAAATGGCGAGTCATTGATGGAGCGCGGCGGGCGATCCATCAATCCGGAGTCCTCAGCTTCAGCTTCGAACACCACTGCACAAGCGGGGTCGATCAGAAGCTCCAGCAGCACGATATGCAACGGCATCAGCAGCACCACCCAGTGAAATAGGGTTGGCATCATGGCCAAGGCAATGACGGGGACATGCACAGCAATGATGAACCGCACGGCCTTGCGGATGTTTGCATCAATGCGCCTTCCCTGTCGGATCGCCTCCACGATGCTGGCGAAACTATCGTTGAGCAACACCAGTGAGGCAGCTTCTCGAGCCACATCTGTGCCGCGCTCTCCCATCGTAATTCCGACATCTGCAGCCTTGAGCGCCGGGGCGTCATTGACACCATCGCCTGTCATGGCAACCACCTGGCCCGACTGGCGAAGCGCATTGACCAGCCGCAGCTTGTGCTCTGGCTTCAGCCTGGCACAAACATCCAGACTGTTGAGTCTGTCAGTCAACTGTTGATCGTCAAGCGACATCACTTCCGCGCCTGTGAGCACGTCCGGATTGGAGGACAGCCCAACCTGCATGGCAATAGCCCGCGCAGTGGCCGGGTGGTCTCCCGTCATCATCAACACGCGGATGCCTGCACGCTGACAAAGCCGGATCGCTTCAGGAACCTCGGGGCGCGGAGGATCATGCAGCGCAATCAATCCAAGATATTCGAATTCAAACTCATGCTGACTGTTTGGCCAAGCGGTTTCAAGACCGATTTGATGCTCAGGCTCTCGCCATACTCCTCTGGCCACGCCAAGCACCCGCAAGCCTCGAACGGCCATCGACTCCACTTGCCTGGCTATGGATTGCCGTTGCGCTTCGCTCAGGTGACAAAGGTCCATCACCGCCTCGGGGGCACCCTTGGTGGCAAGCAAGTGATGAGTTGGCTGATGGCTCGCATACACCCGCGTCATGGCCAAGATATCTGGCGAAAGCGGGTATTCAAACTCGGGCTGCCTTCCATCGTGGACATGCTCTGTGCCATCCAGCCAAGCGTGGCCAAAATGCTGGATGGCTTTTTCCATGGGATCAAACGGGTCCTCTGGCGTAGCCAGCATCGCAAACTCGACCACACCATGAAATGACTCTGGCATTTGATCTGTGCGATCGGGATGGAATGACTGATCAACCGTTGCGACCTCTGCCACCACCATCCGGTTTTCCGTCAGGGTACCGGTTTTGTCGACAGCCAGCATGGTGATACCACCTAACGCTTCAACCGAGGAAACACGACGGGTCAAAACCTGACGCTTGGCGATTCGCCATGCCCCAAGGGCGAGAAATACCGTGATCACAACCGGAATCTCCTCCGGCAGGATGGCCATGGCAAGCGCAATGCCAAGCAACAGGCTTTCCATCATCGGCTGGCCGTTCCACCACCAGCTCAGCAGGGCTTGGCTCAGTGCAAGCAGCAAGGCCACCAATCCCAGCCAGCGAACCAATCGCCGAGAGTGTGACTGAAGCTTGGAAGGCGGCTCTTTGGTTGCAATCAGTTCCGCACCAATTCGACCAACAGCGGTCTGCGCACCGATCGACGTGACGCGTGCGATCGCCACGCCTCGTGTGACGACAGTGCTGGCGAACACCTTAGCCTGCTCGGCACCAGAGGCAAACTTGCTCACCGGCACGGACTCACCAGTCAACAGCGATTCATCCACCTCCAGCTTTCCCTCGATCAACATCGCATCAGCTGATATGCGATCCCCCTCATGGAGCACCAGCAAGTCTTCCTGCACGACCTCACTGCCGGAGATTCTCACTTCCTGGCCGTCACGGATGACAAGCGCTCTTGGCGCTGACAAGTCGCGCAGCGCATCCAACGCCCGCTGAGTCTTGCGCTGCTGAAAAATGGTCATGCCGATGATCACCAAAACGGATCCCAGCAATACGATGGCCTCAGCCCTGTCTCCCAAAAACAGATACAGCACGCCCGCTACCACCAGCATCAGAAACATGGGCTCAGTCATGACCTCCAGACAAATTGCCATGAAAGACTTGGGCTCCTGTCCTGGGAGGATATTGTGGCTGCCCCCTTGATGAGCAAGCAACACTTGCGCAGCAGTCAAGCCTTGGTGTTCAAGAGTTGCCCGTTTGGAGGGCTTGCCGGCTGGAGCAAGCGGTCGAACTTTTTCGTTCAAACTGATCTCGAATGGAAACAAAGCACTCTGATTACACAACAAAACGCGATGGAAGTCTTAAAGGGGGAGTGAGTCCAAGCCAACCAACAATCAGGTCAATATGTCCTATGATCACAAACAATTCATGACAAAGGGGCATCCATGAAAGTTGGGTTGATCGGCGTAGGCAATATCGGACAGCACTTTGCAGCACGGATCCTTGCTGCAGGGCAGAAACTGGTGGTGTTTGACTTAAACCAAGATGCGCTCAAGCGCTGTGAGGAACAGGGCGCTGAGATCGCAAGCAGCGTGGTTGACTTGGCCTCTAAGGTTGAGAAAGTGTTTCTCTGCCTGCCGATGCCTGCTGCTGTCAAAACTGTCGCCAGCCAAGCAATCGAGGGAAAAAGCATCCGCAGCTTGATCGACCTGTCGACGACAGGACCCTCGGTCACCAAAGACGTCGCTGACATGCTCGCTCCCAAACACATTACGTTCGTCAGTGCTCCGGTCAGCGGCGGCATTGTTGCAGCCAAAAATGGCACCCTGGCCGTGATGGCAGCAGGCGATCAGGCAACGTATCAGGCCATCGAGCCGATCCTCCAGATGATCGGCAAAAACATTTTTTATCTTGGCGAGGATCCTACCAAGGGTCAAACCATGAAAATCATCAACAACACCCTTTACGCCACAAGCATGCTGGCGAGCTGTGAAGCCTTGGTTTATGGCGTCAAGGCAGGGCTGGATCCACAGATCATGCTGGATGTTGTGAATGTCTCGAGCGGTCGCTCCTTTGCCACGATGGAGCGTATCCCCGCCGCAGCGCTGGATCGCAGCTTTCCGGTGCGCTTCACGACCGAGCTGCTGCACAAGGACATCAAGATGTGCTTGGACGAGGCAGAAAAAATCGGCGCTCCCATGATGGTTAACCAGGCTGCCAGACAGTTCCTGGCCTTTTTGCTGACTCAGGGCTATGGCAACAAAGACAATGTTGCCGCAATGCAGCAGTTTGAACAGTGGGCTGGCGTCGAGTTTGGAAAAAAACCCGAATGACCATGCAAAAACCTGTCCTGCTCGTCCTCGTCTTTTTGTCTGAGGAACATCGTGCCTTGTTCGCCAACGAATACGAGGTGATTTATGCACCCTACGAAAAGCACGGCAATGACCGCTCTTATGCTGTAGACATCATCCGGTCGCATGCTGCCGATATTCGCTTTGTCCTGACCAATGGGGCGCATGGCATCACCGCTGACGAGATTCACGCCATGCCTCACCTGGAGTTCATCAACACACTGGGGGTCGGCTTTGAGAAAGTTGATCTTGCCGCAGCCCGGGCGCGCGGCATTGTGGTTTGCAATACGGCAGGCTCCAATGCCGAAGCAGTGGCAGACCATGCCATGATGCTGTTGTTGGCAGCGATTCGCCGGCTGCCTTTTCTGAACCGTGAGGTCAGGCATGGCCTCTGGAGAGACGATATTCCCAGGCCACCCCACATTTCCCATCGCAAGATGGGCATCTTTGGCATGGGGGCCATCGGGGAAAAGCTCGCTCGACGGGCGCTGGGCTTTGACATGCAGGTTGGCTATCACAGCCGTACGCGCAAGGACCATCTTGGGTATCAGTGGTTTGATGACTTGGCGTCATTAGCCGAGTGGTGCGATGACCTCATTGTCTGTGCGCCAGGCGGACAGGAAACCTTTCACGTCATCAACCAATCGATCCTGGAAAAGCTGGGACCGGGTGGCGTGCTGGTCAATGTCGCCAGAGGCAGCATTGTCGACACCGCAGCCTTGTCTGACGCTCTCAAGCACAATCGAATCTGGGCAGCCGCCCTTGATGTCTGGGAAAACGAGCCGGCAGCGCCGACCGCGTTGGTGGCGTTTGATCAGGCAGTCATCACGCCGCACATTGCAGGGATCTCCCCCGAGGCAATCAACGCCAACGTAGGACGGGTAGTGGACAACCTTCGCCTTCACCGGGCGGGCAAGCCGCCCATTTCGCCCATCTAGGTTAGCCAGATGATCTGTGCGGGTGGGCGATGATCCCTGGTGACGCAGGATCGGTCGCACATCGCCAGATCAATAGAAAGCCTTGGGCTCCAGGGAAAGGTGGGGGAAGGCACTCAACACATGGCTGGCAGACGAATCGGCCGCCTTGCAAACGTAACTCGGATTGAGCTCAGACATCGCTGTCACGCCAAGTAGTCCCATGGCTGAGCGCACCTCGAGCTCAAGCAGCTCAAGCATCCTCACAATGCCATTGGCACCATCCGCTGCCAAGCCGTAACATTGCATGCGGCCCATGCCCACCATCTGTGCCCCCATGGCAATCGCCTTGACAATGTCAGTGCCACGGTTGATGCCGCCATCCACGATGATCTGCGCGCGACCATTCACCGCATGCACGACCTCAGGCAGCACATCCAATGTGCCTCGATCGTAGTCCAGCTGACGTCCGCCATGGTTGGACACGTACACCATGTCCACGCCATGCTCGACTGCCATGGCGGCATCCTCGGCAGTGGCAATCCCCTTGAGAATCAGCGGGATCTTGAGCTTGGACTTGATGCGATCGACATCTTTCCAGGTCAGCTTGGGTTGAAACTCGCGGCCAGGCACCACACTGCGGCGAATATTGCGCTGCGCAATATCACGCTCTCGCCGGCTGTAATACGCGCTGTCCACGGTCAGGCAAAACGCCGCACAACCGGCTGCCTCGGTACGTGCAACCAGGTCATCCACCCAGGCTGCATCGCCATGCACATAAAGCTGAAACATCCTCAAGGCATCCGGCACTGCACGATGCACTGCCTCAAAACCAACCTCGGAAACCGAGCTCAACATGTGGCCCACGCCAAACTCTCTGGCTGCCGTGGCCACCGCAATCGCTGAGTCTGGATGAAACAGCTCCAGGCTGCCAACCGGTGCCAGCAAAACAGGCAGCCGCAACTTTCTGCCGAGAAATGTTGTGCCCATGTCGATCTGGCTGACATCTCGCAGTACACGTGGCTTGAAAGCAATCGCATCCAATGCCGCCCGGTTTCGCCTGACAGTCGTTTCCGTCTCGGTTCCGCCAACGATGTAATCCCAATTGTCATGGTTGAGCTTCTGACGTGCCTTCTGCACGATTTCATGCAGCGTCAGATAAGGCGAAGCATTGGGAGGAGAGGGCGAAGCGTGGGAGGCCGCGCCGGTGGATGTTGTGGTTGTCTCTTGTTTTTTCATGTGGGATTAAAAATGAATTGTCTTTGTTTCAATCTTACTCGAGGTACTGTTTTGTCAATTTGTCGTATCGATCCGAGTCCAGCACCTGCCGCATCCGCTGTTCTGGTGCCTTGTTGTTGAGCTGGCTGGGAAACACACCATCCTGAATATCCTTCATGGCAACATACAGTGCCTGGACAGCCACTGCAAATGTCTGGTGACCCCACAGCCATATCTTCACGCCCTTGCTGGCAAGGTAGTCACGGTCATGCAGGCTCTCATGGGAGCCGCCAATGATGATGGGCAATGAGACCGAACTCGCGACCAGATCAAGCTCATCCCGATGCTTGAGATAGGGCAAAAACAGGGCGTCCACGCCCGTATTCTGGTAGGCGCTCAGCCTCCTCGCTGCCTCAGCCGCACCCGCTGAAGCGACCGCATTGGTCCGGGCGACGACAAGCATCGGACCATCCTTGCCGCGTGCTTCGACTGCAGCCTGCATTTTCTTGACGCCCTCTTCCAACGTCACGAGCGACTGCGCCTCTGAGGAGCCAAAAGTGCGAGGTAACACCGAGTCTTCGACACAAGCTGCCGCAACCCCTGCCGCCTGTAGCTCCTGGATGGTTCGCATGACATTCAGCGCATTGCCATAGCCATGGTCAGCATCCACGATCAGGTTGACACTGTTGGTTCTGCAAATCCGGCGCGCCTGCTCGACAAGCTCGGTCGCCGTCAACAACACAATGTCTGGTGCGCCCAACACCGTATGAGAAGCAACTGAGCCACCCAACACCCCAACCTCACTGCCCAGGTCTTGGGCGATTCGGGCTGAGACTGGATCAAAAACAGAACTGGCAACCAAGCATCCTGGCGCATGCAATATTTCTTTTAATGAACGTCTGTTTTGTTGTGGCTTGGTGATGGTTGCGGTCATGTTCTGTGTCGAATCGGTAAGATGGAAAAGGAAATCGCGAGCTAGCTGCGATCATGCACTCACCACATCCTACTAACCACTTGGTAAGCTTTCAAGAAATTTCTTGCAGCCAACGCCCATGACGCACGACCTAACACCCACTGTGACCCGCCTGCTCAAGCAGGCTGTCCGGCACACCTCCTGTTTCGAAGGGGCCACCACCGTGTGGCATACCTGGGGAAAGGGTCATGCCTTGCTGCTGCTGCATGGCGGCAGTGGCAGCTGGACACACTGGCTGCGCAACATCGAAGCCCTGGTGGAGGCGGGATACCGTGTCATTGTTCCAGACATTCCAGGGTTTGGAGAGTCTGACGTCGCCACATCTGGCGGAGAAGATGCGCCAGGTGTCATCGAACCATTGTGGTCTGGCTACACCCACCTGTTTCAAGCCGAACCGTGTCAGATCATGGGTTTCTCGTTCGGTGCCATGGTCGCCGTTCTGATGGCGCAAGCCAATCCGGACCTCACACAAAGCCTGCTGTTGGTGGCGCCTCCCGGCCTAGGCTTGCGCAGCCCGAGCTTTCCAGTGCGTTCATGGAAACACCTCAGCAGCTGGGATGCCATCTCGCCTATCATTCAATTCAATCTCTCAATGCAAATGCTGCATCAAGCAGAAAGCCTGGATGATGAAACCCTGCGCATTCATGCTCACAACATCCAGAGAGACAGGATGAAAGCCAGAAAAATCTCTCAAACCCAGATCGTCCTGGATGCGCTGACGCAAACCCGCTGCCCAGTGGATGCCATTTATGGAGATCGGGACACGTTTTATCTCTCAGGACTCGATCGTCTAGAAGGCTTGCTGAAGTCAGCCCCCTATTTCCGGCAACTCACCTTCTTGCCTGGCTGCGGCCATTGGGTGGCACATGAAGACGCCCCCGCGTTCAACGCCATTGCCTCACAAATGCTGTTGACAGCAAAGCCGTGAACGCCCATCCAAAGGAATACACCTCAGCACGAACCTATCGCTGTGGTGCCCCCAGCCCGCCTCCGCCAGGCGTGTTGATTTTGAGGACTTCGCCTGGCGCGATCAACTGAATCCCCTTCCCCGCCATCACGCGATTCGAGTCCCGAATCCCGATATAGCCGCCAGCACCTGGTTCCCCCCCATCTTTTCCTCTCGGTGGGTACTGAATCCGGTCAAGCGTGGCGAGAAACTCAACTGGCAATCTGGAGCGATTTTCCACCTCGATCGCCACGCCATCCCCACCTCGCCACTGCCCGCGTCCGCCCGATCCCTCGCGGAGTTCTTTTTTCCAGAACAAGAGTGGAGTGATGTTTTCCACGATTTCAACGGGCGTGCCCTTTACTCCACTCGGGAATGCCGTGGCACTCAAACCGTCTTTTCCTGGTCGCGCACCGACGCCGCCATTGGTCACGATGGTGCAGGCAAAGGCACCATTGCTTCCCCCTTCCTGCCCCCTGAACGTCATGAGATAAAGGCATGAGGTGCCCTCAGCCGGCGTCCGGTCAGGCATCATCTGGTGCAGGCATCCAAACACGACATCGGGCAACATCTGGCCAATGATATGTCGAGTCGATACTGGCGTGGGCTTGATCGCGTTGAGCACGCTTCCTGGGGGAGCGATGACCTCAAACACGGACAGAGACCCTGCATTGTTTGGAATCCGCGGCGCAATTGCGCACGACAGCCCAAAAATTGCATAGGCCTTGGTGTACGCCATGGGACAATTGATGCCGTTTCTGACCGATGCAGACGTACCTGCAAAGTCCACCTTGACACCTTCATCTGAAATCGTGGTGGTTGCATTCAGTGTGATCGGCTCACGATAGCCATCCACCGTCATGGTGTAGCTCCACGATCCCTTGGGCAAGGCGCGTACCGCATCGAGCACAGCCTGGCGGGAACTCTCCAAAATATGGCGACCAAGCGCATCAAGGTCGACCAACCCAAATTCTTGCATCATGTCGCAAAGTCGACGAGATCCAATGGCGTTGCAATTCACCAACGAATAAACATCGCCTTCAGTATCAATAGGGGTCCTGGTATTCGCCTTGAACATCGCCATCAAGGTTTCATTCAAGCGCCCCTGGTCAAACAAGCGAAGGAAAGGCACATACAAGCCTTCCATGAAAACGTCTGTTGTGTCTGGCACCTGACCAAGCCCACCGATATCCATCAGGTGACTGGTGCAGGCAAACAAGGCGACCAAGCGACCCTGGTAAAACGTCGGCGTCACCACCACCAGGTCATTGAGATGGCCTGTTCCCATCCAAGGATCGTTGGTGCAATACACATCCCCATCTTTCATCGTGTCGATGGGAAAGGCCTGAAGAAAATGCCCCACTGACTCAGCCATGGAATTCACGTGCCCAGGCGTGCCAGTCACTGCCTGCGCCAGCATCCGGCCTTGCGTGTCAAACACCCCGGCAGACAAGTCGCCTGACTCCCGAACGATAGTGCTGAACGCCGTGCGGATCAAGGTCTGCGCTTGCTCTTCGACCACAGCCAGCAATCGGTTCCACATGATCTGCCGATGAATGTCCTGCAGTCCAGCCTGCTTGACGGAAGTGTTCATGATTGAATCCTCATGCAACGATGCGTTCCAGAACGATGCATCGACGGTGATTGATATGCGCCACAAAACGTCCAGGCACAAATGTCGTGGTTTCGTACTCTGCAATGATGGCCGGTCCATGAACCTCGTGGCCGACTGACATCTCCTCCCGTTCGTAGACAGGCACGTTGAGAATCGTGTCTGTTTGTGCGTCAAACAGCGGATACTGGCCCACCGATTTGGCTGGCTTGCGCTCAATCGATCGTGCCTGCTCGATGACGGGACGCTCAGCCATCGTGCTGGCAGAAAATGACCATGTCATGATTTCGATTGTTGCCTTGGGAATCGTGCTGGAAAAGAGCGCAGCATACCTCTCCTCGAACCGCTGCCTCAGTGCAACGGCATCGTTTGCCACCAAGTCTCGTGCAGGCAGGGTCACCACGATTTCATGGCCTTGGCCCTTGTATCGCATGAACGCCTCACACACCTCCACCAGCTGGGAGTCAGGCGCACCTGCCTTTACGACTGCTGTTGCCTCTTCTCGCATGTCACGAACCAGGCTGTTGGCCTGCTGGAAGTCAAACTCATCAAGCGTCATGTACTTGCTTCGCACCACTTCAAAGGCAATCGGTGCACGCAAAAAGCCAACTGCTGATCCCACCCCCGCGTTCGGTGGAATGATGACACGTCCAATGTTGAGCTTCTCTGCCATTCTCGCCGCATGCAAGGGCGCGCCTCCGCCAAACGCGATCAGGGAAAAGCCACTGATGTCCTTGCCTCGCTCGACAGAATGGACCCTTGCTGCGTTAGCCATGTTTTCATCCACCACTTCAAGCACGCCATATGCGGCATGACTTTCAGATAGGCCAAGCTGACTGCCGACAGCTTGTGCAAGGGCTTCTCGAGATTTTTCAGGGTATAGCTTCATCTTGCCGCCAGCAAATCGCTCGACGTCAATCCGGCCCATGACGACATTGGCATCTGTGACAGCAGGGTGTGTGCCTCCACGTCCGTAGCAAGCTGGGCCTGGCTCCGAGCCAGCGCTCTCGGGACCAACGGCAATCCGTCCCAGTTGATCCACGTGGGCGATTGACCCACCGCCTGCACCGATCTCGATCATTTCGATCACCGGGATGCGCAGCGGCAACCCGCTTCCCTTCATGAATCGTGCTGCCCGATCCACTTCAAACGTCCTGGAGGACTGAGGCTTGAGATGTTCAATCAGGCAGATCTTGGCAGTCGTGCCCCCCATGTCAAACGACACAACCTTGTTTTCCTCGCACTCAGCAGCGACATGCGAAGCCAGAATCGCTCCGCCTGCAGGGCCGCTCTCAACTAGCCGGATGGGAAAACGTGCTGCAGTCTCCAGCGTCGTCAACCCACCGCCTGAGGTCATCAGGTAAACAGGGCAATCAAATCCTTGATCTTTCAATGCCTTGCCCAGCCGGGTCAGATAACCTGCCATCAAGGGCTGCACGTAGGCATTGGCTGTCACGGTTGAGGTCCGCTCGTACTCTCGGACCTCAGGACACACCTCAGACGAAATCGAGACCACGATCCCCGGGCAATGTGCCTCAATGATCTCTCTCACCCTGCGCTCATGCGCGCCATTGGCATACGCGTGGATTAAGGAGATCGCAACGCTTTGTATGCCCTGACTCTTGATCTCAGGGACCAGCGCGAGCACGGAGGCCTCGTCGAGCGCAAGCACCTCCTGGCCACGGGCATCGATCCGCTCCCTGACCGTGTAGCGACGCTCGCGTGGCACCAACGGGCGGGGCTTGTCGATGAAAATATCGTACTGGTCAAATCGACTTTCATCACCGATGGCCAACACGTCTCGAAAGCCTTCTGTGCCAATGACTGCCGTGACCGCACCCTTGCGCTCGATGATCGCATTGGTAGCCAGTGTCGTGCCATGAATGAAGAGCTCGACCTCTGCCGGGTCAATCTGATGCTCACGCAACAACGCCAGCGTGCCGTCCATGACGGCACGCTCTGGGGCAGCATGTGTGGTGAGCACCTTGCGCGTCAACCTTTCGCCATCACGCTCTGCCACCAAGTCGGTAAATGTCCCGCCGATGTCAGACGATAGCCTGACACGGCCTTTGGTTAAGGATTTGTTCATTTAGTGTCTTGTCTCTTCTGACGTGCCACCGGACCCGTGTGGAGAACGTGCCCGACATGATCCATCAACTGTTCAGCGGGCTGTCCAGCCTCCATCCATTGCCATCTGTGTGCCAGTCATCTGGGCAGCAGCCGGAGATGCCAAAAAGACAGCCGCTGCACCCAACTGCTCAGGTAGCACGTATTGCTCTGAGGGCTGCTTTTCTGCCAGCATCTCTCGCGCGACCTCTGTGCGATCGCGGCCGATTTTCAATGCGTAGTCATCTATTTGTTTTTCAGAAAGCGGAGTCTTGGTCCATCCTGGGCAAATCGCATTGCAAGTGATGCCTTGGCCAGCTGTCTCAAGGGCAGTGACCTTGGTCAGGCCGATCACCCCATGCTTGGCAGCGACGTATGCCGCCTTGTGAACAGATGCCACCAAGCCATGGGTAGAGGAAATGTTGATGATTCGGCCATGGCGAGCCTGTTTCATGAGGGGCAGCACGGCGGCAGTGCAATGAAAAACCGCTGACAGATTCAGTGCAATGATGGCATTCCAGCGCTCGGCAGGAAACTGCTCGATCGGCGCGAGATATTGGATGCCAGCATTGTTGACAAGAATGTCAACATTTCCATGGCGACTGGAAGCTTGGTGAATCAACTCGGCACATCCTTCTGCAGTCGAAAGATCTGCGGGAACATAGGAAACTGACACCCCATACTCCCTTTGCATCGACGTCCTGATCGCCTCGATTTCAGCAGAATCGCCAAAACCATTGATCACCACAGCTGCACCCTCTTTGGCCATCGCTGTCGCGATGGCCAAGCCAATCCCACTGGTGGATCCTGTCACGACAGCGACCTGCCCCCTGAGCATGTTGCCCCCGACTCAGCGCAGGACAAATGGGTTGGCGGGCGCACCTTGTGCGTAGGAGATCCAGGTGCTCTTGGTTTCCAGGTATCCACGAATCGACTCGATTCCACTTTCTCGCCCCAAACCGGAGTGCTTCATGCCGCCGAAGGGCATCATGTAGCTGACCGCGCGGTATGTATTGACCCACACGGTTCCAGCCTTGATCGCCTTCGATACGCGAATCGCTCGGCCAATGTCTTCAGTCCAAACACCTGCCGCCAAACCGTAAATCGTGTTGTTTGCCATTTCGATGGCTTGCTTTTCATCATCGAAGCCAATGATCGACAGCACCGGCCCAAACACTTCCTCCTTGGCGATGCGCATCTCAGGCTTGACGTCCGTGAAGATTGTTGGCTCGACAAACTGGCCACCAGGAAGATCAGGCGAGGTGGCTGGTCCGCCACCGAGAATGCACTTGGCACCTTCACCCTTGGCGATTTCGATGTAGTCAAGGATCTTCTTGTACTGGATTGGGGTGGTGACAGGACCGATATTGGTGTCGAGCGACATCGGGTTGCCCTTCTTGGCGGTGGCACCCAACTCAGCCACTTTTTTAGTGAAAACATCCTTGATGGAATTCTGAACCAGCAACCTTGACCCAGCAATACAGGTCTGCCCTGTCGCCGCAAAGATACCTGAAATCACGCCGGCTGCAGCCTTGTCGAGGTCACAGTCCTCAAAGACGATGTTGGGCGACTTGCCACCCAGCTCCAGCGCCACGCGCTTCATGGTTTTGGCTGCCTGTGCGTAAATCATGGCACCAGTCGCATCAGAGCCAGTAAAGGTGATTTTGGCGACATCCGGATGGTCAACCAATGCGGAGCCAGCTTCCTTGCCATAGCCAGAGATGACATTGAACACACCATCTGGGAAGCCTGCCTCCTTGGTGAGCTCGGCATAGGCCAATGTGGAAACAGATGCAAACTCTGAGGGCTTGACAACCACCGTACATCCTGCGGCGATGGCTGCGGCACACTTCCAGGCAATGAATAGCAGCGGGGAGTTCCACGCTGTGAGGGCACCGACAACACCAACTGGCTCGGATCGCGTGAAGGCAAACATGTCGGGTTTATCGATGGGCATGACCGCACCCTCGATCTTGTCGGCCAAGCCAGCGTAATAGCGCCACCACTCCGGGTGGTAGTTGACTTGGCCTCGCATTTCCGCAATCAGCTTGCCGTTGTCCCTGACTTCAAGCTCCGCAAGTCTTTCAGCGTTTTTTTCTACCAGGTCAGCAAGCTTGATCATCAGCTTGGCACGTTGTGAGGCCGTCATCGTGGCCCATGGGCCCTCTTTCATGGCCTTGGAGGCGGCCTTGACTGCCCGATCGACATCTTGGGCACAACCTTGGGGGATTTTTGCCCAAGCCTTGCCAGAGTATGGATCAATCGAATCGATCCATTTGCCACCAATCGGATCAACGTATTCGCCGTTGATGAAATGCTTGTAAACCTGCATGCTCCCCTCCTTTCGATTTAGACTTGGCGCACACCACGCATGACGCTGAGTTCGGATGCGCCTCTTGAACCTGAACAACTGTTTTGATTGAATTGATTCTAATCCCAGATTGAAAGTGAATCATCGCAATCAGGAAAGATATTTTCTGGCTTTGGCGTGACCCAGAAGGATGTCATGAAGAGGGATTGGCTTGCGTGAGGTGTGGTGTAAGCTTTAGAACCACCAAGCTTATCAATCATAATCACGAGGAGATCCCCAAGATGTTATTCCCCACCACCATCGTCGGCAGCTATCCTCAGCCGGAATGGCTCATCGACCGAAAAAAACTCGCCGGTCGATTCCCGCCACGCATTCGCGCCAAGGAGCTGTGGCGCATCCCGGAAACGTTCCTCCAAGAGGCCATGGAAGACGCCACTTTGGTAGCGATCCGTGCCCAGGAGAAAGCTGGCCTGGATATCATCACTGATGGCGAGATCCGCAGGGAAAGCTATTCGAACCGCATCGCAACTGCACTGGATGGTGTTGACATCGATCACCCCGGCACGGCACTCGATCGCTCTGGCCACCCCAATCCTGTTCCGCGCATTGTTGGCAAAATCCGTCGGGTTCGACCAATTGAAGTTGAAGATCTTTTGTTTCTCAAGGCCAATACGGATCGCAAGGTCAAAATCACTGTGCCAGGCCCGTTTACGATGCTTCAACAAGCACAGAATGATTTTTATGACTCAGAGCGTGAAGCCGCATTTGATTATGCAGATGCGCTCAACGAGGAAATCCGGGATCTGTTCGCCAATGGTGCGGATATCGTTCAAATTGATGAGCCTTACATGCAAGCTCGGCCCGCCAAGGCTCGGGAGTATGGTGTGGATGCACTGAACCGCGCCCTCGAAGGCATCAAGGGTCAGACAGCCGTGCACATCTGCTTTGGCTACGCGGCAGTCATTCATGCCAGGCCTACCGGATACGATTTTCTGCCAGAGCTCAGGCAGTGCAAGTGCAATCAAATCTCGATTGAAACAGCGCAGTCCAATCTGGATTGCACTGTCCTCGAAACACTGGGGGACAAGCAGATCATGGTGGGATGCCTGGACTTGAGTGACATGACTGTCGAAACACCAGAGAAGGTTGCTGAGCGGATTCGCAAAGCATTGAAGCACATCAAGCCAGAACAGGTGATTCTCGCACCCGACTGTGGCATGAAATACCTGCCAAGGGATGTCGCAGACGGAAAGCTTCGTGCCATGGTGCAGGCGGCACATATCCTGCGCAAAGAATACGGGCAGTAAGCAAGACTTTGTGCAGGGGCATCAGGCTTGACATGCCCCCTGCGCAAGGCTACAAGAGGTGGACACACCAACAGCTGCTCCTCTCGCAGGAGTGGTATAGAGACAAAACTTATTCATTTTTATTCGCGACTGGGCCGTGTTCAGCACTGAGCCAAGGCCACAAGGAGGCAGTATGCAGTTGATCAAAAAATTGCTGCAAGGCGCAGCACTGATGGCAGGTCTTTTTGCTGTCGGATCTGTAAGTGCCCAAACCAAATGGGACATGTATGCATTTTCTGGTGCGAATCACCCTGTGACGCTCAGGCTCAAGGGGTTTGCCGAGGAGGTTGCCAAGGCGACAAATGGCCAGCTGGTCATTACCGTCCGTCCGGCTGGCGAGTTCCCGTTCAAGGCATCGGAGGTCGTACGAGCTGTGGGCACTGGCCAAATCCAGATTGGTGAGGCGTATTCGGGCTTTATTTCAGGTGCGGTACCGTTGTCGTCTGTGGCCAACCTGCCCATGCTGGTCCGCAACTCTGAGGACCTGACCAAGGTGTGGCCCATCATCCAAAAATTCGCTGAGCCAGAGTTTGCCAAGGCTGGCGCCAAGATTCTTTTTTACTTTGAGTGGCCTCCTCAAAACGTCTTCGGCCGTGGCACACCTGTCACCAAGCCTGAAGACTTCAATGGCAAGAAGTTCCGAACCACCGATGCGAAACAAAGTGAAATGCTGAAGTCTATGGGTGCATCAGCTGTTTCCCTGACAGCAGCTGAAGTTCCGCTGGCTGTCGAGCGTGGTGTGGTGGACGGGTTTCTGACTGCTGGCTTTAACGTGATTGGTGCCAAATGGTATGAGTTTGTGAAGTGGGGCTATTTGCCTGACGTTAATGCCGGCGGCCCCGACTATATCCTGGTCAACATCCAGGCCTACAACAAACTCGCTCCCAACGTGAGAGAAGCACTCGATAAGGTTGCCGCAGTATGGGGCCCCAAGTTGACACGTGAAAACAATGCCGATGAGGCACGTGATCTCGAAATCCTC
>Ga0255184_1000063_pt1 | contig 40221 bp, 40 predicted proteins | sample Miss_Cont_RepA_0_FD_189954 | JGI IMG/M metagenome (GOLD analysis project Ga0255184, IMG submission 189954) | Freshwater microbial communities from Mississippi River, Louisiana, United States - Miss_Cont_RepA_0h | ecosystem: Environmental > Aquatic > Freshwater > River | place: USA: Louisiana...
TTGAGAATCTGGGTCCCATCTTCGTTAAATTTGGTCAAATGTTATCTACTCGAAGAGATCTTATACCCTTAGATATTGCAGATGAATTAGCTAAACTCCAAGATCAAGTGCCGCCGTTTCCATATATGGATGTCGAAAAAATTATTATTAGTTCGTATGGCATGCCTCTTGGTAATATCTTCAAATCGTTTGATATTACGCCGATAGCAAGTGCATCAGTAGCTCAAGTCCATTTTGCAACACTCCATAGCGGTCAACATGTTGCAGTCAAAATATTAAGGCCGAATATTAAGCGTGTCATCGATAAAGATATTAAGCTTTTATTCTTAATTGCTCATTTGCTTGAATTAATCTGGTCTGATGGAAAGCGCTTAAGGCCCCGAGAAGTAGTTGCTGAATTTTCTAAACACGTTCAATGCGAATTAAATCTTATGTTAGATGCAGCAAATTGCAGTCGCCTAGGTGAAAACTTCAAAGATAAAAAATTACTTATCGTCCCAGAAGTTTTTTGGGACTATTGCAATGAAGATGTAATGGTCATGGAAAGAATGAATGGAACGCCTATTAGTCATGTTGAAAAGCTACGAAAAAAGAAAATTGATATTAAAGCGCTTGCTCGTAATGGTGTCGAAATATTTTTTACTCAAGTTTTTAGAGATAGTTTCTTTCATGCAGATATGCATCCGGGTAATATTCAAGTTGCTGATGATGGGCGTTATATAGCTATGGACTTTGGTATCATGGGCTCTTTAAGTGAAAATGATAAAAACTACTTAGCGCGTAATTTTTTAGCTTTTTTTAAGCGTGATTATCACGATGTGGCTCTAGCCCACATCGAATCTGGATGGGTGCCTAAAGATACTTCCATTGATGAATTTGAAAATGCTATTCGCTCTGTATGTGAACCTATTTTTAATAAACCTTTGAAGGAAATTTCATTTGGTCGCTTATTAATTAGATTGTTTCAGACCTCAAGACGATTTAATATGGAGATTCAACCACAACTCACAATGCTTCAAAAAACTCTTTTGAATGTAGAGGGTCTTGGTCGAAACCTCGATCCTGATCTAGACTTATGGAAAACTGCTGCACCATTTTTAAAAAAATATATGTCTGAACAAAAAGGTATTAAACATATCCTTAAAAGCTTAAAAAATGAATTTCCTCATTGGCTTCATCTCACCCCAAAATTGCCAAGACTCATTCATGACTTTCTCGAACAAAGAAATTTACAAAATAAAAATATAATTACTAAAGATGATTTTGAAAACTTCTTAAAATCTCAAAAAAATCAAAATCGTTTGTTTAGGGTCATCATCTCTTTAATTGGAATTACCTTATTGGTAAATTTAATAATCTTGTTTTATTTTATTAAATAAATTAGGGAACACTAATTGCTCATTTGGTTTGTATCTCTCTATTTACTAGTCACAATTGGAATCGGTATCTTTGTATCTTCTCGTGTTAAAAATACAAAGGATTATGCTGTGGCTGGTCGCCATCTTCCCCTTCCTGTAGTCACCGCCACAGTCTTTGCTACGTGGTTTGGCGCAGAAGCAATTTTTGGCGTCTCTTCAACTTTCGTCAAAGAGGGTTTAAATGGGGTTGTAGCTGACCCCTTCGGATCGAGTCTTTGCTTAATTATTGCTGGCTTATTTTTTTCTTCTAAATTATATAAATTAAATATCATCACTCTAGGTGACTTCTATAAAGCAAGATATAACAGAAGTATTGAGGTCTTAACAACAATTGCTATTGTGATTTCATATTTAGGCTGGGTAGCAGCGCAAATTAAAGCGCTTGGTTTAATATTTAATCTAATTACACATCAAATGATTAGTGAACAAGTAGGTATGATCATTGGTACATTAATTGTCCTTACTTTTACAACCTTTGGCGGTATGTTATCTGTTGCTATTTTAGATTTTATTCAAATGATTGTAGTAATTGGTGGGCTTCTTTATATTGCAAATGCAATTTCTCATTTAACAGGCGGAATAAGGCCTGTCATCGAAAGCGCAGCCATCAATCATAAATTAGATTTTTTCCCTAAAGGTAATATATGGACCTGGATCACTTTTTTTGGCACTTGGATTACTATGATGCTTGGATCAGTTCCACAACAAGATGTATTTCAACGAGTCACATCTGCTAAAACTGCGAAGATTGCCTTATACGGCTCTATATTTGGAGCATTAATTTATTTTACGTTCACATTTGTACCAATGTTTATTGCCTACTCAGCAACTTTAATTGATGCAGATTATTTTAATGGACTTGTAAATACAAATTCACAACACGTTTTACCTATGCTTGTACTTAATTACATGCCTATATTTGCCCAAGTGATATTTTTTGGAGCAGTTTTGTCAGCTATTATGAGCTGCTCGTCAGCAACACTGCTAGCACCTTCTATTACTTTTGCAGAAAATATTGTTAAAGGATATTTTCCAAGAATAAACGATAAACATTTACTTAAAATTATGAGAATTACCCTTGTATGTTTTTCTTCTATCGTATTACTTTATGCACTAAGCTCAAATCTTTCAATTTTTGGCATGGTTGAATCAGCATATAAAATTACACTTGCTGGTGCATTTGTACCACTCGTATTTGGCGCATTCTGGAAAAAAGCAAATAGCCAGGGAGCTCTAATGGCCATTATTGGAGGGGTAGGTTCTTGGTTGTTTGTTGAATTTTTTCTGGGCGACAATATACCAATACCAGCACAACTTATCGGGTTAGTTAATAGCGTTATTGGAATGATTGTGGGATCTTTGCTTCCCAGTATCATAAAAGAAACCAATAAAATTAAAAGTTAATTTTGGCATTTCGGACAATAAAAGCTTGATCGCTGTGCAATAATTTTTGACTCAATAATTGATTTGCATACTCGACAAGGCTTTCCTTTTCTTCCATATACAACATAAGTTTGCTGAAAATAACCAGACTGCCCATTTACATTATAAAAATCTCTCAGAGAACTACCTCCCAATTCGATAGCTTTATGAAGCGTCTCCTTAATATATTTTACAATCTTCTTACATTCATTCAAAGTAACATCCTTCGCCATTCTACTCGGCATCACCTTAGCCTTAAATAAAGATTCACTTGCATAAATATTTCCAACGCCCACAACAATATGATTGTCCATAATAATATTTTTAATTGTAGTTTTTTTATTTTGTATCTTTGAAAATAAATATTTATCAGTAAAAAATTTTTCTAAAGGCTCGGGACCTAATTTCGAAATTAAAAAATGTTGGTTGATATCTTTATCTATCCAATGAATAGAACCAAATCTTCTAGGATCTGTATATCTTAAAATATTTTTTGTATTTTTAAATTGAATGTCGACATGATCGTGCTTTTCTGGCGAAATATTTTTTTTTAAAAGTTCAAGTCGTCCAGACATACCTAAATGAATCATGAGGTAGGCGTTCTCAAATTGAATAAGGATATATTTTGCGCGTCTTTTAACTGCTAATATTTTTTGATTGGGAAGTGTTTTTTTTAAGTGTGTAGGAATTGGCCATCTTAATGATGCATTTCTAACAACAACATCCTTAATAGACTTTTGAAGTATGGGCTGAAGCCCCATACAGGTAATTTCAACCTCAGGAAGTTCCGGCATAAATCAATTTATTTTTTAGGCTGCTCAATAGGTGGATTCATCATAGTGAATCCAATATCACTTCCAAAATGATATAGCAAACCTTCATCCACCCTATACAGTTGAGTCTCGGGAGATTCCTGCACCCGCAGAAAAGTAATTTTTTTGCCATCTACGGTGTGAATATCAAAACTCTTATACGGGACTCTTAAATCTAGTGAGTATTTTTCTACTGACCTTGCCGGGTTTTTAACCCACGTCATATCAAACCACTCTTCCATTTCATCTTGCTTAAAAGAATTACCTTCATTAGCCTTCCACTCAGTATTAATGCGTGTCACTTTTAGGCGTTTAGATTGCCATTGTTCAAGGCGAGAAAAATCAAATTCTTTAATTTGCTCAGCCCTACTCAAGGGTAATTTATCAATGAGCTCAATAGGCTGCGTAGACGCTGCTTCTGAATAAGAGCCACTTATTAGAAAAACATTGCCTTTAAATAAAAGATATTGTTCTTCAGTTACTGAGTTATATGTACCAAAAATAAATTCTTCTTCCAAACCCTTATGAATAAGCTTTAATTTCACGATAGGCTTGTCTAATCCATATTTAGCTAAGTCATTAGAGGGTAATTTTTCACTACTCGATGTTGCTACGATAGAAATAATTTTTTGAACTGAAAATTGATCTGCTCGACCTTTGATTGGTTCTAACATATTCCAAGTATCATTATTTTTTTTAAAAACCACCGAGGCTCTAGATGGAAAATCAATCTTCACAGCATCAAAATCGCTCAAACTAAAAGTGCTAACTTCAAATTGCTTTGTTTGTTTTGTTTGTGTTGGCTTGAGAAATAAAAAAAGGGAGATCGATATAACAATCAAAAGCAAAATAATATTAATAAGCCAACGATTTTTCATACTTCTATTAGGCTTTTCGACGTTTAAACCAGAAAAATATGCCTAAAACAAAAATACTTATAGGAATGAAATATTGGAAGCTATGAAATACTGTCCACGCAATGAATACTGAAGTATTATCGTTTGGAATAGTTACATTCACATCTTTTAGTGGCATAGGCTGAATTGAGATTAGATTATCATCGCCTGACAACCAATTAATCATATTAATACCTAGGTCAAGATTGCCGCCCGTTGTGATAAACGTATTAGATAGGAAATTTCCATTGCCAACTACTACGACTCTTTGACCCTTTTTACCATAGGTTCTCTGAAGCGCAACTGCGATATTAATAGGGCCTGGTTTGTCTTTATTTTTATCAAAAGTTGATTTTTGATTTCCTGCAGATTGCGTAGATTCTAACCAACCATTTGGAGATACTTCAATGAGCTTACTGACTTCCCACCCATTATCTAATGTGCCTTTAGCATTGACCTCGTGTGCATTAGAAAAAAGTGTTCGAAGCATAAAGTTTTTAGTGATTGCATGCTCACCATAAGCAGATGCAAAAGATACATTTTCATCAGCGCCCTCAACTTTTGCTGTTGGATCTACCACGTGCTCATTCGAGACAGTAAGTCCAAGATATGTGGCTACCTCTTCTAAACCATGAAAATTATTATCATCAAGAAGCCAAAGTAAATTTCCGCCAGACTCCAAAAACTTTTTAATTTTTTTTGCTTCAATAGAAGAAATATTTTTTTGTGGGCTGGCAATAACTAACATAGAACCATTTAAAGGCACTTCTGATTCAACAGTAAGATTCGGATTTGCAAATTTAAACCCTTTAGATTCTAATTGTTTGCCGAATTCTCCAACATCATTATTCTTAAGGCCAATTAAATTTCTTTCGCCATGACCATCAAGATACATGACCGCTTGTTGGTTGGTTCGAGACAAGCGCATAAAAAGATTTGTCATTTCTTGTTCTGCAAAAGGTGGATTAATATGCTCTGATCTTTTTTGATATTCAACTACAACTTCGCCATCTACTTTAATACCCATTTCTTGCGCTAATTTTGGCTCTTCTACTGGGCTTATGAATTTAATATTGATATCTGGTTTAGTTCTTTGATATCTAGTCATGAAATTGATAATACCCTGTCTAAAGGTATCGCCATTATTAACATCATCCTTAGATGCAAAAACGGTAAGTGTAATCGGCCCTTTCATTTGCTTTAGAACATTAACGCTACCAGTTGTGAGTGTATTTCGATTGGCTTGCGTAATGTCTTTTGAAAATCTATATTGATTTGCAAGAAAGCCTAATAGAAATACTAAGACAATAAACAGAACAACAAAAAAACTATTCTGAATGAGAATCTGTAATCTTAATTTTGAATTAATTTTCATAAATATTTATCCGCGAAGCCTGTCAGCGTCGAGACGTCTTATCGTTAATGTTAAAAATGTTGAAATGAACAGAAAGAAATACATTAAATCTGAGCTATCTATAAGGCCTCTTGAAAAGCTTTGAAAATGTTTCATAAGTGATAAGTAAGCAAACCAATGGTTAGGATCACTCGCAAAAAAACGCTCCATAATCATTAATGCAAAAAGTGAAATAAAACTTAAAATCGCAGCAATAATAGGCTGCTGGGTTAAGCTTGAGAAATAAATACCTAGTGCTGAGAAACTTGCCACAAGAAGCCAAAGACCTATTGAGTTTGCAACAAGATACCCAAAATCTATATCTGCCCAAATATTTAGTGTTGTGAGCATAAGAAAAATATAAAAAACAAGTATGCTTAAAAAAACAATTAAGCCTAAAAATTTGCCTAAAACTATTTCAGTCAGTGAAATAGGCGCGCTAAATAAAAATGGTAGAGTTTGACTTCTTCTTTCTTCACTAATAAGTCGCATCGTTAAAAGAGGCACTGCAAAAAGCATTATAAAAGAAGCTATGCTATAAACAGTCTGTCCAACAAATATAGTCACACCCACTCGCTCAGCAGGTCTAATCGCCCCCGACATTACTTCAAAATAATTATTAACCCCTGTAAGATAATAACTTCCGAATGCCATCATAAGAAGCGCGAGAATAATCCATCCCATGGGCGACGCAAACAAACTTTTAAGCTCTTTTCTTGCAATATTTAAAATCATTTTTAATTACCACTCATATTTTTTAATTTTTTTGTTTCTTTTCAGTTAACTGCACAAAAACATCTTCGAGACTTGTTTGATCTGGGGCAATTTGATAGAGACCCCAACGATTTTTTACTGACAGCCTAACAATTGCCTCTGATGGAGGCTGTTTATTTTTAAAATGTACGCGATACATACCTGCTTCCACTTTTTCAACTTTGGTAATACCCTCAACATCTTTTAGCGCTGATAAAGGAGGTGCCTTTGAAAAACCAACTAAAAGTTTATTACCTTGTCGATGTTGTTTTAATTCATCAATAGAGCCATGAAATACTAAATTTCCTTTATCAATAATTTGTACACGGTCACAAACCATTTCTACTTCAGGAAGAATATGAGTAGATAAAATAACACTATGTTTTTGTCCTATTTCACGAATAAGAGATCTAATTTCTCTAATTTGAATAGGATCGAGACCTACTGTAGGCTCATCTAAAATTACAACCAATGGATTATGAATAATAGCTTGGGCTATCGCTACACGCTGCTGATAACCATTAGATAAGTTTTCAATTAATCGCTTGCTCATATGACTTAAGCCACATTTTTCTTTTGCAATATCTACAGCTTTTTTAATCTGCTTACTGGGGACCTTATGAAGACGAGCAGCAATAGTTAAAAACTCATCGACTGAAAGTTCCTTATAAATTGGGCGCATCTCAGGTAAATATCCAATAAGTGCTTTAGCTTCTTTAGGATTTTCAATCATATCAATGCCACAAATTTTTACCGTGCCAATCGAAGGAGCTAAGTTGCCTGTGAGCATGCGCATAGTGGTAGATTTACCAGCGCCGTTGGGTCCTAAAAAACCTAAAACCTCACCTTTTTCTAAATGAAAACTTACATTTTTGACAGCCTCCCGACCACCAAAAAGTCGCGTTAGCTCAATCGCTTCTAAGGTTAAATTCGACATAGATGTTTTTTTGAATTTTTATTGAAAAAATGAATCATAGATTATACATATTAAAAATATTGTTTTGGTTTATTAACCATCTCATGTTGGTTATCGGACTATTTATCAGTCAAATTAGTTTAAACTATTGTAGAAATCAAATCTCAGGAAACTTTATGCATCAGCTTCGAATAATTACACTTCTAACTCTTCTATCCTTCAGTATTTTTGCTAACGCTAATGCTAAACCTGATCCAATGAGTTCAGACGGTGATTATACCAATCCTGATCTTGTTTTTAGGCTGCTATTAGCTGAAATAGCCTCTCAGCGCGGGGAACTTAATCTTGCCAGCGAACTTTTTTTAGATCTAGCTAAGCAAACCGATAGTGCACTTTTGGCGGAGCGGGCCACAAAACTTACGACATACACACGCAATGGCACGATAGCCTTAGAAGCCTCCAAAATTTGGAATGAACTCAATAAAGACTCTATTGATGCCCAACAAGCACTCAGTGAAATTCTAGTTGCAAACAATAAGCTCAATGAAGCAAAACCAATTCTTCAAAAACTTTTACTTAAAGAAAAAACGAGGGCGAGTGGTTTTTTATACTTAAATAGTTTGCTCTCCAGAGTACCCGATAAAAAAGCTGTATTAACCCTTGTTACTGAATTGGCCCAGCCCTATCCTAAATTAGCTGAGGCACATTTTGCGGTTGCTCATGCGGCTTGGTTAATCAAAGATCAAAAAACATATGAAAAAGAACTTGCTACTATTAACCAAATTAAGCCAGATTGGGAAATGCCTATTTTATTCAAAGGGCAGATCACAGCCCAAGAAAATCCTGAAAGAGCCCTTCTTTTTTACAGTGAATTTTTAAAAAAATACCCAAAATCAAATGAAGTAAGACTCGAATATGCAAAATTACTTACTAACGGTCGAAAGTTTAATGAAGCAAAAAATGAATTTATTAAGCTTGTAAATACTGCTAATAGTTCTGCAGAAATCACAATAGCTGTTGGCTTATTATCAGTCGAGCTCGAAGATTATGATCTTGCAGAAAAATATTTCTTACAAAGTCTCAAAAGAAATCCTAAAGATAAAGATCAAATATTTATCTATCTTGCCAAGATAGCAGATAAAAAAAATGAAAATGAAGCTGCGATCACATGGCTTAATAAAATTAACAATGGGCCGCACTTTATTGAATCAAAACTGATGACAGCAGAAATCATTGCTAAAAACGAATCCGTTGATAAAGCCTTGCTTTTTTTAAACAGTACCAAAGCAAATTCACCAGAAGAGAATTTAAGCCTCATTCAATCAAAAACATCATTACTTTCAAGAGCTAATCGTCACCAAGAAGCTTTTCAGCTCATGCAAAAGGAAGCGTCAAATTTTCCTAACTCGCCTGAATTTAAATTTGATTATGCACTTCTTGCTGACAAGTTAAATAAATACGATCTAATGGAAAAGCTTTTAAGAGAAGCTATTAAAATCAAACCTGATTATGCTGTTGCTTATAACGCACTTGGATATTCATATGCCGATCGAAATATTAACTTAGAAGATGCTAAAAAATATATTGAAGTTGCTTTATCAATCGCCCCTAACAATCACTATATTTTAGATAGTATGGGCTGGCTATATTATCGGTTGGGTAAATTAGATTCCGCCCTTTCTTTTATTCAAAAAGCATACGATATCCAACCGGATCCTGAAATTGCAGCTCACTTTGGCGAGATTTTATGGGCTCAAGGAAAGAAAAATGAAGCTAATGATATTTGGCAACTTTCTCTTCAATCATTTCCTGATAATGAGATTTTAAAAGAAACAGTTAAAAGACTTCATTAATTTTCAAGAGTTAACCGTCAATTGAATTTTAAATATGCTCTAATTTTTTTAGCAGTTTCTCTTCTTTCGGCTTGCGCATCTTTACAAGATCCATTTGAGGTTTTTAAATCTCACGTCCCATCCATTGAAACATCTCAAGCGATCGATGAAAATCGTTTTATTGAAGAATTCTCTATAAAAGCTAAATTTGCTTACTCGATTGAGTCTAAAGGTGGATCAGGACGGCTTATTTGGCGTTACAAAAATAATCAGGATGAAATTGATATCTTTTCCCCTTTTAATAATCAAATCGCAAAAATAATATATTCCACTAAAGAAAAAAAGATCATTGATGCTAATGGGAAAATTTTATCTGGTGTTGAATTTGATCAATATGTAAATGGCTTATTCGGGAAAAATATATCACCGGATTTGTTTAGACACCTCATTACAAATCATGTTGAACGGATTAAAAATTTACACAAAGAAGATAATCAATTTAATCGCACTACACATTTTTATAACGATGAATGGGATATTGTAATTCATGCATTTAAAACTCAAGATAAGCTTACTATTCCATCCAAAATATCAATAACACAAGGTACTTTTAGTCTTAATTTTATTGTTGAAGAGATTATTAACATTGCAGGCAAATGAACTCAGAGATATTGGATTCAAGGAATTTTTAGCGCCAGCTAAATTAAATCTATTCCTTCATGTCATTAATAAGCGCGCTGATGGCTATCACAACATACAAACAGTTTTTCAACTTATTAATCTTTATGACCATATTTTTATTAAAGCAAATACATCTGGGAATATTCGTCGCGTTTCCGACCATCCAACGATTCAAGAAAATGATGATTTAGCTATTAAAGCCGCTCAAATACTAAAGCCTTTTGCTGAAAATCAGTCTGGGGCAGAAATTTTTATTAAAAAAAATATTCCAATGGAGGCTGGTCTTGGCGGTGGAAGCTCCGACGCAGCAACGATTCTTATTGCCTTAAATAACCTTTGGCATTGCCAACTCAGTCAAAAAGAACTCCAAGAATTAGCTCTTAAATTGGGGGCTGATATCCCTTTCTTTATTTTTGGCCAAAATGCTTGGGCTGAAGGGATAGGCGAAAAACTTACCCCCTTTTCAAATCCGACAGAAGATTACCTCGTTTTAGCACCCAATGAAAAGGTTTCTACGAAAGCGGTTTTTGAATCACTTGAATTGACAAAAGACCGGATTCCATTGAAAATAGCAGGCTTTTCCGACGAATTGGACCTCAAAAATTTGGCCAATGACTTAGAAAAAGGGGTCTTAAAAAAATTTAAAGGCATTTCTCTTGTTTTTGACTGGTTAAGCCAGTTTGGCCACGCAAAAATGACAGGCTCAGGATCATGTATCTTCATGCCTTTAGGTTCGATAGCTGAAGGTAAAGAAATTTTAGAAAAAAAGCCTCAGGATACACTAGGCTTCATAGTAAGAGGATTAAATAGCCACCCGCATTTGAATTTAATGCTGGGAACAGAATAACTATAGGGGAGTCGCCAAGCTGGTTAAGGCACTGGATTTTGATTCCAGCATGCGAAGGTTCGAATCCTTCCTCCCCTGCCATTTTTAAATAGACCGCTCATAACTAGGACCGAGATTTTGGACAATAATAGCGTCATGATATTTACTGGGAACGCCAACCCTCTGCTTGCTGAGCAAGTGGCTGAGAACCTCGGCATTCATCTTGGGCGAGCCGATGTAGGTCGTTTTAGTGATGGCGAAGTTATGGTTGAACTTCTTGAAAATGTCCGCGGAAGAGATGTTTTTGTTCTTCAATCCACAAGTCATCCTACTAACGATAACTTAATGGAAGTTATGGTGATTGTAGATGCCTTAAGAAGATCATCCGCTTCAAGAATTACCGCGGCAATTCCTTATCTTGGCTACTCAAGACAAGACAGAAGACCAAGATCAGCGCGTGTTGCAATTACTGCAAAAGTTGTAGCGAATATGCTTACGAGTGTTGGTGTAAATAGACTCCTTACTATGGATCTACATTCCGACCAGATTCAAGGATTCTTTGATATTCCTGTAGACAATATCTATGCAACACCGGTTCTTCTCAAAGATTTGCTTGAACAAAATCATAAAAATCTCGTGGTGGTGTCCCCTGATGTCGGTGGTGTTGTAAGAGCTAGAGCGTGTGCTAAACAATTAGGCTCCGATCTTGCAATTATTGATAAACGTCGGCCGAAACCAAACGTGTCTAAAGTAATGAACATTATCGGTGAAGTAGAAAACAGAACCTGCATCATTATTGATGACATGGTTGATACTGCAAATACACTATGTGAAGCTGCAACTGCTTTAAAAAAGAATGGCGCCATTAAAGTAGTGGCTTATGCAACACACCCTATTCTTTCAGGGGAAGCAACAAAAATTATTACCGAATCTGAATTAGATGAATTGGTTGTAACAAATACTATTCCGCTAAGCAAAGCGGCAATGGCATGTAAAAAAATTAGGCAACTTAGTGTTGCTGAGCTTTTGGCTGAAACGATTCGTCGCATAAGCCAAGGTGACTCCGTAAGTTCTCTTTTTATGGAGTAATGCATTTGGTCATGTTGGCCAATAAACTGCTGCAGTCTGGTCGCGGAATGCAGATTTAAATAAGGAGTAACAAATGAAAATTGAAATTAATGCAACAAAACGTGATGTGAAAGGTACGGGTGCGAGCCGCCGTCTTCGCCACGCTGGAAGTGTTCCTGGAATTTTATATGGTGGTGGCAAAGAGCCCATATCTCTTGACCTTGAACAAAAATCTTTATTTTTGCAATTTAGACATGAAGCATTTCATGCATCAATCTTAACGCTAAATTTAGAAGGCAATAAAGAGTCTGTCCTATTAAGAGATTATCAAATGCATCCTGTAAGAAATACAATTCAGCATATTGATTTTCAACGTGTGAATGAAAACGAAAAAATTCACGTTAAAGTGCCATTCCACTTTATTAATGCTGAAGTTTCTCCAGGTGTAAAACTTAACGGCGGAATTGTTTCGCATATCATGACTGAAGCAAATATCTCTTGTTTACCAAAAAATCTTCCTGAGTTTATTGAAGTCGATTTGGCAACACTTGATATTGGTCAATCGATTCATTTATCAGAAATTAAGATGCCTGAGGGTGTTGAATTCGTTCAGCTCACTCATGGTAATGATGCAGCAGTAACTTCTGTTGCTAAACCAAGAGCTGTAGTCGAGGAAGTTGAAGCTAAGCCAGCAGAAAGTGCTGCTGATGCAGCTGCCCCAGCAGCTGAGGGCGCTAAGGCAGCAGATGCAGCTCCGGCTGAAGATGCTAAATCAGAAAAAGCTAAATAATCTAGCTTTGATATGAACAAGGCGCACTTAATTTAAAAAAGTGCGCCTTATTTTTTCATATGAGCCAAATTAAATTATTTATAGGCCTAGGAAATCCTGGCGAAAAATATTCTGACACCAGACACAATGCAGGTTTTTGGTGGATTGATCTTGTCGCTCATCAACAGAATATCAACTTACAAAATATTGATAAATTTTTCTCAAGTTTTGGAAAGTCTTCGAATACAGAAGAATTTTATTTTGCAAAACCCAATACATTTATGAATGAAAGTGGCAAAGCGCTTGCAGCAATTACAAAGTTTTACAAAATAAATCCAAACGAAATTCTGGTTATTCATGACGATCTTGATATAAATATTGGACAAGCCAAACTGAAATTTGGCGGCAGCCATGGAGGACATAATGGCCTTAAAAGTATATTTACCTCTATTGGATCTCAAGACTTTTGGCGCTTAAAGATTGGTATTGGGCACCCAGGTGAAAAACATTTAGTTGTTGATTACGTATTAAAAAATCCTTCATCCAAAGAGAGAGATCTCATTGATGAATCTATAGAAATAAGCAGTCGTCTTTTTAATGAAATTGCATCAGGTCAATTTGAAAAAGCAATGCTCAATCTTCATACCAATAAATAAAGAAAAATAAATTATGAAATGTGGAATTGTTGGATTACCTAACGTTGGAAAATCAACGCTATTCAATGCAATTACTAAGGCAAGTATCGCTGCAGAAAACTACCCTTTCTGTACCATAGAACCCAATATTGGAATTGTAGAGGTGCCAGATCCTAGAATTGAAAAACTTATAGCTATTGTTAACCCAGAAAAAACGCAACCAGCTATAGTTGAATTTGTTGACATCGCAGGTCTTGTTGCCGGTGCATCAAAAGGTGAAGGTCTTGGTAATAAATTTTTAGCAAATATTAGAGAAACTGACGCTATTGTCCATGTCGTTCGATGCTTTCAAGATGACAATATTGTTCACGTTTCTGGCAAGGTAGATCCTCTTTCTGATATTGAGGTCATCAATACAGAACTTATTTTGGCTGACATGGAAACGGTAGACAAAACACTTCAGCGAGAGAATAAAAAAGCAAAGTCTGGTGATAAAGAAGCCATTCAACTTGTTTCAATTCTCACAAAAATTTCTGCTCATCTCGACCAAGGAAAATTAGTTAAGAATTTAAATCTAGACGATGATGAACTTAAACTCATTAAACCTTTGTGTTTAATTACAGTGAAGCCTGTGATGTTTGTAGCTAATGTCAATGAAACAGGATTCAATAATAACCCTATACTTGACTCTCTCAGGTCTTTAGGTCAAAAAGAAAATCTTCCTGTCATTTCTATTTGCGCAAAAATTGAAGCAGAGATTGCTGATTTAGAAGATGATGATAAGGCGATATTTTTAAGTGAGTTAGGGTTAGAAGAACCAGGTCTTAATAGAGTAATTAGGTCTGCTTATACTCTCCTTGGCTTACAAACATACTTCACTGCAGGTGTGAAAGAAGTAAGAGCGTGGACTGTAAAAAAAGGTGCGACTGCGCCTGAAGCTGCCGGTGTAATTCATACAGACTTTGAAAAGGGTTTCATTCGAGCTGAGGTTATTTCTTACGATGATTTCATTGCTTACAACGGCGAACAAAAATCTAAAGAAGCTGGGAAAATGCGTTTAGAAGGCAAGGAATACATCGTTAAAGATGGCGATGTTATGCATTTTAGATTTAACGTCTAATATCAGCCTTTGACTTTAGGTGTTTAAAAAAATATAATTCAACGCTTTATTTTGTTTCATAAAAGGTGATGTAGCTCAGCTGGTTAGAGCGCAGGATTCATAATCCTGAGGTCGAGAGTTCAAGTCTCTCCATCACCACCATCTTTTAGAGATTTAAGTCAACTTATATGGCACGCGCTCATTAAGTTCGTTTGTGTATTGATCAATTCCATTCTTTTCTCTCTTTAAAAAATCTTTTATTGCCTGTTCAAATTTTTCATCAAAGACTCGATGAAATGAAAATGTATTAAATGGCTCAAAACCCCGTGCTAATTTATGCTCCCCTTGCGCACCACCTTCGAATGTAGCTATTTCATTCTCAATACAAAATTCTTGACCTTGATAGTAGGAAAGTTCGAAATGTAATCCAGGATAAAAAGATTTTGAACCCCAATATCTTCCATATAAATTTTTATCATCATGAATAAAGAATGATCCTGCAACAGGTGTATCGCCCTCATAGGCAAGTATCAACAATATATTCTCAGGCATACTTTCTCTAATAAAGCTAAAAAAATTTCGCGTGAGATATGGATGTGAATGATGCTCTCGATAGGTATTACAATAACAAGTATAGAAAAAATCTAAATTCGATTCATCAATTTCTGGGCCTTTTATTTTTTTAATTTTAAGCCCCAAGTCCTGAATTTTTTTTCGTTCTTGTTTTATTTTTTTTCGCTTATCGTGAGAAAGCTGGAAAAGGAATTCTTCAAAATTTTTGTAATTTTTGTTAAGCCATTTAAATTGCACACCTTCTCTCAACATCCATTTTGCATCAAGGTATGCGTTTTGCTCGCTTTGATCAAAAAATAAAATATGGCTTGATGACATTTTATTTTGATAAGCTAGCACTTCTATCTGTGAAACTATATTTTTTTTAATTGCCGCGTCTAATCCAAAAATTCTAGGGCCACTCGCCGGAGTAAATGGTATACATGATACGATCTTCGGATAATAGCTTCCCCCGTATTTCTGATAGGCCTCCGCCCACGACCAATCAAATACATATTCACCATAGGAGTGTTCTTTTAAAAATAGAGGTGAAGCACCAACGAGCTTTCCTTCATGAGTTACAATTGCTGGAAAAGGGTGCCAACCTGTGCCCTCCCCTATAGAATTTGATTCTTCAAGCGATTGAAAAAATTCAAGCTTTAAAAAAGGATTTGATTTTGTAAGATCATTCCATTCTTTTTGATTAATATTTTTAAAGCTAGATTGAAATTCTATGTGCGCCATAGCGATCTATTTGTATGAAGATTCACTAAGGGAGATTTATATAGGTGTTTTAGTATTTGATGAAGCTTGATTGTTTTTACGTTTACTATTATCCAAATGATTTTTTTCAAATTCTTTTGCTAAGAGAGCAAGTTCATCCAGCGATATAACTTCATTTTCGTCTAAATCCAAACGATTAAATTGGCGAGCTACCTGTGGTAAACATTTTGTCGTTTCAGAGAGATCAAGGGTACTATCATTGTCTTCATCGCAAGCAATAAAACGTGACTCTAGGCCTTTTAACATCTCCCTTTGCTTTTCTTCAACGAGACTACTCTCTTTACCTGAGGATTTTGCATATGCAGCAAGCGCACGCCGAATTCTTGCTCGCTCTTCTGGTGATAAAGCGCTATTTTCTTTTAATTTGTTAAGCTCAGAAGCAACTGATGAATTAGCCTCTGAGTCTGTTTTAGGTGTCTGATTATTTCCACCCCCGAGTACCTGTAATGAGAGGCCAAAAAACGCAACAAAACAAAAGAAAAAGGCTTTTAAAAAATTATTCAATTGATTGATTTTTATCTGGAAAGGATAGTTATATTCAAGCTTAAATGTAAATAATTTATTACAAAAAAATGCATATTTGTTTCTATTTGTAACAATGGATCATAACTACTTTGATGTAAACTTATACATTAAGTTCATTTCGTACCAACTGATTTAAACTAAACCCATGGCAATCAATCCACCTTCCATTTTAATCGTTGATGACGACCCAAAAATAAGGGAACTCACTAGTCAATACCTTATTGATCAAGGATTAAATGTTCATACAGCAAGTGGCGGTAAAGAAATGGATATATTTATTGCGAGCCATCAGGTTAACCTTATTATCCTTGATCTCATGATGCCGGAAGAAACTGGGCTGGCTATATGTCAAAGATTAAGAGGCTCGGGAAATTCTACTCCGATTATCATTCTTACAGCGAAAGGAGATGAAATTGATCGTATTGTCGGCTTGGAAATGGGAGCGGATGATTACGTATCAAAACCATTTAATCCTCGAGAACTCTTAGCGCGTATAAATGCAGTATTAAGACGAAACGAATTAAAGCAATCACAAAACTCCACCCCTGAAAATTTGGCATTTGGCCCCTTTTTATTTAGCTCGGATACAAGAAGTCTCACTAAAAATGGGGTGCCTATTAGTATTACTTCGGGTGAATTTGAATTGTTAAAAGTTTTTATTGATCATCCCCGCCAACCACTGTCTCGGGATCAAATTATGCAATTAGCAAAAGGGCGCGAACTTGATGTATTTGATAGAAGTATCGATGTTCAAATTTCGAGACTAAGAAAAATTCTAGAAGAAGATCCTACAAGCCCTAAATTTTTACAAACAATGTGGGGCTTTGGATACATCTTTGTTCCAGATGGTGATGTCCCACATTGAAGTTCATTCCTAATACACTTCTTGCTCGATTTCTTATCCTCATCGCAACAGTGCTTATTATTGCGCAGATTGTTTCAATTCGCATATTTGATTATTTTGAAAGAGGCCCCAGAGCTGAAGCAGTCGCTCAAGAAATTGAAACTGTAGTTAATTTTACAAGAGTATCTCTTATATCTTCAAGGGAGGATAAAAGACTTGAGCTTTTGTCGGAATTATCTACTAAGGGTGATATCAGAATTTATCCTGCATATTACTTCGAAGATATTGAGCCTCTTGCTCCAGATCCTTTCTTACAAGTTGTTGTAAGTAAATTAAAAGAGAGGCTTGGTGAAAATACGATCGTAGTTACTAATCACTATGGCATACCGGGTCTTTGGGTAAGCTTTTCTATTGATCAAGATGAATTTTGGGTGGTAATTCCTACCCCAGGGGATAGACCATTCCCGTGGCACTGGATTGGATGGGGCATTATTGTTGCTGGCCTTTCAATTATTGGCGCATATGCAACTGCAACAAGAATTAATAGGCCTTTAAACCTCTTAATTCAAGCAACGGAACAGTTAAAAAAAGGTGAGTTTCCAAAAAAACTACCTCTAGATAGTGTGACCGAATTTCAAACAATGAGTCAGACGTTTAACGAAATGGCAGAAGGCCTTAATAAAGTAGAACAAGAAAGAAAACTTTTACTTGCAGGAATCTCACATGATGTAAGAACACCTCTCACAAGACTTAGAATTGCTATAGAAATGCTGCCTGAGAAAATAGCTGCCAAACTGAAAAAGAGTATGGAAGAAGATATTACAGAAATAGACAGCATTCTTAACCAATTTATGGATTACGTTCGAGGCTTTGACCAAGAGAGCAAAATATCAACAAATTTAAACGACTTTTTTAGCCACCTAAAAGAGCAGCACAAAATACTTAACCGCAATATTGTTTTGGTAAGCAATATTAAAATACCTATTTTTTATGACATCAGGCCCGTTTCATTTAGAAGATTATTTGATAATTTAATTAACAATGCATTTTCTTATTCAAATGGGGAAGTTTTAATTACGCTTAAAAAAAATAAAGATGGTATTACGATTAGCATTCTAGATGACGGTCCTGGCATACCAGCAGCAGAAATTAAACGCCTCCTTAAGCCCTTTGAGCGATTGGATGAAGCAAGGGGAAATACTGAAGGTTGCGGACTTGGCCTTGCTATAGCGGAGCGAATTACTCAGTCACATGATGGCAAACTAACAATTTCTAATCGTACTAAAAAAGGTCTTGAAGTTAAAATTGTCTTGCCTTTAGTGAGCGAGAGTTAGTTAAACCAATTTAATTTTTTTCTAAGCTTCACAACATTACCAATAATAATGAGTGATGGGGATTTTAATTTTTCTTGTTTCACTTTTTGAGTAATATTTAAAAGACTACCCGTTATAACTTTTTGACTTGAAGTTGTTCCTTGTTCAACGACTGCAATCGGCAAATTTTTTGGTGCGCCACGTTTAATTAATTGTTCGCATATTTGCGAAAGCGCTAAAAGGCCCATATAAATTACCACTGTTTGATTGGGTTTAGCAAGCGAATCCCATTCAAGAGTGAGTGTTTCATTTTTCATATGGCCTGTAACAAATATGCAAGATTGCGCATAGTCTCTGTGGGTCAAAGGAATGCCTGCATAGCTTGATACACCGTTAGCAGCAGTGATTCCAGGCACTACTTGAAATGGAATTTTATGCTCCATGAGCATTTCAATTTCCTCGCCACCTCTCCCAAAGATGAAAGGGTCACCGCCTTTTAACCGTAAAACTCGCAAACCTTTTTTTGCTAATTTTACAAGCAATTGATTAATTTTTTCTTGTGGCACAGTATGTCGATCTCTTTCTTTGCCAACATAAATAAACTCTGCATCACGTCTTACTAAATTTAAAACATCTTTACTGATCAATTTATCATAAACACATACATCCGATCTCTGCATTAAATGAAGCGCTCTAAATGTAAGTAAATCTGGGTCGCCAGGTCCGCCACCAACTAAGAAGACTTCTCCTTGTTTCTTTTTTATTTCATTCTTTTTCACCAAAGCCATTAATTGCTGTTCGCTTAATTTCTTAGTTTGATTTAGAAACCGTCTTACAATAGGGTGATCAATAAAATTTTCCCAAAAAATTCTTCTTGATTGGGTTGTTTCATATCTATTTTTAACACTGTCTCTCATGGATCCCATCACAGAAGCAAGCTTACTAAAGCTGTGTGGAATCAAAGCTTCAATTTTTTCACGAACAAATTTAGCTAAAACAGGTGCATTGCCTTCACTGGAAATTGCAATTATTAATGGTGATCGATCTATAATGGATCCCATAGTAAATGTGCAGAGCGAAGGTTCATCAACCACATTAACTGGAATATTTAATGCTTGTGCAGTTTTAGATACCAATAGATTAACTTTTTTATTATCGGTGGCTGCAACAACAAGAACAGGATGGGTTAAATCATTTTTCTCAAAAGACTTTATCTTGACGTGAATTTTTTTTAGCTTTTGATAATGTTTTAATTCCTTACATAAGCTAGAAGCAATCACGGTAATTTTTGCATTGGCTTTAAGAAGCATTTCAATCTTTCTTAAAGCAACGTCACCACCTCCTATAACTAATACAGGCTTATGTACTAAATTTATAAAAATAGGAAAACTTTTCATAACATCATTTTACATGTTCATTGGAAGGTCGTTCCTATCTAAAACGCAATAATTTATCTGTATTATTAATCACTTAAAGCCACTATACTTAACGCAACCTAATTTCAATGTGTCACATATTTTATTAGTTTTATGCTTAAAAAAGTTTTTATTAAAACATTCGGCTGTCAAATGAATGAATACGACTCATCCAAAATGCAGGATGTATTAAATCAAGCTCACGCGACTTCCAAGACGGATAATCCTAAGGAAGCTGATCTTGTTATTTTAAATACATGCTCTGTCAGAGAAAAAGCTGAAGAAAAAATATATAGTCATCTTGGCGAATATGAAGCTCTAAAGAAAATTAATCCCAATTTACTTATTGCGATTGGTGGGTGCGTTGCTAGTCAAGAAGGTGATAATATTCTTAAGCGAGCCCCTTTTGTAGATCTTATTTTTGGCCCACAAACCCTTCATCGATTACCAGAATTAATAAACAAAAGAAAATCAGCCGGCTCCTCACAAGTTGATATTTCATTCCCTGAAATAGAAAAATTTGATCATTTACCCGCTCCAAGCTTCTCAGGAGCTTCAGCTATGGTTTCAATTATTGAAGGATGCAGCAAATATTGTTCCTTTTGTGTTGTACCTTACACACGAGGTGAAGAAATCTCTAGACCTTTTGAGGATATATTGGCTGAAGTCATTCATCTGGCTTCTTTAGGCGCGAAAGAAATCACTCTGCTTGGGCAAAATGTGAATGCCTATCGATCGCTTACTAAAAAAGGATCTCCTGCAGACCTTGCTTTGCTTATAGAATATATTTCTGAGATTGAATCGATTAAACGCATTAAATTTACAACAAGTCATCCCAATGAAATGAATGACAACCTGATAGACTGCTTCGGAAAATTTCCAAAGCTTGCCGCTCATCTTCATTTACCAATTCAATCAGGTTCAGATCGCATATTGTCAGCCATGAAGAGAAATTACACAACGCTAGAATACAAAAATATCATAAGAAAATTAAAAAAAAATTGCCCTCAAATTTCAATAAGTTCTGATTTTATTATTGGATTCCCGAACGAAACAGATGCAGATTTTGAAATGACAAAAAAAATTATGGAAGATGTTAAATTTGATTTTAGTTTTAGTTTTTTATATAGCCCAAGACCGGGAACGCCAGCCTCTTATATTCACGACGAAATACCTCATGAGATAAAATTAAGAAGATTGAATGAATTACAATCACTGAATGAAGCGCAAGGCAAGGCGATCAGCCATCTTATGTTAGGCACTAAACAGCGCATTTTAATTGACGGTCAATCATGGAAGAATCCATTAGAAATGGCTGGTAAAACAGATAATAATAGAGTCGTTGACGTTAAAGCTGATAAATCATTTATTAACCAATTTGTAGACGTCACAATTACCGAAGTGACTTCAAAAAGACTTCGCGGAGAAATTATTTAATATGGGAATGAAATTTGAATTACCTTCTGAAAACAACAGGCAATTATCTAATTTGTGTGGAGCATTAGATCAAAACCTAAAGCAAATTGAATCGGCATTAGAAGTAGATATTGTAAGGCGTGGATCAAGTTTTGTTATAAACGGTCCTTCAAAAAATATAAAAGCTGCGGCAGCGCTTATCCAAAGATTTTTCAAAAAAGCTTCAGATCCTATTGAATTAGAAGATATTCAATTAGGGCTGGTCGAAATAAATAAATTTGAAAAAGCAATAAAAGTAACTTCAGAAATTAATGAGCTCAAAACAAAAAGAAATGATCTCAGAGGTAGGACCCCCAGACAAAATACGTATTTAAAAAATATTCAGGATTTTGATATCACATTCGGTATTGGCCCCGCAGGCACAGGAAAAACTTATCTTGCTGTTGCAAGTGCTGTAGATGCCATAAACCGAGATAAAATTAAACGTATCGTATTAGTTAGGCCTGCCGTAGAAGCTGGTGAGAGACTAGGTTTTCTTCCAGGTGATTTGGCACAAAAAGTAAACCCTTATTTAAGACCTCTTTATGATGCACTCTATGACTTGGCTGGCTATGATAATGTCCATAAAATGATTGATAAAAGCATCATCGAAATAGCGCCCTTAGCATACATGAGAGGTCGCACACTTAATCAAAGCTTTATCATATTAGATGAAGCTCAAAATACGACTCCTGAACAGATGAAGATGTTTTTAACCCGCATAGGTTTTGGATCAAAAACCGTCATTACAGGTGATATTACTCAAATTGACTTAGCGAAAGGTCAGAAAAGCGGTTTAATTGAGGCAAAGAAAATTTTGTCAAAGGTAAAAGGTATTGCATTCACTCATTTCTTATCCGAAGATGTCGTCAGACATCCCCTCGTTCAAAAAATTATTAACGCCTATGAGAATTTTGAAAAAAAGAAAGTAGATAATTAACTTCATATGGAAGTAAAACCCATTATTACAATTCAAGATATGGTGCATACAAAACCAATTTTAAAAAAAACATTCTGCCAAAAATGGCTCGAACCTATTATTGATAAAAATGCTGAAATAACTATTCGAATAGTAGGGAGTGATGAATCAAAAAATCTAAACAATATGTATCGCAAAAAAAAATATCCAACCAATGTATTGTCTTTTCTTGTTGACGATGTAGATCACCTCATTGGAGATATTGTTCTTTGTGCTCCAGTCATAGAAAAAGAAGCTTTGGAACAATCGAAAAACCTTCAAGCTCACTACGCTCATCTTATTATTCATGGAGCACTTCATTTATATGGTTATGACCATGAAAATCAAATAGATGCTGAAATTATGGAAGAAAAAGAGATTAAAATTCTTACCAAACTAGGTTTTAAAAATCCTTATCTTATAGAAGACAAAATATCGTAATGAGCGAATCAAAAAAGTCTAAATTAATCGAACGCCTCAGTCACTTTCTTTTAAGAGGTCCTGAAGATCGCACACAGCTTTTTGAATTACTAAAATCATCATATGAAAAAAATCTACTAGATGCTGATTCACTTTCTATGATTGAAGGTGTCCTTCAGGTTTCGGAAATGCAAGTCAGAGATATTATGATTCCAAGATCACAAATGGATGTTATTGATATCTCTCATTCGCCTGAAAAATTTATTCCTTTTATCATAGCTACTGCTCACTCAAGGTTTCCTGTCATTGAAGATGACAAAAATGATGTTATCGGAATTTTACTCGCTAAGGATCTACTTAAATATTATGCCGGCAACGATTTTGAAATTAGAGATATGTTACGTCCTGCTGTATTTATCCCTGAATCCAAAAGACTAAATGTGCTTCTAAAAGAATTTAGAGGAAGTCGAAATCACATTGCGATCGTAGTAGATGAGTATGGTGGCGTTTCAGGGATGGTCACAATTGAAGATGTATTAGAACAAATTGTCGGTGAAATTGAAGATGAATTTGACTTTGATGAGACCGAAGACAATATTATTCAAGACAAAAATGGCCTCTACAGAGTAAAAGCATCAACTGAAATTGAAGACTTTAATGAATTTTTTAAGGTGAACTTTAGTAATGAAGAGTTTTCTACTATTGGCGGTTTAATTATTCATGCATTTGGTCATCTTCCAAAGCGAGACGAAAAAATTACCTTTCAGGGATTCAAAATTACAGTCCTAAGAGCTGATAGTCGTAAACTTTATTCTATTCTTCTTGAAATTGACACTCCCGATAATAACGTGTAATTTTTTGAACTAATCGACTTAATCTTTTTCATACAGGTTTAAGGAGTCTCCCATGAAAAACCATCTTTTAGCTATTCTTTTAATTTTATCACCCTCCCTATTTGCAAACGAATCTGATATTGATAAAAGTAAACTCCCTGTTGACGAAAAATCTTTCATCGAGGCTATCAGTCGCTTCAATAAGGATGAAATTCTCAAGGCGCTTGGGGAGCCAATGCACAGAGAAGATATTAAGATGAAATCTTCCGATGAGGTTGTGGCCTCTGTTTGGCAATATCATCACATTAATACTGCAGAGGATGGCAGTTATTATCCGGTGACTGAATTAGATTTTTTAGATGAGTTTGTTGAGACTGTTGTTTTTCAAAATAATAATGGGCAGCCTTCAGGTAGCCCTTCTCAGACATATAAAATTCAAAAGCCTTAATTACTTTTTTTAGGTTTTATTGATCATAATTCAGTACAATGGTCTTAAACGGCCTTTTGTATTTTGAATAAACACTACCTATCCTTTTATTTAGTTATTTCCTTTTTTCTCGGAGCGATATCAGTTCTGAGTTTTTCACCCTTTAATTACCACTTTATTTCACTCATTTCTTTGAGTGGTCTTTTTTTTATTTGGCATAAACTAAAACATGCAAAACAAGGGTTTTTATCAGGCCTTTTTTTTGGCTTAGGTTTGTTTGGCTTCGGCATTTCATGGATCTACATAAGTCTCAACACATATGGCGGCATGCCCTCATGGTTAGCATATTTAAGTACTTTTTTATTTTGCCTTTTCTTAGCTTTTTTTATTGGCATTGTAGGATGGATTTCTTTACATCGAAAATCGAGTCTTTTTTTAATTCCATTTTTCTGGACATTCTCTGAATGGATAAGAGGCTGGTTCTTAACTGGTTTTCCATGGCTTACCATGGGTTACTCACAAATACCCTCAGGGCCCCTTGCTGGATTTTTACCTGTCATAGGGATTTATGGAATCACTTTGATTCTCACTTCTTTAGCTTTAATTTTTAGCCTTCTATTGTTAGATAAAAATAAGCGTTCGCAATTTATCAAACTTAGTTTAATTTCATTCGTATTGGTATCTGGTCAATTTCTAAAATATATTGAATGGACTGATCCTGTTGGCGAACCTATATCTGTATCTCTTATTCAAGGCAATATCCCTCAAGATATTAAATGGCAAAAAGAAACTATTTTACAAACATTAAATACTTATCAAGCGCTTATTCAAAAAACAAAAGGTCAAATTATTCTTCTTCCAGAAACTGCCTTGCCTCTTCTCGTTGAATCTATCCCAACGACATTTAAAGAATCTATTTTAAGACATGCCACACAAGCGCAAAGTGAAGTGCTTATGGGCGCAATTGAGCGTCAAGGCACAAATTACTTTAATGTTGTATTTAATCTAAAGAGTGACTCATCACAAATTTATCGTAAATCACATTTAGTTCCATTCGGTGAATTCATACCCTTAAAATTTATTTTTCAATATATTTATACACATTATCTCAATATACCCATGAATGATTTATCAAGAGGAAGCTCACATCAAATACCTATGACTTTTGGAAATCAAAAAATTGCATTCAATATTTGTTATGAAGACGTTTTTGGTGAAGAGATTATTCAGGCCCTTCCTTCTGCAACACTTATAGCTAATGTGAGTAATGATGCATGGTATGGAAAATCTATTGCTGCTTACCAGCATTTACAATTTTCTCAAGCAAGGGCTATCGAAACAGGCAGAATGGTTATTCGATCAACAAATACTGGCGCTACAGCCATTATTAATGAGCATGGGTTTGTTAAAGCAGCACTCCCCGGATTTACTGAAGGCGTTCTCGAAGGGTCTGTGCAGGGATTCAAAAATGCAACACCATATGTTTCATTGGGTAATTGGCCCGTCATTACATTATGTTGTATTGCCCTTCTTGGTTGGTTTATGAGACATTCAAAACTTTTATCGATATTGAAAAAGAAGTAGAATGCTTCAATTAAAGATCAATTCATTATGCAATTAACCTTTCAAGACATCATTCTCAAACTTCAAAATTATTGGGCTAACCAAGGATGTGCCATTCTTCAGCCTTACGATATGGAAGTAGGAGCAGGCACTTCACATACAGCAACTTTTTTGAGATCACTAGGCCCTGAGCCATGGAAAGCTACTTATGTTCAACCAAGCCGACGTCCGAAAGATGGGCGCTATGGCAAAAATCCAAATAGACTTCAGCATTATTATCAACTTCAGGTTGTGCTCAAGCCTTCACCATTGGATATCTTAGAGCTTTATTTAGGCTCACTCAAAGCGCTAGGGTTTAATCTTGAGGAAAATGATATTCGCTTTGTTGAAGATGATTGGGAAAACCCAACGCTTGGTGCTTGGGGTTTAGGTTGGGAAGTATGGCTTAATGGAATGGAAATTACTCAATTCACTTATTTTCAACAAGTAGGTGGCATTGATTGCAAACCAATCACCGGAGAAATTACTTACGGACTCGAGAGACTTGCAATGTACATTCAAGGAGTCGATAACGTATACGACCTGACCTGGACCGATAGTTTAAAATATGGTGACGTCTATCTTCAAAATGAAATTGAACAAAGCGCATATAACTTTGAACATAGCGATGCTGACTTTCTATTCCAAGCTTTTACTGCCCATGAGAAAGAAGCCAACTATCTCATGACGGAGTGCTTGGCTCTTCCCGCATATGAGCAAGTTTTAAAAGCGGCGCATTCTTTCAATCTTTTAGATGCTAGAGGCTCTATTAGTATTACCGAAAGAGCAGAATATATAGGTCGCATTCGAAATCTAGCTAGAAATGTTGCGAACAGCTATCTTCTAAGCCGAGCAAATTTAGGCTTCCCCTTGGCAGATAAAAATCATGCAAAAGAAATTATTGATCAACTTAATGCAAAGAAGACTATTAAATCGTGAAGCTAGATAATCTTCTTATTGAGCTTTTGACAGAGGAATTGCCTCCAAAATCACAAAAACAGCTTGGTATAACATTTGCAAAGAATGTAAAAGAATTTCTTGTAAAACATCATCTCACAAATGAAGCGTCAGAAGATTCGATTTTTTCTACACCTAGAAGAATTGGTATCTACTTAAAGGATGTTAAGGATGAAGCTGCAAACCAAAATACATCTATCAAATTAATGCCATCATCGATTGGATTTGATGTGTCAGGAAAACCGACTGAAGCTTTATTAAAAAAATTACATGGGATTGGTTTGGATGAAAAAGCTGTAAATCTCATCGCTAAAAAAAATGAAAATAATAGTGAGATTTTATATATAAATAAAGATGTAGAAGGCGCAAAACTAAAGGATATTATTGCTGAATGCATTTCATCAAGCCTGGCACGCTTACCAATAAAAAAAATGATGTCTTATCAGCTCTCGGATGGTTGGACGACTGTGAACTTTGTTAGACCAGCTCATGGACTAATTATTCTTCATGGTGCCAATATCATTAAAACAAATGTTTTAGGTATCGAATCAAGCCGATCCACGCTCGGCCATCGATTTGAATCGAAAAAAGAAATAATTGAGATTCAACATGCTGATAAATACAAAGAACAAATGAAAATGGAAGGCAATGTCATTGTGTCTTTCGAAGAGAGAAAAACACTAATCAAAAATGGCTTACATAATAGAGCTGCTGATCTTTCCAATCAGCTCACTCCTATTAACGATGAAGATCTTCTTGAAGAAGTGACAGCACTCGTTGAATATCCAAATGTTTTAGTGGGTGAATTTGAATCTAAATTTCTTGAAGTGCCTCAAGAGTGCCTTATTTTAACTATGAAAGCTAATCAAAAATATTTTCCATTAGTTGATAAAAATAATAAACTTGCAAATCAATTTTTAATTGTTTCAAACATATCTCCGAAAAATACAAGCCTCATCATTCAAGGCAATGAAAAGGTGATCAGACCAAGATTATCGGATGCAGAATTTTTCTATACTCAAGATAAGAAAAAGCCTCTTAAAGATTACTTTTCACAACTTCAATATATTGTGTACCACAATAAACTTGGGACTCAATCAGAGAGATCTGAAAGGGTGAAAACGATTGCATCTCTCATTGTAAAAAATTTAAATCAATCTAAATTGCTCGACGCTGTATTGCTCGCATCCGACTTATCTAAAGCAGATTTATCTACCAATATGGTTGGTGAGTTCCCAGAACTTCAAGGAATTATGGGTAGATATTATGCGCTAAATGAAAAAATTTCAGAGGACGTAGCATTTGCGATTGAAGATCATTATAAGCCAAGATTTTCTGGTGACACACTTCCAAGAAACTCTATAGGTGATATCGTCGCAATTGCCGACAAAATTGAAACCTTAATAGGTTTATTTAGTATTGGCGAAAAACCCACAGGCGATAAAGATCCTTTTGCGCTGAGACGTCAAGTTATTGGAATCATTCGCATCTTAACTGAAAAAAATATCGGCCTAAATTTAAATACAATCATATCTGACGCTATTAAGGCAACCAAATTAACTGAATCTAAAGACCTTCATTCTTTCATCTTCGATCGAATTTCTAATTTTTTCAAAGATCAAGGTTATGCTGCTCTTGATATCGAGGCTGTGCTTGCTATTGACTCAGGACTGATTAGTGAGATTCCTAAAAGATTGAATGCAATCAAAGAATTTTCAAAGCTTCCCGAGTCTAAAGATCTAGCATCAGCAAACAAAAGAGTTGGGAATATTCTTAAAAAAGCAAATTTTAAATCTGCATTAAAAGTTAATCCGGCTTTACTAAAAGATATAGCCGAAGTTAATTTATATAAAACATTAGATTTAGTGGATGCTAATGCGAGAAAAGAATATCTAGCAAATAATTACTCAGGTTCATTAAAATTACTTTGCGAACTTAAAACCCCAATTGATCAATTTTTTAACGACGTCATGGTGAATGTGGAGGATGAACAACTTAAGATGAATCGTCTTACTCTTCTCGAAAAACTTTACTCGGCAATGAATTTAGTTGCTGATTTATCTAAACTCTCATCTTAGATTATGAAATTAGTCATTCTGGATAGAGATGGCGTAATTAATGAAGATAGCGTGAATTTTATTAAAACGCCTAATGAATGGATTCCAATTCAAGACAGTCTCGAGTCAATTGCGCTTTTAAACCAGTCTGGTTTTAAAGTTGTGATAGCAACTAACCAATCAGGAATTAGCCGAGGCCTATTTGATGTATCAATACTCAATCTTATTCATGAAAAAATGTTTAAATTACTCTCTCAACAAGGTGGTCATATTGATGCTATCTTTTTTTGCCCCCATAGAGCAGAAGAGAATTGCGAATGCCGCAAACCAAAACCAGGCATGTTAAAAGAAATTGCTCATAGATTCGCGATTGATTTAAAAAAAGTGCCAGCGATAGGTGATTCTCTAAGAGATCTTCAAGCATTTGATGCAGTGGGTGCCCAGCCCATACTTGTTAAAACAGGTAAGGGCGAAGAGACGTTTGACAAAGGTGGACTTCCTAAAAATACCTGGATCTGCGAAAATCTCGCCGAGGCGACACAAAGAATTATTGCGGAGTACGCTTAACTAGAATAATGCTTTATTTAAGATCCATTATTTTTCTTATTGGTATGTGGATTTTTACTATTCCATTCACCTTAGCATCCCTTCTTACATTTCCGTTTCCACCTATTACACGATATAAATTTATTTCAATTTGGGCAAAAACAATGCTATATTGGCTTCGAATTTCCTGTAATCTAAATTTTGTTGTCAAAGGGGAGCAAAACATAGGTTCTACAGCATCGATTGTACTTTCAAAACATCAATCAGCATGGGAAACGCTTGCTTTTCAGAAAATCTTTCCCCCGCAAGTTTGGGTTCTTAAACAAGAATTATTGTGGGTTCCATTTTTCGGATGGGGCTTAGCTATGACTTCCCCAATCGCCATTAATCGCAAAGCAGGACGAAAATCTCTAGAACAAATTCTTATCCAAGGTCTTGATCGACTTAAAAAAGGTTTTTGGATTGTTATGTTTCCTGAAGGCACGCGAACACAGCCAGGACAAAGAGGTAAATACCATATTGGTGGGGCTTGGGTTGCTTCAAAAACAAATACCAAAGTGATACCCGTTGCTCATAATGCAGGTTTATTCTGGCCAAAAAATTCAATTCTTAAAAAACCTGGAACCATTCAAGTAAGTATCGGTGAACCTATTGATGTTAAAAATAAAGCGCCTGATGAAATTATTAAGCTTACTGAAAATTGGATTGAAAAAGAGGTATTGCATTTAAATGATTAATTTAAAGCCAACCAATCTTGAGCTATTTTTACCTAGCGGTAAAAAAATTAAATATCTCCTAAAAAGAAGAAATCGAAGAACGATTGGCTTGAAAGTTGATCATGATGGACTTGTTATTCACGCGCCAATTCTTATTCCTAGATCTCGTATTGAAGAACTTATTGCGCCAAAACTTGACTGGATTCAAGAAAAACTTTCCCTTCAATTAAGCAAGAAAAAGAAAATTAATTGGAAAACAGGTGAATTAATTCATATTTTAGGAAATAAAGTGATTCTCAGCCTTAAGGCAAGTAGAACAAATTCTGTGCTTCAAGACAAAGATATATTGCATGTCGACACAAATCGTATTAATGATCAAATCCACTCTGCAAAACTTGTATCCAAATGGCTAAAAGACAAAGCATTGAAAGATTTTGTTCGCAGGGTGGAAGTGTTTAGCGTGAAATTGAATGTTCATCCCTCTAATGTGTACTTATCAAATGCAAAGTCTCGATGGGGAAGTTGTAATTCAAAAAAAGAGATAAGACTTAATTGGAGACTCATTCAAGCGCCGCCACATATTATTAATTATGTGATCTGCCATGAGCTAGCTCACTTGAGAGAAATGAATCATTCGAATCGTTTTTGGGAAGAAGTAGAAAAAGTACTTCCTGAATATCGCTCATCAGAAAAAGAACTTAAAACACTATCAAGCGACTTATACCTAATTGGTTAAATAAGTTTTTCGAGGTCGCTCGCTATATCTTCAGGTTTTTCTCCATAACTTATGTGAAGTTTAACGTTCCCGTTCTTATCAATCACATATAAACCTGCACTGTGATCAATCGTATAGCCTGCCTTACTGCCATCATTCACTTTATTATAAAAAATCTTAAATTGAGTTGTGACTTTATCTATTTCCCTCTCTGAACCAGTAAGACCAAGAAAAGAGCTATTAAATGTCGGAATAAATTTTTTCAAAACGTCCTCAGTATCGCGAGCCGGATCTAGAGTAATAAAAATAACTTGTATGCCCGAAGCCTTCTCCTTGAGGAGATTCATTGTTTTTTTAAGATCAGTCATGGTTGTCGGACATATATCAGGACAATGTGTAAATCCAAAAAAAAGCACAACAACCTTTCCTCTAAAGTCTTCTAGTGTCCTTAAGCGTCCATTGAAATCTCTTAATTTAAAAGACGTATCCATATGCGCTGAGCTTATATCAGTCCCTACAAAACTCTGATCTTGTATCTTTTGACAAGAGACAAGACAAATGAAGATTAAACATAAAAGTGCAATTTTTTTCATAATATATTTCTCAATAAAAGCGATTCATTTTATCATGTTAATAAATGGCAATAAGCCCAGAAGAAAGCTAACAAAGATTTACCAATTTTAAGGATAACTATGGCAATCCCAACATCAATGGAAGACCGTGACGGACACATTTGGTTTGATAATAAAATGACGCCTTGGCGCGAAGCAAAGACTCATGTGCTCACTCACACACTTCATTATGGTATGGGTGTCTTTGAAGGAGTAAGGGCCTACAAAACAAGTAACGGCACTGCTATTTTCAGACTTAAAGAACATACAAATAGACTCTTTAATTCTGCCCATATTCTTGGGATGAAAATGCCTTATGACAAAAATGTCATTATGGATGCTCATAAGCAAGCTGTTAAAGAAAACAAACTAGAGTCTGCTTATATTAGACCCATGGCATTTTATGGTGCTGAAGCGATGGGTATCTCAGCAAAAACCTTATCCACTCATGTTATTGTTGCAGCGTGGGAATGGGGCGCTTATATGGGTAAGGAGGCTCTTGAAACTGGCATTCGCGTAAAAACATCTTCCTTTTCAAGACATCATGTCAATATCACCATGTGTAAAGCTAAAGCAAATGGTAACTACATGAACTCAATCCTAGCCCATCAAGAAGCGAATCAAGATGGCTATGATGAAGCCTTACTCCTCGATGTTAACGGCTTTGTTACTGAAGGTTCAGGTGAAAATATATTTATTGTGAAACATAACAAATTAATTACGCCTGACCTCACAAGCGCATTAGAAGGCATCACTCGCGATACAATCATTCAGATTGCTAATGACTTAAAAATACCAGTGATCGAAAAAAGAATTACGCGAGATGAGGTTTATACTGCAGATGAAGCATTTTTCACAGGTACAGCAGCTGAAGTAACGCCGATTAGAGAATTGGATAGAAGGGTGATCGGCAAAGGTCATCGCGGAGACGTTACTAAGGAATTACAAAGTATTTATTTTGATGCTGTAACAGGAAAATCAAAAAAATATGCAGATTGGCTAACTTACGTTTAAAACATGAACAATAAAATTATAAATGTAGATCAAAAAAATCTCCCTTTATTTTGTCCCACCCAAAAAGAAAATTTATTTTCATCTCACCCAAGAGTGTTTTTGGATATTACTAAAACGGGAGTAGTGTCATGCCCTTATTGTGGTACAACATATAAACTAAAATAAATTAAATCCAAAGACCTTTGTAATAAAAGCTTTTTGAATCACCGCCCCAGAGTCTTGCAATAACATTAACTGCATTTTGATCTAAGCTATTAGTCCAAAAATGAGTTGTCCCTAGCGTGGTATCTTGATTTTGTAAGTGTTTTTCTATTAATACATGTTTTAAATAATTTGCTACAGCATCTCCTGTCTCTATAATCTTAATATGGTCTGGTATTAATTTCTGAATCACAGGTTTTATAAAAGAATAGTGCGTACACCCTAATACCAATGTATCAATATCTTCTTTTAAAAGAGGGTCAATGTATTTTTTTAATAGCGCGACAAGTGCTTTGCTCTCCAAATCACCCTGTTCAATAAGTTCAACTAAACCAAAACATGGCTGTGTAATAAAATGAATATCATTGCCATGATGCTCTAATAACGCTGAAAATTTCGCACTCAATAAAGTACCTGAAGTAGCTAATACCCCGACCACTTTATTTTTTGACATTAACGATGCAGGCTTAACCGCTGGCTCCATACCTATAATGGGGTAATTAAACTTATCTCTAACTATCTGAATTGATGCGGCTGTGGCTGTATTACAAGCTATAACTACAGATTTTACTTGTTGTTTATTTAAAAAATCAAAGACAGTTAAAACGCGACGTGTAATTTCTTCATTTGATTTTTCTCCATAAGGTGCAAACTTTGAGTCTGCAACATAGATTAAATTTTCGTGAGGCAGATGCGTTCTTATACACTTAAGCACCGAAATACCTCCAACTCCAGAGTCAATCACACCAATAGGATTATTTTGAGATGCAGCCATGAGCTTAATATAAGTTTTATTCAAATCTAAATATAGATGATAGTAAGCTTAATGTACAATAGATTGGAAAGGAAAATCATGGGTTACCGTTTATCAAAAATATTCACTAGGAATGGCGACAAAGGAACTACCGGCTTGGGCGACGGCTCAAAAACAAAGAAATTTAGTGATCGCATAGTTGCGCTGGGCGCAATAGATGAACTTAATTCAATGATTGGCCTAATGCTTACCGAAAATCTTCCACCTAAAATTAAAAAAATTTTGACTGTCATACAACATCATTTATTCAATCTGGGTGGTGAAATCTCAATGCCTGGTCATAAAATTATCCAAAAAAATGATGTCCTCGAATTGGAAGAAATTATCACTTCTTACAATAAAGACTTGCCCCCTTTGAAAGAATTTATTCTTCCAGGAGGTTCGAGGGCTGCAGCATTTTGCCACATGGCAAGAACTATTTGCAGAAGAGCTGAGCAAACGGTATTTAAGCTTAACTCTAAAGATACGATTAATACTTTCTCACTTCAGTATATAAATCGACTTTCAGATTTACTGTTTGTATTAGCCAGAGTAATTAACAAGCACAAGAAAGTTAAAGATGTTTTTTGGAAAAAAAATATTCGTTAACATAGACTTCCATTAATGTCATCCGCTGCTCCTATTCTAAAATCCTTTTTTAAAAAATTTAAAAAAACTAAAAAATCTAATTTTGAAATTGATTTTAAAAAAATCGATATTAGCCTTATTAGTTTGCACGCAATAAAAACTATAAAGGTTTTAGAAGAGAACGGCTTTGAAGCTTATCTTGTGGGTGGCGCTGTTCGAGATCTCCTTTTTGGAATTAAACCTAAAGATTTTGATGTGGTTACAAACGCCACCCCCGATCAAATACATCATTTATTTAAACGCTCCAGAATGATTGGAAGGCGCTTTCAACTAGTGCATGTCATTTACGGGCGAGAAGTGATTGAAGTTTCTACATACCGCTCTCAGCAAAAAGAAATTCCTCAAGCTGACGGCTCAGTGATTAAAGACGATAACCACTTTGGCACCATAGAAGAGGATGCGATGCGAAGGGACTTTACCATCAATGCGATGTTTTATAGTCCAACCAATCATAAACTTGTCGATTTTCATGACGGACTTGAAGATCTTAAGCATGGCATTATTCGGATTATTGGTGATCCAGAAAAGCGCTATCTAGAAGATCCGATTCGCATATTAAGAGCATTTCGTGTTTGTGCAAAACTTAATATGTCTCTTAATAGTGCCTCAAGAAGCCCTATCAAAAAAATTGTACCCTTACTTCATGATATTCCACATTCAAGACTATTTGATGAGGTCATTAAATTTTTCTTAACGGGTCACGCACTTAATAGCTATAAAGTCCTATGCGAGGAAAATATTTACTCACAGTTTTTTTTATCGCCAGAGACTGAATCAAAAAAAATTGATCTTTTTATCTCAAATGGTCTTAAAAATACAGACTTAAGAATTAATCAAGATAAATCTTGTAATCCAAGCTTCTTATTTTCATTTTTGCTATGGCATCAAGTTCATCAATTGTGGGATCAATATAAAATTGAGCTTAAACACTCTATTGCGGGTCTTAACCAAGCTATTGATGAAGTCATCGAAAAACAAATTAAACTCTTTCCGATTCATAAACGCTTCACCATTACTATGAAGGAAATATGGCGATTACAACCCCGTTTTGAAAATCAATCTCCAAAAAAAATATATCGATTATTACTTCATCCAAGATTTAGAGCCGCTTATGATTTTATGTTATTGAGATGTCAATCTAACGAGCTCGACCAGAGTATTGGTTCATGGTGGACAAATTTTATTGATGCTGATCATCATGAAAAATCATTGATGGTCAAAGAGCTTTCCCGTAAATAATTTAAAATGAGCGTTCGAGCTTACATTGGCATAGGAAGTAATCTTCTAAATCCGCTGAATCAGGTAATTACTGCATTCAATGAAATTGGAAGTATGCCTAAAAGTAAACTTATAATGAAATCAAGTTGCTATTCCAGCTCGCCTTTAGGTTATAAAGATCAACCTGATTTTATAAATGCAGTCGTTTTGATTGAAACAGAACTCAGCCCACATGAGCTCTTATCTGAACTTCAGAAGATTGAACAATTGCATAAAAGAGAGCGTTCATTTCCAAATGCACCGAGAACTCTCGACTTAGATATCCTTCTTTTTGGCGATATAAGGCTAAATAGTCCAAAACTTACTATTCCTCACCCGAGAATGCATGAGCGAGCTTTTGTGATTTTCCCGCTCCAAGAAATTGATATAAATATTACTATTCCCCTTATAGGAGATATCGCTAAAATAGCCAAAGAGCTTGATCCCAAAATTGCCAAGCGTATCACTTTATGAATATTTTTGATAAATTTCCTTATATTGTCGTTGAGGGGCCAATTGGCTCGGGAAAATCCACGCTCGCAAAAATTTTAGCTGATCGATTTTCAGTAAACTTTCTAAGTGAAAAAGCTGAAAAAAATCCCTTTTTGCCGAAATTCTATGAAGATATGAAGCGTCATGCCTTATCTACTCAATTATTTTTTCTTTTCCAAAGAGCTGATCAAATAAAAAAAATTGGGCAAAAAGATATGTTTAAGGAATCAACCATTGCAGACTTTTTTCTTGAAAAAGATCCTATCTTTGCAAAAATTAATTTAGATGAGGAAGAATTTAATCTCTACCATCAAATCTATTCATTTTTACAACTGAAAGCACCTAAACCGGATCTCATTATTTACATTCAAACATCAATAGAAACCTTAGAAAAAAGAATTAAAGAAAGAAACATTGATTTTGAAATAGATATTTCAACTGAATACCTTGAAACTATTGCAGAGTCATATAGTCAATTTTTTCATAGCTATGACCACTCACCTGTTTTAATTCTTAATAATGAAAATTTAAACATCCTAAAAGATAAAAATGCTATTGATCTTTTAATTCAACGAATCATGAATATCAAAAGTAATCGAGAGTTTTTTAATCCCCAGCTTTTATGAATCTAACGTCGCTTAAATCCATGAAAAATGGTGATAAAAAAATTACCATGCTGACTTGCTACGATGCTTCATTTGCAAAAATATTAGAATCAATAAATGTAGATGCTCTTTTAGTAGGTGATTCTTTAGGGATGTTTATTAAGGGCGATATTAATACACACAATGTGTCATTAAATGACATGATTTATCATACTCGCGCGGTTGCTCGTGGAGCTAAATCAACTTTCATTATAAGTGATCTGCCCATTCACACTTATGAGAACAATCATCTTGCTTATGAAAGCGCTCTAGCACTCATTAAAGTTGGAGCAAGTATGGTCAAGCTTGAAGGTGGAGCATCAATAGCTCCTGTCGTTCAGCACCTAAAAGCAAAAGATATTAATGTCTGTGGGCATATTGGATTTATGCCGCAATTTACTCAAGGCATGAATCATACTCAAATTGAGGATGCAATGAAAAAAGCTTTAGAAACTATTATTGAAGATGCAAGCGAGCTTGAAAGATCTGGAGTTGATATGTTGGTTCTCTCTTCGATACCTGAAAGTATTGCAAAAAAAATCACGCAAACAATATCAATTCCCACTATTGGATTCCATTCAGGCAAAGCCTGTGACGGTGAAGTTTTTATTTTGTATGACTTATTAATGAATTCAGATACATCCCATGATCTTTATTTAAATGATTCGCTCCAACCAAATAAGTCTATTAATGTGAAAGATCTCCTTCTAAAATCCATCAAAAATCACTCCTAAAAATGCGTGTCGTTCATACACAAACTGAATTAATCGAAGCCTTAAAAATATTAACCCATATAGCATTTGTTCCCACTATGGGAAATCTTCATGAAGGGCATCTCAAACTTATTGAAGAGGCATTAAAAAAAACAAAACATGTCGTAGTCAGTATCTTTATTAATCCACTTCAATTTAATTCAAAAGACGATTTTATAAACTATCCGCGCACATTGGATGAAGATTTGTTGATGTTGCAAAAATTAGATGTGCCATTGGTATTTGCGCCATCTAAAGAAGATATTCTAGAGCCTTCACAAACCATTGAAATTCAACTACCTGATATTGCGAATGATTTATGTGGAAAATTTAGACCGGGCCATTTTAATGGTGTCGCTACCATTGTCTGTAAATTATTTAATCTGATACAGCCTGAATTAGCTTTCTTTGGAAAAAAAGACTTTCAGCAGCTATTTCTAATCAAAGAATTAGTAAATCAGCTTAGCTACCCTATTCATATCATAGGCATCGATACAGTTCGAGATAAAGATGGCCTAGCTAAGAGCTCAAGAAATAATTTACTCTCAGAAGAAAACAGAAAAAAAGCTTCTCAATTATTTAAACTCATGCATGAAATGAAGGATAAAGCCATGCAAAAAACTTCTTCGTTTAAGGAAATCGAAGAGGATGCCGTCAGCTTATTAAATGCTTCCGGGTGGAGGGTCGATTATTTAACCATTCGCTCAGCGCAATCACTTAAAACTCCAGTTTTTAATGAAAATCAAATGGTTATTTTAGGGGCTGCCACTCTAGGATCTGTCCGCCTTATTGATAACATTGAATTTTGCATCCAGGATTGAACTGGCTATAATAGGACTTCCTTTAGATCTAGTTTTGAAGTCCTAAATATGCAAAGAATCATGCTCAAATCTAAGCTTCATCGTGTTCAAGTGACACATTCTGAACTTGAATATGAAGGTTCATGCGCGATTGATGAAACCTTGCTTGAAGCTGCCCAAATTAGAGAGTACGAACAAATTGCTATCTACAATATTACGAATGGCGAACGTTTTACTACTTATGCTATTAAAGCGCAAAGAAATTCGGGTGTTATTTCTATTAACGGAGCAGCCGCTCACAAAGCTAATCCTGGCGATCTCATCATTATTGCCACCTATGGAAATTACTCAGAGCTAGAGCTTGAAAAATATAAGCCTGCTCTTGTTTACGTTAATGAAAAAAATCAAATTATTGCAAAAAAAGACTCTATTCAGATTCAAGCTGCTTAATTATCGATGACTTTGAACGATATTAAAAAAGCTGTAGTTGAAGCGCTTGAAGACATCAAGGCTTTTGATATAGAAGTCATTGATGTAAGAAAAATGACAACTGTGACAAGTTTTATGGTGATTGCGAGCGCCAACTCAATCAGACAGACAAAAGCACTTGCACATAATGTTTGCGAAAAAATGAAATCAATGGATGTGCATATCAATGGTGTGGAAGGTGAAAAAGAAGGTGAATGGGTTCTTGTAGATATAGATGATGTGATTGTTCATATTATGCTTCCTACCACCCGAGCCTATTACAACCTCGAGCAGTTATGGATCGAGCCTCCTAAAAAACAATCCACTAAAAAAATTAGTTCGCTTCATTGAAAATTAAAATCATTTCAATTGGCAATAAAATGCCAAGCTGGATTAACGAGGCTTTTGATAGTTATATTTCAAAACTTGATCGCGATTTTTCTACTCAGCTTATAGAAATCAAACCTGAAAAAAAATTTGACTCTGTAGAGCAAAAAAAATTGGGTGAGGCCGAAAAAATTTTATCTCATCTTGATAAAGAATTTTTAATTGTGCTTGATGAAAAAGGTGTTCAATTCTCATCACAGGAGTTTGCTCAAAAATTAGAGCATTGGTCCGAACATTTTAAACACATCGCTTTTATTATTGGTGGCGCAGATGGCATTCATGAAAATATTCTTCACAAAGCTAATCTTACATGGAGCCTCTCTAAATCAACTTTTCCCCATGCATTTGTGAGAGTCTTAATTGCAGAACAACTATATCGAGCACACTCGATTTTAGAAAATCACCCTTATCATCGTGAATAAAAAACACAACAATTCACTCGTTTGGTTTAGAAGAGATTTACGTGATTACGATCATGCCGCTTTATCTCATGCACTGCAAGAATCTAACCATGTTTTTTGTATTTTTATTTTTGATAAAGAAATTTTAAATGCTTTAAAACATAACGAAGACAGGCGCGTTGAATTTATTTGGGAGAGTGTTAAAGAACTTAAAGGAAGTCTTAGAGAGAAAAAATCTGATTTAATTGTCACACATGATCTAGCTTCTAACGCTATTTCTCGGGCAATTGATGAATTTAAAATTGATGCAATCTATGCCAATAGAGATTATGAGCCACACGCTATTAAGCGAGATGAAGCAATAAAAAACCTTGCTATCAAAAAAAATGTTGCATTTTATGATTTTAAAGATCAGGTCGTTTTTGAAAAAAATGAAATTCTCACTGCCCTCGACAAACCTTATACCGTTTTTACGCCCTACAAAAATAATTACTTAAAAAAACTTAACCAAATCACCCTTCCTCGTTTTGATATTGAACCCTTTATCAAAAATCTTGCTCAATTTAAATCTGAACCTCTGCTCTCTCTTAAAGATATGGGGTTTCAAACAACCAATCTCCATGATATTAAAATTCATACAGGCATGAAGGGAGGTAAATTACTCGTCGAAGACTTTAAAGAGAGGATGAGTCTTTATAAAAAAACACGAGATTTTCCTGCAATTAAAGGCGTTTCATACCTATCTGTCCATTTGCGATTTGGCACAGTCTCCATCAGACAACTTTTTCGTTTAGCTTTAGAGTCTTTTAATGAAGGTAGTGAAAGTTGGCTCAATGAACTGATCTGGCGCGAATTTTATTTTCAAATTTTATTTCATCGCCCTGATGTGGCGTTTGGCAAAGCCTTTAAAAAAGAATATGAATTAATCGCTTTTGAAAATAATCCTGATTATTTTAAGGCATGGACTGAGGGAAAAACAGGCTACCCTATTGTAGATGCCGCAATGAGGCAGCTTAACCAAACGGGTTTTATGCATAACAGACTTCGAATGATTGCAGCTTCTTTTTTAGTCAAAGATTTACTTGTCGATTGGCGATGGGGTGAGGCTTATTTTG